>ERZ1032113.333-NODE-333-length-14280-cov-87.016872_pt1 | contig 14280 bp, 11 predicted proteins | sample MGYA00518164_ERZ1032113 | MGnify/ENA primary metagenome ERZ1032113 (study PRJEB33719, sample SAMN04261305) | wastewater metagenome | biome: rural village; feature: human; material: feces | host: Homo sapiens | place: El Salvador | collected 2014-01-14 ... | reverse complement strand
ATGACCTATCGTATAAGTCTTCTTTTTTGCTATTCTTTTTACTACTATTTCCATAACTCAAACTCCATTAAGATTCTAATATTTTTACCTCTTTACCATCCCTGCGGTTACGTAGCTTTTCAAAACTGAATAACTGAATACTGATTACGTCACCCGTTACACCCTTAGGCGGAATCTTTCGGATATAGTTTCGGTTCACCCAATTACGCAACATAGAAGGAGTGCCCTTCTTATCCATACCCAACTGCGAGCGGAGATATTCAGCCTGCTGGAAATTAAAGACATCAGGCAACTGCTGCAACAGATTTGCCGGTCCACGCTTGCTCGATTTCTCGTTTGAAAAGTTCGCCCTCTTGATGGCATCACCGAAGAAACGCATCTTGCAGTAGAGGTCGTAACGCTCGCTCCAGCGGATGAACTCGTCAATCTCCGGCTCCCATTTGCAACCGTTCGCCACATACAGCACACACGCCTTCAGGTAGGCGATGACGTTGGCACGGAAAGAAAGGTTCTCGTAAACCCTATCCTGCGACAGGCGCGAGAACTCAGCATTCTCATCCTTCAGTTTAAGGGCAAGCTGGAACGCCTCAGGACAGTCAATCAGTCCCCTGGCGTTGTTCAGATTCTCGATATAAGGCTTCAGCGCCTCACGGTAAGCATCATTGTAATCGCCGTAAACAGGCATTTCATCACCGATTTCACGCTCCGGAATGGTACAGAAATTGATACGGCTTATCGGACCATCTGTCAAAACTTTTGAGAAGTAACGCTGACCTTTCTGGATGGTGGTAGAGGCGTTCCAATTGAATCGGATGGTTACACGTTCCGTAACACTCTGAGTTCCCACGCGAGTCTGACCGTACTGGTTCTCGCTATCTGAGGCAAGACACATGATGCGAAACTGCTGATTTCCGGTTCCCTTCAGGGCATCAAACTGGTCTAATTCATTGAGCGAAGTGTAAAGAAATCGTCCCTGTGCTTCAGCGGTACGCATCACGAATGCCGGATTGGTCATATCAGCATCAATCTCCTGGATAACGAGGTTGTCCGGTCGCTTGCGCTTGTCCTTATTGGCACCCTTGCGTATCATCTCCTCTTTCCATTCCTTCTCACGTTTCAGATTCTCGGCATCCCGTTTCCGGATATCCTCCATAATATAGTTAATCGGCTTATTAACAGATGATTTACCTGCACCCGTACCGGCAAGCAAGCACGTAGACAATGTAGCCTCATGCACTACATTATCAATGTATCGGAAGCTCGTCTGCCAGAGATGAGTAGCGAGCGGTGGGAAGATGGCATGCGCCACAGCCGGCTTATAAACCTCCGGTGTCCGAGATATCAGCAGTTCCACCAGCTTCGGCAATTTCTCCGGCATCACCGGCGGTTCCGGATAATCCTCCTCAGTACTATTAACTGTTAACTGTAAACTATTAACTTGCTCACCCCTATTAACTGTAAACTGTAAACTTTTAACTTGCTCAGCCCTATTAACTTTCTGAATGGCCTTCTGCTCCGCCAGCGCATTCACCCTTATCACGTCCCTCGACATCGGCTTGCAGCTGTCAGCATATTTCGCATAGAAATCATGTATCAGCTGATGACAGTCATTCTCCTGATAGTAGCTTGGCATTTTCGTCTTCACCACCTTCATCAGTTCCTCCTCGCTCATCACCCTCGAAGCGCCTGCGCTCATGATAGCCAGCAGGGAGGAATGTCTTGATCCTACGGAATCAATCGTCATCCCCTTCAGTCCCGCTGATTCCTGAAACAGATCAAAGGCTATCAGATTCTTCTCACTGGCCTCTCCCAGTTCACCAGTGCCATAATTGCCTCCAGGATTCCCGAAATGAGAATCATCAGCATGATTGCTATTACCAGATTGGGCAGGCTGAACAGCAGTGCCAGCAGAAGCAGCGTAATCGCCACGATTGCCCGAAAGTCTATTGTTTTGAACATCGTCTTTATTTTGAAATTTATGATTTATATTTTGTCCCACAGATGACACAGATTTCACAGATTTTCCTGCATCAGGAACCTCCCCAGAATGTATCTGTGTCATCTGTGAAATCTGTGGGAGATTCCCTGTCCCCACAGATGCATCGTCTTTAGGTCACACAGATAACACAGATTTCACAGATTTTACAGGTCCCACGGATTTTCCTGCACCAGAAACCGCCCCAGAATGTATCTGTGTCATCTGTGAAATCTGTGGGAGATTCCCTTTGCCCTTGCCGTCAACCGTAAGCCCACGATTAAGGAACGCTTGTCTGCGAGCCTGTATTTCACTCTCCGGCAGCACCGCGCACCACATTTTAGACCGGTAGATTTCCGAGTCCTTATCCGTCAGGAAAATCATCCTCTCAGGTGTGATGCAGCTCTCATCATAAGGCACACCGAGCGCCTCACAATACGCCTTCTGCGTCTCTTCGATGGTCATCCCAATCGGCATTCTAATCCCGATATGCAGCTTCTTGCGAGCGCTATAACAGAGATGCAGCAAACTCCCATTCCATATCCCTGAAGAGCAGTTCAGCTCGCGCGCCTTTTCAATCGCCTTCTCCACATACTCCTTATCATCCACATCGATAATCGTCTGGAAGAGAAAGCTTTCCGGCAAGGCATTCTCCTGTCTGCGCACATTATTCTTGAACATGCCGTAGTGCGGACAGAAGAAAGGCAGCTCGCTCTTGAGCCTTTCCTGCGCCTTCTTCACCGCCTGCGCATCGTTCAAATCCACTCCGTCAATCGGCAATTCACCCCGAATCTGCTGAATCATCTTTTTAACGGCAGCCGATTCAATCACCTTATCATAAGTATCGATATTGTAAGAAAAAACTTTCCCTTTATTTCCCTTACGATAAGGATTAATTGCCACTACATGTACTATCTCCATTTTACCTCCATATTTTTATTAATCGAACACTTCGCTGTTAATCATGATATACCCTGAGCCATAACTTACATTGATAGGCAGAATCAGCGAGTTATCCGAAATTTCGTCAACCCCGTTCGCCTCGAAGAGCGAAGCATTCTCGGCATCATTCAGTCTGCTCTTGACGAAGCCTAGCACCCATTTAGCAGCCAATTTCTCGGCAGCAACACGCCTGTCTACGAGGTCCTTCACCAGCTGTTCATCGCAGAAGTTGATATCCGCATTCACGTTCTCAGCCTCCGCTTCTTCCTTCCCCATTTCCTGGTTCTCGAAGAAGAGGTTATACTTGATTTTCATGTCCTTCTTCATCACGATGTTCAGATTTTTCAGTTCCCCCTCCGAGTCAGCAATCGTCTCATAGAGTTTCTGTACCGACTTCTTGAAGATGTTCTTCACGTCCATCAGGCAGTAATAGATTTTGCCTCCAATCACCACCACCCTCAGTTTTCCGTACTGCGGATGAGCAAAATAAAAAGGTTTCATTGCTTTCATCTTATAAATTCCTTTTTAAAACAGTTGGGCGCTCCCACAACGGTTGATGTGCCTATACACAAAAGCCCCCGAAACTCAGACCATATCGGTTCTGAATTCCGGGGGCAAATGTACGGCGATTCTACGACACTGCTATGGTACGATGAAGTACGGTCGTACCACATCGTACCAAAAATTATCTCAAAATGAATAACTACAGAAAATTGCGGAAACAGCATAATACGCTAAAACAAAAACTGCGGAAACACCCAATATCATATGTTAAAAAAGTGCGGAAATTCGATTTTTTCTATATTTTTTATTCAAATTTCATTTTTTCTCCGTATCTTTGCGGTGTAAAATATGATACCAGTATCAAAAATAGTACTCTAATATGATATTTGAACGTAAAAAATACTTGGATGAACTTATTGCAGGACGTGGCAACGGGCTTGTGAAGATTATAACAGGTGTCAGAAGATGTGGGAAGTCTTTCCTACTGTTTGATATCTGGCATAATTGGCTATTGGAACATGGGGTGACTGATAGTCACATCGTCGAGATACAGCTTGATGATTTTCGAAACAGGCGGTTGAGGAAACCTGATGCCTTGCTCGACTATATAGATTCAAAGGTTGTGGATGATGGCAATCCTTATTATATAGTCTTGGACGAGGTGCAGCTAGTAGAAGAATTTGTGGAGGTTATTCTTAGCTTGACACACATGAGGAATGTAGATGTGTATGTGTCAGGCTCAAATTCTCGCTTTCTGTCAAGTGATGTTGTGACTGAGTTCCGAGGTAGAGGTGACGAGATACGTATCTGGCCTCTCACCTTTGACGAATACTTCAAAGGCATTGGTGGCGATATACGTAAAGCATGGCTGAACTACTATACCTTTGGCGGACTACCACAGGTGGCTTTGCTCGAAACAGAAGAAAAGAAAACAGACTATTTGCGTGGTCTGTACAAAACCACCTATCTGCGTGACGTGATTGAGCGCAACCATCTGCGCAATCCTGAAGGAATGAAGGAATTGGTACGCGTGCTAGCTTCAGGCATTGGTTCTTCAACCAATCCAACAAGAATAGCCAATACCTTTCAATCCGCACAAGGGGTAACCATAAAAAGAGACACTATAAAACAATATATTGACTATCTGAAAGACTCTTTCTTGATAGAAGAATCCTTACGCTATGATGTGAAAGGCAGGAAATATATTGGCACAGAGACAAAATATTACTTCGCAGACATCGGCATTCGTGCTGCCATTCTCAACTATCGCCAACAAGAGGAAACACACATTATGGAAAATATTATCTATAATGAACTTCGAAGCCGTGGATATAATGTGGACGTGGGATTAGTAGAACTTGGTGGTAAGGATGAGAACGGCAAGTTTATAAGAAAGCAGTTAGAGGTTGACTTTGTAGTAAACCGTCCTCCATACAGAGTGTATATTCAGTCGGCTTTCCACATGCCAACGCCAGAGAAGGAACAACAAGAGCGACGCCCACTATTGTCAATCAATGACCACTTCCGTAAGATTGTTATTGTTGGTGATGATATTCACCGCAAGGAAGACGAACTCGGTGTATTGACTATTGGATTATTGGATTTCTTGACGGACAAAAAACTGCTGGAGCAAGGCTAACTGTCCTTTTGTTCCATAGTTGCATTGCAGTGAGCATACTTCTATGGAAAGCCCCCGAAACTCAGACCATATCGGTTCTGAATTCCGGGGGTAAATTATCTCAAAATATCCATGATTTTCTCATCAAAATCATATTTATAAGCATGATCCTTAGCTTTATTGAATCCACCTCTCAAACTTTCTGCATCCATATCCCAGAAAATGCCAAACACTTTCCAGGTGTGCTGGATGTTCAGTTCCGTCGCCAGTATATCGGCAAGTTCCCCTCTTTTCCACCACGGCATTTTGTTGACGGGTTTGAAATCATCATTCAGGATTTGAGCGTTTCTAAGTAGTCGGAATATCTTGGTTGCTCTGGCATTACAAAGTTCAATAGGAACAACTCTACCTTCCAATAGGAAACAAGGCGGCGTATATTCTTCATCTTTTCCTGGTTTAGATTGGTCATTCACCACTTCCAAGTCGACCGTAGGAGCTCTGTCTCTCGCTCCTGCAGAACCCGTTCCTGGCTCTTCCTCTTCACTCTCTTCATTCTCCTTTTGCTGATCATCATCTTTACCAACAATCATTCTGGATTGATCACGGAAGACGATTTTACCTATTCTAATACTCATCTTCCATATCCATTAACTGTTTGAAACTAGCAGAATCAATAACCAATTTGCTATTGCCACTGAATTCTACGTTGACTACAACCACGATGTTGACCAATCCAGCCTGTGCCAGACAGATCAGTAATCCGTAAAATATTTTAGTCATATATCTTCTCTTTTTTAAGATAGACTAAAGATACTTCCTCTTTAAAGATTAGAGGTGGCCCCGGGAAGTTTTCCTGGGTGAATCCTTACTTTTGGGAGACATTGAGCTGCAGAGCTGTATGAGGAATGTCCCCCCTGATGTCAAGTTGAATTTATCATTTTTACTCTTGTTTAAGATGGTAATTGTATGTTATTATTCTCTTATGAAAGCCGCACAAATACTCATGTACGGCTAAATCTCATGATATTTTTTTGAAAAATTGTTGTTGTTCAGTTATTTATTATGAGGTGAAAAATTGCTTTGCATTTCTTCGACTTTCTCTTTCAACTTGTCAAGTTGTTTTAAGTCTCTCCCTATCGTAGCCCATTGCCAAAAAGCCTCATTGAAGTTCTTTTCGAACTTATCTTTTTCAAAATTTTTACTCTCCGCAACATGTTTCTTATTCAGCGTATCAATGATAGTATCCCAATGATAAAGGATGCAATAACACCACCGACGCTGCTGGTAAGGCTTGAACTTCACTTTTCCTTTCAACACATTTATTATTGTATCATGCTTGATATGCGTAATATTAGAGAACTGATATGGAGATAGCAGTTCTGCTCCATCACCTATAAAAGACTTTAGATACAAGATGATGCACTCTTCTTGTATCTCATTGGTTCTGTCGTCTAGCTGAGCTAAGTTCTTCTGAATCAATTTTTGTCTATGTTCTGCGATATCCAACATAATGGTGTAAACTTATGCGAATTTACAACTAATTATTTGAATAGCAAAGCCGGCTCCCCAGCTACCAAAAATAGCCGGATATATTTTTTGAAAATATTAATATTTAAACTTGGTTTCACTATAGAATAGTTTCATTTTCATACCACCATGATTAGCTACTATCTTTCTTACATACTCTTATTCTTTCTGTAATATCTACCTATAAGGCTACAGAAAATAATTGATATGATCCATGAGGGGAGAAGAAATGGAACAAGCAAGAATGTAAAGTCGCATCCCTGTCTAGGATGGGAGAAAAATAGAAAATAACAAATGGCTGCAAACAGCAAAGTATATAGTAGGTACCCGGACAACCTCCACATTATGCTGATATTTTTCTGCTGACGAGTTAATAGAAAAGCTATGCCAGCACCCAATAAAGTTGGGATAGTCAAGATTACTACTCAAAATGTCAGTATTCCCAAATAATCCATATTCCAGTAAGATTAAAATGTTTATTACCTTAATTCCGCAACACTATTATCAATTAAACATTTAAGCACATGGGTAACTTTTTGTTGCTCAGACTCTTGCCATGTCAGGATTTTCACTTATCTTAGGGTTGCGAAATCAAACAAGCAAAACTCTGATATGGCGTTGCAAAGATAGTGCAAACCGAAAGCAGAGCACAAGTTTACTTGAATGCTCTGCAGAGGTGCAGCCTATCTTATGCAAAGATACAAATAAAATCTGAGAAACTCACTCTTTTTGGAGGAATATTTTCGGGCCATGGAGCAATTTGACTCCACATTGTCATCTGCAAACTCAGTAATGAGAGGATGTGTACACGCAAGAAGGACGTTGAAAGGCTTAGTTGCGGATTTGAGGTTTTAAAGCTTTTGCCCATTACCTTTCCCTTCGGCTGGTGACCGTTGGTTCAGTATCTACTTCTGTGGTGGCTCATGTATTGAGGTGGATCAGGACATGATTATAAAATAGATTATTGCAAGAAATAACGTTCAAAGGTAGATGTCATATACCTTTCGCCCGACATTACCATTCCGAGTTTATCAGAACAGGTAAAATCAAGAAATCCTGTCCGGCATAAACACTCATTCAATCATATATTTTAAGCAAATCCCCCATCCTGCTTGAGAACCAGGATGGGGGATTTCTGTTTATCTGTTATTCAAGTGCAGAAATGGGTTTGGAATATCAGTTAGGATAATATTTCCTGTATTTTCTCCTCTCCGATATTCAAAGTCTTTGCTATCATTTCTGCAGTCATGCCCGACTTCGATAATGCCACAACTGCTGCGCGCAAGGAGGCTTTCTGCTCTTCAAGCGCCGCATCTTTCTCTTCAAGTGCCGCATCTTTCTCTTCAAGTGCCGCCTTCTGCTCTTCAAGTTCTTTTTTCTGCGTCATGATAGTAGTATCCCTGTCTTCCAGGGCTTGGAAGAACTCATCCTCTGCATTCATCCTGTTTCTAATGTCAGGATTAGCCGCTGCCGACTGGAGGCGATGGAGTATATGCGCCATTTCTGCATCATCCCCATATTTGTTCTCATCCAACTCAAGCATTCGCTGGTCGTCCGGATAAATCTGCGACTGGTCGAATACGCTCAGTATCTTCTCCAGGCGATTGTTTACCCTTCCTCTCAGCCGCGGAATCTGGACAATGATGCTGTCATGCTGCAGACTCTCTACAAATGGGTCTGGCTCCTCCTGGTGAACCTCATTTCCCTCATAGTCATATATCTTATGTCTGGCATAGATCACAGGGTCCGTAAACTTGCCCACGCAATGCCCCAGCAGATACACCGCCACGGTAGGCAGGGCATACTTGCCCTTGGTCTCCTTGCGCATATTCTCCTTGTTGTTGTACTGCACAGCCAGATATTGGCGGAAGCGCAAGGTCTCAGTTTCCAGCCATGTTTTCTGCAATTCTATCAGAATCAGATTCTTACTTCCGTTATCTTCCAATACGGTTGCGGCAAAGTCAACACGAAACATAGAGATGGCATCACGTGAAATATTGGGATATTCATGACGACGCATTTCTACAGCAATCACTGTCTTCTGCAAGAGTGCAGAAAGCAATGTCTTGGCTATTCGCTCATCTTCCATCATATACTTGAAGACGGCGTCGTAAAGTGGGTTGGCTATATATATCATCATATTCTATCCTCCATGATTAATTAAACATTTGCAAAGATTGTGCCAGCGAGCGCAATGAAAGCTTGCTTTCAAATTGCCGAGCGCCGCCAATCTTATGCAAAGATTGTGCCAGCGAGCGCAATGAAAGCCTGCTTTCAAATTGCCGAGCGCCGCCAATCTTATGCAAAGATACGCTGAATATTTGTAACCTCCAAATTTTTAGGCAGTTTTTTGCTTTATTCCGAGAAAGCTTCGCTTACAATCCTGTCCGGCATAAACACCTATAACAGTCAGACGCAAGCCGTCTTTTACAACCTTGCCACTGGTGGCACGGAGACTTATCCTGTGAATGTGAATGGCAACTGGAATATGCGTGCCAGTCTTCGTTATCAGAAGCGATGGAAGAAGCGGTTCAATCTCTCTGCTCGCACAGGAGCCAGCTTTGCCCAAAGTGTAGCTCTTGTGAATGAGGGAAAGAGCGAGGAGCCAGACCGCAGCGTCACCCACAATACGTCGTATAATGCCAACCTTCGTTTGGGTTATCAGCCGAAATGGGGAGGCTTCGACTTGCAGGGCGATTGGCGTTACCGCCATGCCACCAACCAGCTTCGTAGTACGTCCAACTATACCCGAAGTTACAACTTTTCGCTGAATACCTATGCAGAGCTTCCTCTTGGTTTCCTGGTCAAGAGCGATGCTGCATACTCTTTCCGTAACGGCACCAACATCAAAAAAGGCGAAGACGACCAAGTGGTTTGGAACTTGGGGGCATCTTGGCGATTCCTCAAAAAGAAGCAAGCCGAGCTTTCGCTCTATTGGTCAGATATTCTCAGTGACAAGAAAAACTATTATCGCAATGTTACGGCGACAGGATTGACGGAAAGCCGTACCTCACAAATTGGCAGCTACTTCATCATCAGTTTTAAGTATCGGTTGAATAAGCAACTGTGAAAAACATATTGAAAATCTTAGATATGTTATGATTTCTCAACAAGACAGATGAGAAACCCTATAAATCATAACAAATTACTATTGCAAATTTCATTATTTTTAGGTATTGCACATTATTTAATAAATATGTACCTTTGCAGCCATAAATTAAGGGTAATATTTTTGATTAATAAATATTTAAAAGAATAATAAAACAATGAAGATTTTTAAGAATTTCATCGGTCTCGCTGCTCTGGCACTCTGCCTCGGCTTCGCTTCTTGCAGCAGTGACGACGATGCACCTTCTTACAGCAATGTGGCTGTAAGCAACTCTGAGTTGATGACTATCCTCAAAGCTAAGGGATACCAGTTTGATGAAAATGGCAAAATGCTCCTTGACGACAAAGCAACCAGCACCACATCTCTTGACCTTTCAGGCACAAAGGTTGATACCGCTGCCTTGAAGGAACTTTCTGTTTTTCCTAATTTGAAAGAGTTGAACCTTAGCAACAACGGCTATGGTCCAGTTTTCCATATCGCTTCACTTCCTTCACATATTACAGGTCTTGACTTGCAAGGCAATGACATCTATGACTTCGACGGCTTGGTAACAGCCAAGGTTGAGAATGATGAGGTAAAAGCTACCATCCTTCATGAGTTTACAAAACTTTACCTCCCTGCTTCTTGCAAGTATAATGTAGAGGACTTGATGCCTTTCTATACAGAGAATGAGGCAGAGAACAAGACCGTTGATATGCAAATGGTGAACGACAAGGGCTCTTTGGAGAAGTATAATACTTTGAGAGAGATTCCTGATACTTACTTTGCTGCTTATTTGAAGATGAACTTTAGCTCAGTTTTCACTTCTGACGGAAAGTTGGACATCAGCAAACCTCTTGGCCTTGAAAATAGAGGAAGCAATATATTCTTACAGTATGATACCCAATATGAAGATATTGAAAAGATAGCTTCTATTGAAGGTATTGAATATTTTGTGAACAATCCTTTTTATCCGTCTTTTTATGTGTTCATAGATGTTCAGTCAAGCACTGGACAAACAAAGCAATTTGTATGTCATAGATTGTCACCAAGACAAAATGTCATAGGCTTAGTTGTTGATAACACCAACTTTGTTGGAGGATTAGATTTGAATGAAGCAACGAATCTTTCTTCATTAGGAATTAGTAACAACCCTTCAGTAACATCATTGGATTTGACAAATACAGCTTTCCTTAACCAAGAAATAAAGGATTTTGATGCAACCATGTCAAACTTGTTGGATTGCAGAGATTGTAAGAATCTTGAGGAAATAAAAATCAACCCAAATAATAAAAAGATTACATCTCAAATTATTCTGGCAAACCTGCCTAATTTAAAGGCTATTAATTTACAAAGCATTGAAGCAATAGGCGATTTGGCTCTTTGTCAATTGCCAAACTGTGAAATTACTTATCCAAGCAATTTGATTGCATATTATCGTAGTTCTAACAACAAGTTGTACGATTTTGAATCAAACCCACGTAGAAAGGTTTATTTCACCGTGTCACAAGATGTCTTAGACAAAGAAAGTACAAAAAACTTTGTTCAAGCATATTCTGCTCACTTGCAGGAGGATAATAGTACATATTCAGAATATAATCCAGTTAATTGGAATTAATTTTAATAACAATTTAATTTTTATTTATTATGTTTAAAAAGACACTTTTAATGGCGATTGCATTCATTAGCATGATGGTTTTCGCAAGTCCTGTATCTGCTCAGACAACCATTTATGGTTGCTTGGACAAAGTTCACATGAACTCTGATAAAAATGCTGTTCATCAGAATGATGTTTCCCCAGCTCTTCACACAACCTTGACTCCTAATGGTGATGGTTCATACAAGTTGGAGTTGTCTGAGTTTAAAGTTGGCAAAATGCCTGCAAAGTTGAAGGTTGTTGCTAACAAAGTTGTTCTTGACGGCTCTACCGTTAATGAGTGTGACAATGCAATTATTTTGAGCTTTGGAGCAGGCTTGAAGTTTGATGCAACTATTGAGGGCTCTTATGATGCCTCTACAGGCAAGTTGGAATACACTGTAAAAAGTGTAGATGCTTCTTTCCTTGGTGTGGACTTCGATGCAGAGGTTCATTTCACAACAGAATGTGACGTAAAATAAATTAAGCTTAGGTCTTTCCCTTATAAACAATGCAAGGGAAGACCTTTGTTTTTACATGATGAAAGTAAACATTAAGCAAAGCATCGTCTGCTTATCTTTGTTCCTTTTTGCATTTTTTGCATTTTGTTCTTGTTCTTCTGACGAAGAAATCACCAACTCAGATGCAAATTCAGAACTTGTGAAAGAGGCAACTAATTACCTGAATGGTGAAATTGTGCTGAGTACCAATGCTACGATGAATGGAGTAAATAAGACATTGTTACCAGAGGGGTGTCCTACAAAGTTCAAATTCGAATGGAGCAAAGATGATCCTCAGACATTTAACATTTCACTTCTTTCCTTTACTGTTGGTAATATGGGAATGATTATCAATTTCAAGTGTGATGTCAAGACCATGGTTCTCAACTCTTGGGAACAGAAAGAATACACAGGCGATGGTTGGATAAAGTTCAAAGGTGAAGACGGTTCTGTATGGGGAACTGATACTGATGGTTCTGCATCAAGCGCAAAAGGTAGTAGTGTGCAAGGCTATTACAATGCCAAGACACACGAAATTCAGTTCATCGTCAACTACAACATGATGAACGTGCGTTCCGAGTGTTTCAAGCAGACCATCGACAAGTCTCGTCTCGCAACGTTTGATGCCGACAAGGCAAAGTACGAGGCAGACTTAGCAGCTTACAAAGAAGCTAATGGAATCAAATAAGAAACCATAGCATATATAAAAGGGAAGAGAGGTATGCCAGAACATATCCCTCTTTCTTTTTGTTATTAACAATGAGAGGAGAAGATATAAGCCATAGCGAGGCTAAAATCGTGTAAGGATAGAAAAATCAACAAAAGGTGCAAGCCTTTTCAACATATAAGCGTCAAGCAGCACTGCTATAAGAATTGGATGAAAAAAGTAAAAACGACATAAATGAAGACAATTAGAAAAGTAATGTTCATGGGATTGCTCCTGCTCCTTGCCCTGCCAATGGCAGCGCAGCGCAAGGTGAAGTTTGCCATCGCAGAGAAGGCAACCGAGCAACCAATCATCGGCGCAGTCATCACCTACGCCGACAACGAAAAACTGAAATCGCCACAACGTGTTGTTACCAACATGGATGGCGAGGCTACCATCGTGGTGCCTCAGAGTGGCAAGTGTTTTTATCAAGTGGTATCAGTGGGCTACAACCCTCTGAGGGGAACCATCGGAAGCGACAGCTCCCTCAAACTCTTCATGACCGAGGACGTGATGAAGGTGAACGAGGTGGTCGTCACAGGCTCTCGTACCGCCCGCCCTATCAAGCTCTCACCAGTGAGCACACAGGTGCTCGGTGGCAAGGAATTGGTGGATGCTGGCTATGCCGACCTTACCAAGGCTCTGCAACAGGAGACTCCGGGTATGAATATCCAGAAGGTGGGCTTCGGCAACGAGATTTCCATGCAGGGCTTGGATGCCCGCCACGTGCTCTTTTTGCAAGATGGTGAGCGACTGACGGGCGACATGGCTGGCAACCTCGACTACGAGCGTTTCAACCTCCATGCCATCGACCGCATCGAGATAGTGAAGGGCGCCAGCAGTACCCTCTATGGTAGCCGTGCGTCGGGTGCCGTCATCAATCTCATCACCAAGAAGACCACCAAGCCTATCGACATTCAGGCTGGTGTGCGCTGGGGACAGATGAACGAGACCAACTACAAGAATCCATCCCCAAAGGATTTCCTGTATATGTTTGAGAAGAACGCCGACCGTCCCAACCTGCAGAGCTGGGTATCGGCAGGATTCAATGCTGGCAAGGTGACCTCGCAGACCGACGTGTGGTATTCTTCGAGCGATGCCTTCTACATGTACCAGGCGGAGAACGACAAGAAGGTATATACCCAAGAGGCGAATCCTTGGCTCGACCACGACGTGACCATTACCAGCGTGGCTTCCCGTCCGCCAATGGGCATCGAGGGAACGGAGCATATCTCCGTATCTCAAAAGGTATTCTATGACCCATTCAAGAACTTGGAAATCCTCGCCTACGGTAGTGCGTTCTATATGAACACCTACGACCTGATACAGGACATGACCTTCAGTCAGGCTCGCGACTGGACGGCAGGTGCCAAGATTAAGTACTCGTTCAAGGATTGGTTTAAGATTACCGCCTCCTTGCACGGCGACTTCTATGACCGTTTCAAGCGACATGAGCGCAACGACGAGCGTACCAAGGTGTATAAGAGCCGTATCTTCCAGCCACGTCTCTCCATCACCTCGCAAAAGTTTGAGGGACACGACCTCATCCTCGGTATCGAGCATCTGAGCGATGACCTGACGAGCGACCGATTCAACGGCGATGCCTCCCATATTATGCGCACCCGTTCGCTGAAGGAGACCGAGGCGTTCTTGCAGGATGAGTGGGCGATAACCGACCACTGGATGGTGTCGGCTGGTGTGAGAACCAACTTCAGCCGTGCCTTCGGATTGATGGCGATGCCTAAGATTGCCTTCAAGTGGAGTCCTTCGGATCACTGGGCGTG
>ERZ1032113.328-NODE-328-length-14411-cov-7.466356_pt1 | contig 14411 bp, 10 predicted proteins | sample MGYA00518164_ERZ1032113 | MGnify/ENA primary metagenome ERZ1032113 (study PRJEB33719, sample SAMN04261305) | wastewater metagenome | biome: rural village; feature: human; material: feces | host: Homo sapiens | place: El Salvador | collected 2014-01-14 ... | reverse complement strand
GGCCCCTGCAAAGCGCTACGATTGGGTATGCCATCACTCCAAATCCCGTAAGACCCACAAAAAAACGCTTCGCTGAAGAATGGTAGGGAATGCACGTCGCGACTGTTGCGCGAGCCTGCATTTCCGCCTTCCTTAGCGAAGCGTCTATATGAGGTGTTATATCAAATGGGTGATTACTTCACCACATACTTCTTGCCGTTCTTGATGAGCACGCCCTTGGCGTTCTTGCCCACGCGCTGGCCAGCGAGGTTGTAAGCAGGAGCGTCTGCAGAATCAACGTCGGTAACAACCTTGTTTATACCTGTGGCGCCGTTCTTGCTAATGAGAGTGTTATTCTTGTCTATCTCGTATGTTTTATTATACTTCTTCAACTGACCATACACTACAACGTCATCACCTACCTTGATGTCGTCAACTGATGTAAATTTCTCGCCTTTGAAAGAAAGACCTCCATATACTTGCAACTCATTATTGGTAGTACCGTCATCAGAAATATAATATGAGAGACTTCCGTAAGTATCATTCAATTCTTCGCTCGCCCGTGAAACTTTACCTTTCACATATACTGAAGTAGCCAAGCCTTTTCCTGCGTCTATCAGTTCCTTTGCTTTTGCTACGGTGTAAGCCGTTTCTGGAGTATTAGTGATATCTACGATTGTAGGGGCAGTTCCTTCTTGGTAGTATTCAACCTTTGATACCTGTACGAGACCATTTTTAGAACCCTGTTGGCAATCAAATACTACCTTGTAATAGTCGTTGGCCGCAGCTTTTGTTGTCTTGAACACTAAATCGCCAGCAGTAATATCGGAAGCAGCTACTTCTTCGGAAACTTTTGAGAATGTTTCATCTGAAGAAACCTGAAGCTTGATAGAATTAACTTTAGCATTATCGACAGCATCTATTGTGACTACAACATAACTGATAGGCTTGTCAATGGCAGGAGAGGTGATGGCTGCTACCGACTCGGATTTCTTGCTTCCACACCTAATGAATGTCCACTGATTCTTGAACGTGTTGAAATTCTCTATTGTCCAAGTGTCATCTCCAATTGTAGCCTTCCAAGTCTGTTTGTAGTCATTTATGCTTGCGCCCCCTTCATTAGGAAAGGTCAATACCTTGTAAGGCTCTGCTGCGAATGTGACGCTCGCTACGAGAGCGAGTACCAACGAGAATGAATAGCGTAAAATTTTGTTCATAAGCTAAATTGTTAAATAATTAATTGATTTAAAGCAGTGATATGGAACGAGCCAATTTGCCGGCCCTTTCCCTTCCTTTTGCAAAATTAGGCAATAAATCTTAAACCATCCCGAAATATGGCAACTATTTTTTCATTAAAATCGTGATACAAGCAGGGACCGGTTTTATGCCGGCCCACAAAAATCGACGAAGCCGACATCTTCATAATCTTTACGCTTCTTCCATTATCCACTCGCCAAGGGTGCGCTTGGCGCTGTCGTAGTTGACACCAATCTTCACCAGCCGCTTGCCCGAGGCCGAATAGGGCACGAGATAGCCCTTGTCGTCTATCTGCTTGAGGGCCGCCTCGGCTGAGCCGTCATATTTCAGCTCTATCACGTAGATAGTGTCGGGCAGGTGGATCACCACGTCGGCACGGCCAGCGGCACTGTCCTCCTCCACCTTGGTGTAAGCCCCCATGAGACTGAAGATGAGGTAGAACACCGTCTCCACGTCGCGCTCGCTCTTGTTAGACAGGCGGTTGCTGATGCTCGCCAGGTAAGCGCGCATGCGCTCAAAGGCGCCGTCGACGTCGTGGCGCAACAGGCTTTGCAGAAACTCTATCAAGAACGACTTGTTGTCGGTCACTATAGGCGATAGATAGTTGGGCGCGAGGCTGTTGAGCATTCCGAGCCTGACTTCCTTGTTGGGGTAGTCGAGGACGTAGGTGGAGAACATGGGGTCATAGCGCTTGATGGTGAGGTAGCCGCTCTGGTAGAGCAGCGGCAGCGCAGTGGTCATCTGCTCGGGCGACACGTCGAACTCGTCGACGGAGGCCGCCTTGCCCTCTATGTCGCGGACGCCAACGTGGAACTTTCGCATCACGTTTATTATATACGACGGCGTGCCGGACCCGAACCAGTAGTTGCCAAGCTCTTGGTGCGACATGGCGAGGATGAGACTGAAGGGGTTGAACACGTCCTCGGAACGCTTGCTGAAATGGTAGCCGTCATAATATTCGGTGAGCCGCGAGAGCATCTCGTCGTAACCCACGCCCTGGCTCTCGGCCAGCAGCTCCACGTCGCGCCGCATCGTGGTCGTCAGCTCTGCCTTGCTGATGCCGCAGATGGCGGAGAACTGGTCGGACATGGATATGTTGTTGAGGTTGTTCAGCTCGCTGAAGATGCTGAGCTGCGAAAACTTCGTGATGCCAGTGATGAACACGAACTCCAGCCACGGGTCGAGCATCTTCAGCGGACTGTAGAAGTTTTGCATCAGGAGCCTCAGCTCGCGCAAGTTCTCCTCCTCGTGCGCCACGTCGAGCAGCGGAGCGTCATACTCGTCGATGATGACCACAACCTTCTGCCCAGTCTTCTCGTAGGCTTTCACCACGAGATCCTTCAGGCGGATATTGGCATCCTCCTTCTCGCTCTTGTAGCCGAACAATGCCTCATGGTCGGCGAGGATGTCGTCGAGATAACGCCCGAGCCGCTCCTTGTCCATGTGCTTGGCGCCGCTCATGTCGAAGTGGAGCACGGGGTGCCTCACCCATTCCTTCTCATAGTCGGCTATGGCGAGACCCTTGAACAGCTCCTTGCGCCCGGCGTAGTAGGCATGGAGCGTGGAGGCGAAGAGCGACTTGCCGAACCGCCTCGGGCGGCTCAGGAAGATGAACTTCAAGCCTCGCTTCAAGAAGTCGACTATATACCTTGTCTTGTCCACGTAGACATAGTTGCCCTCGACGATGTTCTGGAACGTCTGTATGCCGATGGGGTATCTCCTTATCTCCTCTTCCATGTCGTTTTCCTTATTTTGTCGCTAAGTTACGAAAAAAACATGAGCCAACAAGCCGCTAAGAAAAATAAATGGTATAAATTTGCACTGAAACATTATTTTATACGGCAAGACATGAACAAACAACTAATCGGCAAGTCGATGGCTACGTTAGCGTTAGCCGCGCTGTCCACATTCTCGGCCACGGCGAGCGACAACGTGAAGGCCCCCGCGCCAATACTCCCCCTCCCCCAGCAGAAGCAAGTGGACTGGCAGAAGATGGAGACCTACGCCTTCATACATTTCGGCCTCAACACGTTCAACGACCGCGAGTGGGGCTATGGTGACTCCGACCCCAAGACCTTCAACCCCAAGCGTCTCGACTGTGAGCAATGGGCGCGCACCCTCGTGGCCGCCGGCATGAAGGGCGTCATACTCACAGCCAAGCACCACGATGGCTTCTGCCTGTGGCCCTTCGCCGGCAACGACTACAACGTGAGCCGCTCGCCATGGCGCGACGGCAAGGGCAACGTGGTGCGCGAGATGGCCGACGCGTGCAAGAAATACGGGCTGAGGTTCGCCGTCTACCTCTCGCCGTGGGACCGCTCGCGCGCCGAGTATGCCACGCCGCAATACCTGCCCTATTTCTACGCTCAGCTGCGCGACCTCATGACCAACTACGGCAAGGTGTTCGAGGTGTGGTTCGACGGTGCCAACGGCGGCGACGGCTACTATGGCGGCGCAAAGGACAGGCGCACCATAGACCGCAAAAACTATTACAACTACCCTCGCATCTTCGAGATGCTCGACAGCCTGCAACCGCAAGCCGTGGTCTTCGGCGACGGCGGACCCGGATGCCGATGGGTGGGCAACGAGAAGGGAGTGGCCGGAGAGACCAACTGGGCTTTCCTGCGCAAGGGCGAGGTGTATCCAGGCTATCCCAAATACCCGGAGCTGCAATATGGCCACGCCGACGGCAACCAGTGGACGGCGGCGGAGTGCGACGTGTCCATTCGCCCGGGATGGTTCTACCACCCCGAGGAGGACGACAAGGTGAAGTCGCCTGAGCAACTGGCCGACCTCTACTATCGCAGCGTGGGCCACAACGCCACCTTCCTGCTCAACTTCCCCGTGGACCGCGACGGGCTGATCCACCCTGTCGACTCGGCCAACGCCGTGGCCTTCCACAAGATAATAGAGCGTGAGCTGGGCCACAACATCGTGGCAGGCATGGCGCCCAAGGTCTCCAGCACGCGTGGCAAGCAGTTCGCGGCAAAGGCCATGACCGACAACTCGTGGGACACATATTGGGCCACGCCCGACGGGGTGACGACTGCCGACATAGAGTTCCGCCTGAAGAAGCCGCAGCCCATGAACCGCATCATGCTGCAGGAATACATACCCTTGGGGCAACGCGTAAGGAAGTTCAGCGTGGAATATCTCGCCGCCGACGGCTCGTGGAAAGCCGTGGAGCAGCCCGAGCAGACCACCACGATAGGCTATAAGCGCATAGTGCGCTTCGTCACGGTGAAGACGAAGGGCATACGCGTGCGCATCCTCGACGCGCGTGGCCCGCTGTGCATCAACAACGTGGGCGTTTACTATGGCGGCAAGGACGCGCAACTATCGTGGAGCAAGGACGCCGAAGACATCACCTCGCTGCCACTCACCGTCAACGAGACGGCCGACGACGCCATCGTGATAGACCTGGGCAAGGCCACCGACGTCAGCTCGCTGCAATACCTGCCCATGCAGGGCGACAAGCCCACGGGACTCATACACAGCTACACCGTCAGCACCTGCGACGCCAACGGCAACGCCATAGCCACGCTCGCTTCGGGAGAGTTCTCCAACATACAGAACAACCCGATAACGCAAACCGTCAGCTTCAAGGCCACGAAGACGCGATACCTCAAGCTGAAGGCCGACCGCATGGTGACGCCGGGCGAGAAGATCCGCTTCGCCAAGATAGGCGTGAAATAACAAAAATGCCAGGCCATTGAAACTTATCAGTCGAACGTTGTTTGTGGGCCGGCACGAGACCGGCCCCAGCAAAGCGTTGAAAGACGGTGCGCGCAATCGGTGAAGCCGACAATCTTTATAATCTTTGAGATCCGTGTGAAAGAAAAGTATGCCGTTTAATCGTTTTGTCTTATTGACAATGCAAAGATAGCACGGCTTTTCCGAAGCCGAAAACTTTCCGGCTTCAGTCTTTCAGGCACCCGACAGGCACCACATACACACCGTCCTCACGCCGTATGGCGTATCTTGTGGTGCCGGTAAGTATCATGAGGAATGATGGCGCCTTCATCTTCGTGGTGTCGATTTTAGAGGCGAGGAGCTTCAAGTTCCTTGCCCCTTCTTCTATGTTTTTCTCACCACCCAATTTTATTTCAATCAGTCCATATCTGCCGTTTCTCAGGTGCAATACGGCATCACACTCCAGGCCATTACTGTCACGATAATGATAGACAGACCCCTCCAACGCATCGGCATAGACCCTTAAATCCCTAACGCACATCGACTCAAAGAACAGTCCCATTGTGCTAAGATCGTTTATGAGGTCGTTAGGACCGACACCCAATGCGGCCACTCCGATGGACGGGTCAGAGAAATACCTTGTCTCCGAGCTTCTTATTGCTGTCTTGCTTCGCAGGTTAGGATTCCATGCAAGGGAATCCTCAAGAACGAATATCTTTTTCAAGGCTTCTATGTACGAAGCTATGGTCATGCGGTTGGCCGAAATCGTATCGTTGTTCTCAATGTCAGCGCAAATGGTGTTGACTGATATTTGCGCGCATTGGTTTCTCGCGATAGAACGCAGAATCCTTTTTGTCCGCTCCGCGTCACGCTTTACATTGTCAACGCGTGATATGTCGTTGTTGACGACAGCCTCGTAATACCTGTATGCCATATCCAGTGCCACGTCCTTGCTTATGGTAGTGGCTCTTGGCCAACCTCCACGACAGATAAGCCACGCAATGGAGTCTATGTTCAGATTGCTTGTTCCGAAAACATCCGCATTGGGGTTACTGAACAATTCGTTCAAACTGACTTCACCAGTAGACTCACCCGACTCATAAAGGCTCATGGTCCTCATGGTCAGCCATGCAAACCTGCCAGTGCCAGAATGGTGTATTTTGTCCGTATCGGCAGGAACGGCAGAGCCAGTGAATATGAACTGACCTTCTCCGTCTCTGTGGTCAACCTCAAAGCGTGCCGCATCCCACAGTTGTGGAGCAAGTTGCCATTCGTCTATCAAGCGTGGTGTCGCACCTGCAAGAAGTTTCTTAGGTGAAAGATTTGCCAACTCAACATTTTGCTCCATATACTCAGGATCGTCCATATACACGACACTTTTAGCCTGTTGTTCGGCTGTCGTTGTCTTGCCACACCATTTTGGTCCCTGGATAAGAACCGCACCCACTCCCATAAGCCTACGACTTAACATCTTGTCGGCTATGCGAGGTCTGTATTGTTTCATGATACTTGCCGTTTTGATTATGCATGCAAAGTTAGCGAAAATACATTGAAAATGAACGGAACTCCATTTCTTTTATGCAAGATATGGCAATTTCATTATACAACTTGTGGATTTTTCATTATGCCAAATGTGGATGTTTTACCATGCCATTTGTGTACTGTCAAGGTTCCGACCAGGAAAACAAGACAATAATAAGAGTCCGTGACGGCACGTGCCGCCACGGATTTTTTTTGGATGAATCTTGGAATGGCACTTCACGCATTCCCTCATAAAAATGTGAAATTCCTTGGCCGTTCCCTCATAAATGTGTATCTTTACGCCCGACATTCCCTCATAAAAATGTATCAGCAGATGGAATATTCCCTCATAAAAATGTGATTACAGTCGGGGCTTTCCCTCATATAAGTGTAAAGAGCATGAAAAGAAGCATATATAACAGACTGAAAGAATGGAAGATAGCAGAAGGCAGAAAACCTTTGATCATGTATGGTGCCCGACAAGTAGGCAAGACATACATCATCAAGGAGTTTGGCAACCATGAGTTCGACAACATGGTCTATGTTAACTGCTACAAAAACGATACCATCGCCCAACTCTTCCAAGGAGACGTCAATATCGACAGAATCCTCATCGGACTATCTGCTTTCACCAAGCAAACCATCACACCAGGCAAAACTCTTGTTTTTCTTGACGAGATACAAGAGATACCACCCGTATTGTCTTCGCTCAAATACTTCTATGAGAACAAGCCAGAACTGCACGTCATCGTGGCTGGTTCGCTGCTTGGCGTAATGAACATGAAAGGGGAATCTTATCCTGTGGGCAAAGTTGACATCATGCACCTCTACCCGATGACCTATGATGAATATCTCTTGGCCAACAACGAGGAACAACTTGTGGATATTCTTAAACTCGATGACAAGGTGCTTATCAACAGTCTTGCCCATAAGTACATCGACTATCTCCGCCAATACTATTTCGTGGGAGGAATGCCTGAGGCGGTGCTCCACTTTACCCAGCACCACGACCCGATGACGGTAAGAGACATTCAGCAGAACATCCTGACGGCATACGAGGCAGACATCAGCAAACATACCGCCGACCAAACCCAGCGAGTAAGGATGGTGTGGCAGTCCATCCCAGCACAATTGGCTCGTGAGAACAAGAAGTTCATCTATGGAGCAGTTCGGAAAGGAGCGAGAGCCAAAGACTTTGAGATCGCTATCCAATGGCTGATTGACGCAGGACTTGTACACAAGGTGGAGCGAACGAGGGATGCCAAAGTTCCCGTGAAATTCTATGCCGATATGGAAGCTTTCAAACTCTACTTGCTCGATGTGGGCTTATTAGGAGCACTCACGATGACACCACCCGACCAGATTCTGATTGGCGACAATGTGTTCAGTGAGTACAAGGGGGCTTTCACGGAGAATTTTGTCTTGCAAGAGATGAAGACTCTCCCCAACCTGCCTGTTTATTATTACAGCAAAGACAACTCCACACAAGAGATAGACTTCATCGTACAAGCAGGGAGCAAGATTCTGCCGATAGAGGTAAAAGCGGAAGAGAACGTGAAAGCCAAGTCGCTTTACACCTTCATCAACCACGACTTCGCCTCCTATCATCTGAAAGGCATACGTTTCTCCATGCTCGGCTTCCAAGAACAAGGATGGATGGAGAACGTGCCACTGTTCGCGACAAGGGAATATATCTCGCGAAATAGGGAAACGCCTATGTTAAAATAGGGGGAAAGGACGCCGTGGCCCACGCTTTTGCCGTAACTTTGCAAGCAGAACAATAAAAAACACAAAGAACATGATGGGCAAGTCAATCATTATCGGCATGTCGGCACTGCTGCTTCTTGGCAGTTGCGACACTTACACGGGCACGGGCGCCTACATGGGCAGCACCCTTGGCAGCATCTTCGGCTCGGCCATCGGCGGAATAGCAGGAGGGCCTCACGGCAGCGACGTGGGCACGATAGTTGGCATGGTGGGCGGTGCCGTAGCAGGAGCCGCCATTGGCCAGGCCACCGACCAGAAGCAGCAGGCGCAGCGCGAGGCCGACATCGCCGACATGCGCGCCAGGAGAGCCGAGAGGCAGGCAAGGAGACAAGGCTCGTATGGCAACGACAACACGTATGGCCATGGCAACAACTATGGCTATGACAACCAAGGCTCCGACTACAGCGGCAGCGGCTTCGACGCCAACAACGGAGGCGACGACCGCATATACGACTTCAAGGGCTCCGACTACAGCGGCAACTACAGCGCGAAGCAGCCTGACGTGAACATGCCCATGCAGTCGAGTGTGGACAACCTGGCCGAGAACCTGAAATACACGCCCGACATAGAGATAAAGAACGCGCGCTTCGTGGACGACAACCAAGACGGCAAGATAGAGCGCGGCGAGCTGAGCAAGGTCATCTTCGAGGTCTACAACCGCGGCAACCACACGCTCTTCGACGTGGTGCCCACGGTGGTGGAGGCCACGGGCAACCGCCACATCATGATATCGCCAAACATGCACGTGGAGTCGATACAGCCGGGCAAGGGCATTAGGTACACCGCACTGGTGAAGGCCGACAACCGCCTGAAAGACGGCAACGCCCAATTCTGCGTCAGCGTGGTGCAGGGCAACAAGAAGATTAGCAAGGTGTGCGAGTTTGACATACCCACGGCAAGGTGATTATCGCCACGGGCGATATATATAATCGGCACGACCCCGCAAGACACACGATATTTCTTTTCAAACACGGATAGTACGGATTAAACGGAAAAAGGCGGGGCAGCGTCTCACGACGTCGCCCCGCTCAAGATTAAACAACCAATAAAAGAAATAGATTGCTAATTTTTACCTTTATCTGATGAACAGCAGCTCACGATACTTAGGCAGCGTCCAAAGCTCGTCGGCCACCACAAGCTCGAGCTTGTCTATCTGGTAGCGTATGGACTGGAACCATGTCTCCACGGTGTCGTGGTAGGCCACGGCCTTCTCGCGCTCGTCGGCGATCTTGTTTGCCACCTTGCGGGCGTTGACCATGTCTTCCACGTCTTTCTCGATGATGGCGGTGCGCTCGGAAATCTGCTCGATGATGTTCATGATGCGGTCGGAGAGCTGCTTGCCCTTCTCGGCGCCGTAGATGACCATGAGGTTCTGCACGTCCTTTGAGAGCATGGCCTGGTAGTGGGTCGCCACAGGTATGATGTGGTTGAGCGAGAGGTCGCCCAGCACGCGTGCCTCGATCTGCAGCTTCTTGGTGAAGGTCTCCCATTTCACCTCGTTGCGGGCCTTGAGCTCGTTCTCCTTCATTACCGACATCGACTCGAACATCTTGACGGTCTCCGGGTCGAGGTAGCGGTCGAAGATTACCGGTGCCGACTTCTCGGTGTCGAGGCCGCGCTTTCCGGCTTCCTCCACCCACTCGTCGCTATATCCGTTGCCGTCGAAGTGGATCGGGGCGCAGGTCTTGATGTCGTCTTTCACCACGGAGAGGATGGCGGTGAACTTGTCCTCGCCCTTGGCTATGAGGGCATCGACACGCTCCTTGAAGCTTGTCAGAGCCTCTGCCACGGCGGTGTTGAGCACGATTTGCGCGCTGGCGCAGTTGGCCGAAGAACCCACGGCGCGGAACTCGAAGCGGTTGCCGGTGAAGGCGAACGGTGACGTGCGGTTGCGGTCGGTGTTGTCGCGCATGATGTCGGGAATCTCTGGTATGTCTATCTGCACGCCTTCCTTGCCCTTGATGAGCAGCGCGTCCTTGTCAGAGTTCATGATGTGCTCAAGTACGCCCGATAGCGACTTGCCGAGGAACGACGAGATGATTGCTGGAGGTGCCTCGTTGGCGCCCAGGCGATGGGCGTTGCCGGCGTCCATGATGCTGGCCTTGAGCAGTCCGTTGTGCTTGTAGACGGCCATGAGCGTCTCCACGGTGAAGACCACGAAGCGCAGGTTGTCCTCGCGCGTCTTGCCTGGTCCATGGAGCAGGATGCCGGTGTCGGTGGAGAGCGACCAGTTGTTGTGCTTGCCCGAACCGTTGATGCCGTCGAAAGGCTTCTCGTGGAGCAGCACCTCGAAGCCGTGCTTGTGGGCCACGCGCTTCATGAGCGACATGAGCAGCATGTTGTGGTCCACGGCGAGGTTGGTCTCCTCGAAGATAGGAGCGCACTCAAACTGGTTGGGGGCCACCTCGTTGTGGCGTGTCTTTACAGGTATGCCAAGTTCGAGAGCCTGGATCTCGAGGTCCTTCATGAAGGCCTGCACGCGCTCAGGGATGGTGCCGAAATAGTGGTCGTCCATCTGCTGGTTCTTGGCGCTCTCGTGGCCCATGAGCGTGCGGCCGGTGAGGATGAGGTCGGGACGCGCGGCGTAGAGGTCCTCGTCGACGAGGAAATACTCCTGCTCCCATCCCAGGTTGGAGATGACCTTCTTCACGTCGGGATAGAAATAGTGGCACACGTTAGTGGCGGCCACGTTGACGGCGTGGAGGGCACGCAGCAACGGTGCCTTGTAGTCGAGGGCCTCGCCGGTGTAGGAGATGAAGATGGTTGGTATGCAGAGCGTGTCGTCGATGATGAACACGGGGCTCGTGGGATCCCATGCCGAGTAGCCGCGCGCCTCGAAGGTGGAGCGTATGCCGCCTGAGGGGAAGCTGGAGGCGTCGGGCTCCTGCTGCACGAGGAGCTTGCCAGAGAACTCCTCTATCATGCCGCCCTTGCCGTCGTGCTCTATGAAAGAGTCGTGCTTCTCGGCGGTGCCTTCGGTGAGGGGCTGGAACCAGTGGGTGTAGTGGGTCACGCCGTTCTCGTCGGCCCATTGCTTCATGCCCTTTGCCACGGCGTCAGCGATAGAGCGGTCGAGCGTGGCTCCGTTGTCGATGACATCAATCAACTTCTGATAGACATCAGCGGGCAGATACTTGTACATCTTGGCGCGGTTGAACACCTTCTTGCCAAAATACTCTGATGGGCGCTCCACGGGAGCGATCACCTCGACTGGCTTCTTGTGCGAAGCAGTCACTACGGCATCAAATCTTTCGTTGGTCATACTTATAAAATGATATTAGGGATTTGCTATATTATGATGTTTATGCCTTTACAGCTTTTTTATTCTCTCCATGGCCTCTTCCACGTCCTCGCGGTTGCCGAAGCTGGTTAGGCGGAAGTAGCCTTCGCCCGAGGGTCCGAAGCCCACGCCCGGCGTGCAGACCAGGCCGCAGCCGTAGAGCAGGGTGTCGAAAAATTTCCACGAGCCCATGTCGCCCGGCGTGCGCACCCAGAGGTAAGGGGCGTTCTCGCCGCCGTAGACGTCGTAGCCCAGGCCCACGAGGGTCTCGCGCATGAGGCGCGCGTTGTCCATGTAGTAGGCTATCGTCTCGCGGGTCTGGCGGTGGCCCTCCTCAGAATAGGTGGCCTCGGCGGCGCGCTGCGAGATGTATGAGGTGCCGTTGAACTTCGTCGACTGGCGGCGCTCCCACAGGGCGTTGAGCGACACGTCCTTGCCGTCGAGCGTCTTGGCCATGAGGTCCTTTGGTATGACGGTGTATCCGCAACGCACGCCCGTGAAGCCGGCTGTCTTGGAATAGGAGTGGAACTCTATGGCGCACTTGCGCGCGCCCTTTATCTCGTAGATGGAGTGTGGTATGTCGGGGTCTTGGATATAGGCCTGGTAGGCGGCGTCGTAGAGGATGATTGACTCGTTGTGGAGCGCGAAGTTGACCCACTTGCGAAGCTCGTCCTTGGTGAGCACCGTGCCCGTGGGGTTGTTGGGGTAGCACAGGTAAATCATGTCGACGCGGTGGTCGGGCAGCGCGGGCGTGAAGTTGTTTTCGGCGGTGCAAGGCAGGTAGGTGATGTCGGCCCACTTGCCGTCGACGTATTTTCCGGCACGCCCTATCATGGCGTTGGAGTCGGCATAGACGGGGTAGACGGGGTCGGTCAGGGCCACGCTGTTGTCCCACCTGAGCAGCTCCTGGATGTTGGCGGTGTCGCTCTTGGCTCCGTCGTTGATGAATATCTCGTCCTTGTCGAGGTGTATGCCGCGGGTGAGGAAGTCGCCCTTCATGATGGCCTCGCGCAGGAAGTCGTAGCCGTGCTCAGGGCCGTAGCCGCGGAAGGTGTCGATGTGGCCCATCTCGTCGGAGGCCTTTTTCATGGCCTCCACCACGGCAGGCGCCAAGGGGCGGGTCACGTCGCCAATGCCGAGGCTGATGACGCGCTGCTTGGGATGCGACACCTTGAAGGCCGTGACGCGCTTGGCGACGTCGGCGAAGAGGTAGCTGCCCGGAAGACGGAGGTAATATTCGTTTACTAATGCCATTGTTTCTCTCCTTTTTTTGATTTTAATGGTTGTCTAATGTCTCTTTGTTGTCCTGTAAACACTTATCGATGTCATGGTTCCATCTCGCCGTCGAAGACTATCTCCGCCGGCCCTGTCATCCTGACGTGGTTGTCGGCGCCCCACTCTATGTGCAGCGTGCCGCCGTCCATGACGATGTCGGTTTGCCGTGGTGCCCTGCCCGTGGCGGCCGCGGCCACCGCCGTGGCGCAAGCCCCAGTGCCGCAAGCCATGGTGATGCCTGAGCCTCGCTCCCACACGCGGGTGCGGATGGCCTGGACGTCGCCACTGGAAGGCCGCGTCTCGGCAAACTCGATGTTGCAACGCTCGGGGAAGCTGCTGGAGAACTCCAGGGCGCGTCCCCGGGCGGCAACGTCTATCTCTCTTACCTTACTGACGAAATTGACATAATGTGGATTGCCCATCGACACGAAAACGCCATTCGTGCCGTCGGGCCGCGTGCCGGTGTACTGCTCAGGGTCATCAAGGCGTGGCTCGCCCATGTCGACCGTCACGCTCGTCACCTTGCCGCCCTCCACGTGAAGCTGGAGCACCTTGATGCCGGAAAGCGTCTGCAAGCGCACCGTGTCGCCCTTGAAGAGGCCGCGCTCGTAGACATACTTGCCTATGCAGCGGCTCGCGTTGCCACACATCATGGCCTCGGAGCCGTCGGCGTTGAAAATGCGCATCGAGAAGTCGGCAACGGAGGGGTCGGAAGGCGCGCCAATGAGCACCAAGCCGTCGGAGCCGATGCCGAAATGGCGGTCGCTCCATTTGATTGACGTGGCCGACGGGTCGGCGACATTATATAATAATGTGTTGACGTAAACATAATCGTTGCCCGCGCCCTGCATCTTCGTAAAAGGTATCTTCGTGACCTTTTGCGAGGCTTTTGCCACTGAACACTTATCTGTAACCGATGCGCCTGTTGACATTTTGTTAAGCTCTATTTCTTATAAATGAACGCTTTGTGCTGTTCACGTTGCAAAGTTACAACAAAATGACAGTAACCAAAAAATTTTTCTTCTAAAATTATGGGAGTTTTGGTGTTTTCCATCAATTTGTTAGGATGCGGCCTCCGAAACCTTACAAATTGCATTACACGAAGCACAAAATACTTACATATCGTCATATTAGCAACAATAGATGTAACATATCGTCGCATTATCAACCACAATTCCGACAATATGCGTAACTTTGCAACCGAATTAAGAGCAAAAAGTAAGATTGCTCACGGAAAACTTAATTATAACCTATAACTGACCTGCTTTATATATACACACGGGCCAACAAGCTCAAAAAACGCGCGACGCTGTGAAGCGTAGCGCGTTTTTTTCGCGTTGCCGTCTTGCCAAGGCCACTGGATGACCAGAAACACTGCCCCACCCCACATCGGCCACGCCCATGACATGATGTTGAATTGTAAAATATTATTGCCGAAATTTAACACTTGGAAACAGGGTCAAATAGAGCAGAAAAAGGGTAGCCTTTCGCCCTTTCACAACGCCGCCGGCGGCTTTTCGTCCATTTTTGTTTGCCGTTACGGTGCAATCGCGTCGCCGTTACACCGTAATCGCAACGCGATCTCACCGTAACGGCGACGCGATTACACCGTAACGGCGACGCGATTGCACCGTAACGG
>ERZ1032113.325-NODE-325-length-14537-cov-9.878608_pt1 | contig 14537 bp, 15 predicted proteins | sample MGYA00518164_ERZ1032113 | MGnify/ENA primary metagenome ERZ1032113 (study PRJEB33719, sample SAMN04261305) | wastewater metagenome | biome: rural village; feature: human; material: feces | host: Homo sapiens | place: El Salvador | collected 2014-01-14 ... | reverse complement strand
AGAGCAAAGGACTGAAAATCCTTGTGTCCCCGGTTCGATTCCTGGTGGCACCACACTAAGATGAAAGCTGAATTCTTATTTAAGGATTCAGTTTTTTTGTTTTTATACCATATTATATTGTTTGAATCTTCCTACTAATTTTCTTGTTTACGAAAAGTTTACTTAAACGTTTGCGTGATGAAAAACTATCTTTTTTGATAAAAGTACTAAGAAAAGTGATACCTTTGCATACGAACAATCGAAAACAACTAATCTACTAATAAAATGAAGAAAATTTGCCTCTTTGCTATGGCAGCATTATTCTCTACCTATGTTTGGGCGGATAATAAGCAGACCGTAACAATCAATGGTCAGTCAGTAGACAAGACTGTTACTGAAATCACATTTAATGGTGACAATCTAACCCTTACTTATTCGGATGGTACATCTGAAGAAAGCGACATGTCGTTTGTGAAGTTGGCTTTCTCTTATGATACTAATCCTACAGGTATCAACCAAGTGGAGACTGTTAAGCAGTCTTTGCAAGGTAAGGTGTTTAACCTCAATGGTCAGTTTGTAGGAACTTCTACCGAAGGCTTGGCTAAGGGTATCTACATTGTGAATGGTAAGAAAGTAATCATCAAGTAAAGTGTGGAGAAACGAAATATGAAAAAAACAGTATTTTCTTTGGCTCTATTCTTGATGAGCTTGGGTACAGCCGTAGCACAGTCGTGGAACTTTGCTGATCGCGATCCATTTATTAGTGAGGCAGATGTGGCTTTGATTAATGCTGATGCTACAAATTGGTATAACGATGCAACAAAGGGACGTTATAATTTCCTTCCTGCTTTGAATAATGCAGCTTTGACTGCTAATGGCACAGAACTTGATTTTGCCAAAGGTTTGCTCTTTAAGAGTGGCGCAGCTGTAGCTTCAAGCAGTGGTACTCCTGCAAACAAGAGCGGTAAGCTTCGTTTGAATTATACAAACGAATATTTTGAACTCAATGGCAGCAATCTTGTTGTTACAATTCCTAATGTTCAGAAAGGTTGGGTAGTAACTGTTGTTTGCAAGACAGCAAGCAGCAAAACAGCTCGCGGTATTTATGTAAGCAACAATGTTGGTGGTACTACTAATTTCGCAACAAAGTCTACAAGCCAGATGACTTGTACAGGTACTGTTTCTGAAGCAGGTGATGTGACATTGACTACTTCTGACGGTGGTATGTTGGTTTATAGCATCTCTGTAAAGGATCCTAATAATGTAACTCCAGACCCTGTTAATCCTGATGATAATAATAAGGTAAGCAATACTGTAAATCGTGATACTTACAAGAACCAGATGTTTGTTGCAACAAATAGTGGTGCTGTAAACTATTACAATACAGAAGACTTGACTAAGGTTTCTTTCGATGGCGATAAGACTATCGTAGTTCCTGCAAAGGCGGGTGCTGAAAACGATGTTTACGATGCTACTGTTAAGGAGTTGAGCTTTGCTAAGGCTGCTGAACGTGGCGAGAGTGGTGAGGTTACAGAAAAGGGTATCACCATTACTGAAAGCAAAGGTTGGCAGGAAAGTGCTTATGCAAAGTGGTCACTTCTTTCTTCTGCAAAGACATATAATGTATATGTGAAGGGTGGTCAGTATGCTGATTATACTAAGGTTGATGAGCAGCTGGTTCGTAACTATGGTTCGTATGGTCGTGTAGACGTTGTAGGTTTGAAGGCTGGCAACTACTCTTTGAAGGTTGTTGCTGTAGGTACAGATGGCAAAGAGATGGCTGCTCACGGTATAGCAGACAACTTGAAGGTCGTTAACTACGACCGCCAGGGTTTTGCTCATAAGGGTGTCCGCGATGGTGTAGGCGCTTATAACAACGATGGTACTTTGAAGGCTGGTGCTAAGGTCCTCTATGTAACAAAGAATACTTTCAAGACTATCAAGGCTTCTTTGAGCGATGGTAAGAAAGATGTAGAATACACAGGTATTGGCGACATCCTTCTTGCAAAGCAGAAGGGTACGGATAGTATTCCTATTGCAGTTCGTATTATTGGTGAGATTAAGACTGCTGATGCTGGCAATCAACTTAAGACCGACCAAAAGGGTCTTTTGTTGAAAGGCAATAGTGAAGCTACAAAAATGAATGTTACCATTGAGGGTATCGGTGATGATGCTTGCTTCCATGGTTTCGGTTTGGGTCTCATCAATGGTACAGGTGTTGAGGTTCGCAACATGGCATTCTTCTATCAAGGCTCAAGCAATGATAACATGGAGATTAAGGGGACACATCACATCTGGGTTCACAACAACGACTACTTCTATGGTGAACAAGGCGGTGGTGATCATGGTAAGGGCGATGGAGCTTTGGACTCTAAGGATGGTGCTACTTTCTGCACATTCTCTTATAACCACTTCCACGACACTGGTAAGTCAAACCTCTGTGGTATGAAGAGTGAGACTGTTGACAACTTGATTTGCTACCACCATAACTGGTTTGACCACTCAGACTCTCGTCACCCACGTGTACGTACATCTTCTGTTCATGTATGGAACAACTACTATGATGGCGTTGCTAAGTATGGTATCGGTGTAACAATGGGCGCAAGCGTATTCGTTGAGTCTAACTACTTCCGTAACACTAAGTATCCTATGATGATTTCCAAGCAAGGTACAGATGCTAAGGGCGATGGTACATTCTCTGGTGAGGCTGGTGGAGTATTGAAGTCTTACGGCAATATCTTTGCAGAGAAGGGAAGCCACTTTAGCTATGTCACTTGGAAGCAATCAAACACAGATTTTGATGCATATGAGGTAGCATCTCCTTCAGAAAAGGTTCCTGCTACAGTTGTTGCTAAGGCTGGTGGTACATCATACAACAACTTTGATACTGATGCTTCAAAGATGTATACATATACTCCTGATGCTACTGTCGATATTCCTGCTAAGGTAACAGGCTTCTATGGTGCAGGTCGTTTGAATCAGGGTGATATCCACTATACATTCAACAATGCTACTGATGATGCTGACTATGGCCGTTGTGCAGGTCTCGATGCCATCCTTTCTTCATATAAGACAAGTCTCGTAGGTATCTTCGGTGACGAGAATGCATCAAGCGGTGAGACTGGTGGTACAGTAACTCCAACTCCTACACCAGATCCTACACCAGACCCTACACCTGATACTCCAGCGGTAGAGGGTACTGTAACATGTAGCTTCTCTTATGATAGCACAACAAAGACATTTGGCATTTCTAATCCTGCTTTCACACAGACAGGTTCTAAGAGCAACTATACAAAGGAAGAAACAACTATTGATGGTGTGACTTACAAGGCAAGTGCTAAAATGGAATCTGGTACAGAGATTAGCTTTGCAACAACTTCCAAGATGACATTGTCGATATATTTCGGTACAGGCTCTAAGGCACAGAATGTAAAGGTTGACGGAACAAAGATTACTGGTAATCCTGCTTCTGTAGTTCTTGAGGCTGGCGCTCATAAGATTTCAAAGGCAGACTCAGCAACAATCGCTCTCATCAAGCTTGTTCCTGTAACTGAATAAATTGAAATTCATTATAGTAAGGTATTCAAAAATAATCAAATGAAACGAAGGGCTGTCTCTCCATAATGAGAGCAGCCCTTTTTAGAAAACAAACAAAAGGATAAAAACTGCCAAGACCAACTGGGGTGGACATATTTGCAACTCCACATCATGGTGTAAACCTTGTTAAGAAGATCGATGCCGACGGACATGCAACAGTAAAGAAAGTAGTTTTTTAAGAAAAATAAAAAACGGGCAAAAGGTTCATAAACACCTTTTGCCCGTTATGCTTTATAGCAATTCTGGTAGTTGGAATAGCTTGATGCCATTGCTACCTTTTATTAATATGCAATGGTTCTTTGGCTTGTTCTCGGCTATTGCAGCCTTTACTTGCTCTACATCATCAAACTTGCGGAAGTTGCAGTTGGTCTTTGCAAACTCTGCACCAACAAGCCATACATTATTAATATTAGTAGAAGCGATGAAATCAACAATTTTTTGATGCTCCTCTTCGCTAACCTCGCCAAGTTCGCGCATATCGCCAAGTATCGCCATCTTGTTATCAGCCTTCATGATGTTGAAGTTCTGCAATGCTGCCATCATGCTTGATGGGTTTGCATTGTAGGCATCAACGATAAGTTTGTTGTCTGCTGTTTGCTCAAATTGCGAACGGTTGTTGCTTGGGATATAGTTTTCCAAAGCATGGCAGATAGCATCTATGCTAACACCAAACTCCTGTCCGATGGTTATTGCAGCAAGCATATTGTCGATATTATAGGCTCCGATGAGATGGGAAGAAATAGTATGCTTCTCGCCTTCATTTACTTGGAATTGGAATGTGAGGAATGGTGCACATTCTACCACTTCGCCTCTAACCTTTAAGTTTGCAGCTTTCTGACCATATCTTACTATGTCTGTGATGTTGCGTTCTTCTGTCATTTTGCAGAGGTGTTCATTATCAGCATTCAAGAATACCTTGCTGTTGTGAGCCTTTAAGAAATCGTATAGCTCACCCTTAGTCTTCATTACACCTTCGAAAGAACCAAAGCCTTGCAAGTGGGCGCGACCCACATTGGTGATCATACCGCATGTAGGCTCTGCATATTCAACAAGCTTTCTGATGTCGCCGGGATGCGATGCTCCCATCTCTACAACAGCTATGTCATGGCAACTATCGAGAGTAAGCAGAGTTTTTGGTACACCTACATCATTGTTGAAGTTGCCTTGAGTATACATCACATTATATTTCTCCGACAATACGGCTGCAATAAGTTCCTTGGTTGTTGTCTTGCCGTTTGTACCTGTGATACCTATTACAGGAATGTTGAATTGACGACGATGTTGGCGTGCCATCTCTTTGAATGTAGTCAATACATCGTCGACAACGATAAATCTTTCGTCACCCTCTATGGCATACTCCTTCTCGTCAACGACTGCATAAGAGCAACCCTTGTCGAGAGCTGCCTTAGCAAACTTATTACCATCGAAAGATTCGCCTTTTAGTGCAAAGAATATGGAACCGGCAGGGCAGTTGCGCGAGTCGGTAGTAGCCTGCTTGCCTGCCTTAAGGTAGAGGCTATAAAGTTGTGCTGCGTCCATAATAATTATAGCGTTTTGTTGATACCTCGATATGTATATTTGCGAGGAATGATGCAAAATTATATAAAAATGATGAGATATGTAGACGATTATGGCAAAAAGTGCGAAAACTTTGGTTTCTTTCGAAGAAAGTTATTATATTTGCATGGATATGAATAAACCTATTGATTATACCATAAACGTTAGAGGCCGACTCATAGATTTGTCGAAGCCTAAGGTGATGGGCATCTTGAATGTCACTCCCGATTCATTATTTAGTGGTAGCCGTAAGCAGACAGAACAAGAGATTGCAGAACGAGCTAATGCCATAATTGAAGAGGGTGGCACATTTATAGATGTTGGTGCTTTTTCTACTCGTCCAGGTGCTTTAGAAGTTAGTGAAGAAGAAGAGGCTCGTCGCTTAAAATGGGCATTAGAGATAGTGCGTCGTGAGCAACCTGATGCTGCTGTGTCGGTAGATACCTATCGTCCTATTGTGGCACGTAAGTGTATAGAAGAGTGGGGCGCTGATATTATCAACGACGTTTCTGAAGGTGGACTGACAGGAATCGTTAATACTCCTATCAATGAGAGTGGCAACATGTTTCAACTTATTGGCGAACTGAAGGTGCCATATATCCTTATGTCGGTGAAATCTAACATCAAGGATATGTTAAAAGCCTTTGCTGCCGAAGTTCAGCAGTTGCGTGATTATGGTGCTAAGGATATAATTCTTGACCCAGGTTATGGCTTTGGTAAAACGCTCGATGATAACTATCAGATATTATCAGAAGCTGAGAAGTTGCTTGTTCTTGACCTTCCTATTTTGGTAGGCATATCTCGAAAGTCAATGATATTCAAGCTTGTTGGCGGTAGCCCTGATACTTCTCTAACAGGAACAGTAGCTATCAACACCATGTCGTTGATGAAGGGTGCTGGCATCCTCAGAGTTCACGATGTGAAAGATGCTGTCGACACCGTGGCTGTCGTTGAGAAAATGCGAGCTATGCAAGAATAGGCTTTATATCATGCAAGAATAGAAAATAATCAAACTAATTGTAACACCATGTTTTTTGATTTTGGCGTAAAAGACATTATAGACATAGTGCTGGTGGCACTAATGCTCTATTATATTTACCGACTTATGAAGGAGAGCCGTTCGCTCAATGTCTTTATAGGTATCATCGTGTTTGTGGTAGTCTGGCTTTTTGTGAGTCAAGTTATAGAGATGCGCCTGTTGGGTAGTATCATGGACAAACTTGTGTCGGTGGGTGTTATTGGCTTGATAGTGCTATTCCAAGAAGAAATTCGCAAATTCCTTTATTCCCTCGGTACCCACCAACGTATGCGCAGTATCTTTAAACTGTTTGCAAACAAGAATGGAGAAGATATAGAAGAAGATAAGGAAACCATTATGCCTATAGTGTTGGCATGTATGGATATGTCAAAAAATAAAGTTGGTGCCCTTATAGTGATAGAGAGAGCTATTCCGCTCGATGATATCGTGAATACTGGCGACCTTATCGATGCACGTATCAACCAACGCCTGATAGAAAACATATTCTTTAAGAATTCGCCTTTGCATGATGGCGCTATGATAATTTCTAAGAAACGCATAAAATCGGCAGGATGTATTCTGCCAGTGTCGCATAGTCTTGATATTCCTAAGGATCTTGGTCTTCGCCACCGTGCTGCTATGGGAATATCACAAGACTCTGATGCTATAGCTGTCATCGTGAGTGAGGAGACGGGTAGGATAAGTGTGGCTATCAAGGGCGAATTCCGCCTTCGCTTGTCGGCAGAAGAGTTGGAGAGTGTATTAGCAAGAGAAATGGCATAAATAAAACTTCGTGTTTTGTTTTGTTATTCCATAAGATAGGCTGCACTCGGCAATTTGTGAGCACGCTCACATTGCACTCGCTTGCGCTATCTTTACACTCACTTGCAGTACCTTTAAATAAGGTGTGCTGCGTTCGGGAATAAAAAACAAAAACTCCGTGTTTTGTTTTGTTATTCCACTCACTTGCAGTACCTTTGCAAAAGAAATATAAAAGAAACTTTTTTTATAGCAAACTATGGATTTATTACAACAGATTGTTGAGCGCGCAAAATCAAACAAGCAGCGCATCGTGCTCCCTGAAGCTACTGAGGAGCGTACATTGAAAGCCGCCGACCGTGTATTGGCTGACGACATCGCAGACATTATCCTTATAGGTAACCCTGATGAAATTAAGAACCTTGCTAAAGGCTGGGATCTTCATAACATCGACAAGGCTACCATCATCGACCCTCTGAACAACGAGAAGAGCGAAGAGTATGCGGCATTGCTTGCAGAATTGCGCAAGAAGAAGGGTATGACCATCGAGCAGGCTCGCGAGTTGGTTAAGAATCCTCTCTATCTCGGTTGTATGATTATTAAGACTGAAGGTGCTGACGGTCAGATTTCAGGTGCTCTTAGCACTACTGGCGACACTCTTCGTCCAGCTCTTCAGATCATCAAGTGTGCTCCTGGTATCACTTGCGTAAGTGGTGCAATGCTTCTTATCACAAAGCAGCAGCAGTATGGCGACAATGGCTTGGTAGTAATGGGCGACGTTGCTGTTACTCCTATGCCAGATGCAGACCAGTTGGCACAGATTGCTATCTGTACTGCACAGACAGCAAAGAGCGTGGCAGGTGTAGATCCTAAGGTTGCCATGTTGAGCTTCTCTACAAAGGGTAGTGCTAAGCACGAGGTTGTAGACAAGGTTGTTGAGGCTACTCGTCTTGCTAAGGAGCGTGCTCCATGGCTTGATGTTGATGGTGAACTCCAGGCTGACGCAGCTCTCGTACCATCTGTAGGTGAGAAGAAGGCTCCAGGTAGCCCTATCGCTGGTAAGGCAAACGTATTGGTAGTACCATGCCTTGAGGTTGGTAACATCGGCTATAAGCTCGTTCAGCGTTTGGGCGATGCTATCGCTATCGGCCCTATCCTTCAGGGTATTGCTCGTCCTGTAAACGACTTGAGCCGTGGCTGTTCTATTGATGACATCTACTATATGGTAGCTATCACAGCTTGCCAGGCTATGGATGCAAAGGCTTAAAACAATAACCAACATTCATAATTCAATATTTATAAAAAATATGAACGTATTAGTATTAAACTGCGGAAGCTCGTCAATCAAGTACAAGCTCTACAACATGGACAACGAAGCTGTGCTTGCACAGGGTGGTGTTGAACGTATCGGTCTTGACGAGGCTTTCATCAAGATAACCTTGCCAAACGGTGAGAAGAAGATTATCATGCATGACATGCCTGACCATAAGGAAGGTGTGAACTTCGTGTTCAAGTGCTTGCTCGATCCTGAGTTTGGTGCAATCAAGGACTTGAAGGAAATCGACGCTGTAGGACACCGTGTCGTACAGGGTGGTTTCCACGGAACATCTCACCGCTATGTTTCTAAGCGTGTTTGCGAGATTCTTGGTCTCGACCAGAACAATTCTAAGGTTATCACTTGCCACATCGGTAACGGTGGCTCTATCGCTGCCGTATTGAATGGTAAAGTAATGGATACCTCTATGGGCTTGACTCCATTAGCAGGTTTGATGATGGGTTCACGTTGTGGCGATATCGACGCTTCTGCTGTTACATACTTGATGGAGAAGTTGAACATGAAGCCACAGGAAATGGCTGACTTCTTGAACAAGAAGAGTGGTGTACTTGGTATCACAGGTATCTCGTCAGATATGCGCGACATCGAGAATGCCGCTAATGAGGGTAATGAAAAGGCTCAGTTGGCTCTTCGTATGTATGAGTATCGCATCAAGAAGTATATCGGTGCTTATGCTGCTGCTATGGGTGGCGTAGATGCTATCGTATTTACTGCAGGTGTTGGTGAAAACCAGACCGACCTCCGTGAGGATTCTTGCAAGGGCTTGGAGTTCCTTGGCATCAAGATCAACAAGGAAGTTAACGACAAGGTTCGTGGTAAGGAAGCTATCATCTCTACCGACGACAGCAAGGTAAAGGTTGTTGTTGTTCCTACTGATGAGGAAATCGTTATCGCTCGCGATACCGTAGAATTGGTAACAAAGAAGTAATTATATACCTCTTTTTATATTATAGAGGATGCTCTTTTTCGTAAGGGCATCCTCTTTTTTTATTTATAATTAGCAATATTTGTTTTGACTATTTCGGCTTAAAAGAAAAGTTTTTCAAGTTATACTTCTTAATAATAAATATAAGTTGTATATTTGCAGTAGCTTACATAGTATTATTCAACGGGTAAAAGCATTATGGATACAAATGTTGTAAATATTATAAGTGAATACTTTAAGTCAAAGCCAGTCGATAAAGCTTGGGTATTCGGTTCCTTTTCTCGTGGTGAGGAAAGGGCTGATAGCGATATTGATATTATTGTAGCTCTTTCCCCCAATGCTCGTTTAGGTTTAGGCTTTTTTGAAATGATTTGTGATTTGGAAGATCGCCTTAATCGCCCTGTTGATATGGTAAGAGAAGGACAGCTTCTGCCTTTTGCCTCAGAGAGCGCTAATCGTGATAAAATACTTGTCTATGAGAGAAAAAGTTAGAGATAAGGGACGATTGAAGCATATTCTTGCTGCAATTGATAAGATTGAGGAGTATACTGATGGTACGTCGAAACAGAAACTTGCTACAGATTCTCTTCATCTTCATGCAACAGCCTACAATATTCAAATTGTTGGCGAGGCTGTATATAAATTAACCAAAGAGTTTAAAGATGAACATCCACAAACTCCATGGAGATTTATAGAGAAGATGCGACATATTTTAGTTCATGACTATTTTGCTGTGGATGTTGAAATCATGTGGTTGGTCATAGAAGATGATATTCCTGTGCTTAAGCAACAAATACAAGCTTATATAGCTGAACTTGAATATAGTGAAGAATAAATAAAAATAATATGAACAAGAAGATTGTTACTTTCGGAGAGATATTGTTGCGACTATCTAAGTCGGGTTATCAACGTCTTGGTCAAGGACATGTGATGGATGCCAATTTTGGAGGTTCTGAGGCTAATGTCGCTGTATCGTTGGCTTGTCTTGGCGACAATGTGGAGTATGTTACTCGTGTGCCAAACAATGCTATGGGTAATGCAGCACTGATGCACTTAAAGCAGTTCGGATTGAATACCAATCATATAGTAAGAGGTGGCGACAGACTTGGTGCGTATTATTTTGAATCGGCTGCAGCTATGCGTAATTCATTGGTGGTATACGACCGCAATGATTCTTCATTCTGTACCCTCAAGCGTAATGATATTGATTGGACTGCAGTATTCAAGGATGCGTCGATATTCCATTGCTCAGGTATAACTTGCGCTATGAGTCAAGATGCTCTTGATACAACTTTGGATGCTGTACAGTTGGCTGACTCTATGGGCGTAGAGATAACCTGTGATATCAACTATCGAAAGAATCTTTGGAAATATGATGGTGCAGATGCTCCTTCTACATTGCGTAAGTTGGTAGAATATAGTGGCTTTGTATTTGGCGACCAGAATGAATGGGAAGTTGCAAGTGGACTAAAGCATATTCCTTTTAAAGCTTTGGATGCTAACTACGAGATAGATAAAGCTGCTTATGAGGCTTATTTCAAGCAGTTGCAACAGCAGTTTCCACGTTGCCGTCGTATGCTCATGGCTCTTCGCAACCAGATTACCTCTGCTCATCACACACTTACAGGTGTTCTCTGTGCCGAAGGAAAGCTATATACCACACGTATCTATGATATTCAGCCTATTGTAGACCCTATGGGTGTCGGTGATGCCTTTGTTGCTGCCTTTATCCATGCTCGTCAGAAGTGGGCTGATGATGATCAGCGTTGTCTTGACTTCGCTTTGTCTGCAAGTGCAATAAAGAATACTGTTCCTGGCGACCAAAACCTCGTTACTGAGGACGAGATTATTACCAATATGGGTAATGCTAATGGTCGCATAGAGAGATAAAACTAAGTGAAGAGTGAAGAACGAAGAGTGAAGAATCAATTAGCTTTATAATAAGCTATTAAACATTTGGATTCTTCACTTTTCGTTCTTCACTCTTCACTTTCCTACGGTTGGCTTTCGCCTTCTACGTATTCTTCTAAGAACATGTGTTCGCCATCGAATACTGCGTAGGTGAATTGCCATATCCAATCGCCGAGAATCATCATTCTTGATTTACGGCTAAGCATAATGTCGAGTTCTATATGTCGATGACCATATAGGAAATAGTCTATTTCCGGATGAGTTTTCATATACTCTTTTGTATATAATACCAGATATTCCTTATTCTCACCCATGTAAGGAGGTTCCTTACCATCAGCACGCTTTAGTCTGGAATGCTTTGCCCAGTTTAGTCCCAACTGCATTCCCCACCAAGGATGCGCGAAGTTGAGCAATCGTTGGCAGAAGCGATTGTGGAACACTTTGCGTAGTAGCTTAAACTTATTGTCTGGATCGCCAAGTCCATCGCCGTGAGCAAGGTAGAACACTTTGTCGTATATCTCTACCGTCTCAGGCTTGGTGTGCACCTTCATGCCGCATTCTTCTTCCAAGTAGCCATAGGTCCAGATGTCGTGGTTGCCAGTAAAGAAGTGTACTTCCACTCCCATGTCTGTCAGTTCCGAAACCTTTCCAAGAAAGCGAGTGTAGCCTTTTGGCACTACATATTTATATTCATCCCAAAAGTCAAACATGTCGCCAAGGAAATAAATGGCGGCAGCCTTGTTCTTTATGGTGTCGAGAAAACGCACCAGTCGTCGCTCTTGCATGCGGCTATGCTCAATGGCAAGTGAGCCTAAGTGGGCATCGCTGAGGAAATATACGTTCTTCATAGTGCTTATGCTTTATATACCTTATTATATAATATGGTGGGAGAGTTAGTGTTATTCAAATCCAAGCTCCACACGGGCTTCTTCGCTCATCATGCTTTGGTCCCATGCAGGTTCGAAAACGAGGTTCACGTTAGCAGATTTCACTCCTGTCACGCTCTCCACTTTAGTTCTTACATCTTCGAGTATGAAGTCGGCAGCAGGGCACGAAGGAGCTGTGAAAGTCATATCAAGCTCCACGTTGCCATCGTCCTGCACGTCAATCTTGTATATCATGCCGAGGTTCCAGATGTCTACTGGAATCTCTGGGTCATAAACAGTCTTCAGTACGTCTACTATTCTCTCTTCTATCTGTGTCTTTTCTTCTTGTGTCATAATATTTTTTTATAGTTTTTCTTCTTCTCTATAGCTATAATATTTCCCGTCGCACACTATTATATGGTCGAGGAAGTATAGTCGCATGGTTTCGCAGGCATCCTTTATCTTTTTTGTTATCTGGTCGTCCATACGACTTGGTTTGTTGTTATTACTCGGATGGTTGTGGCAAATGGCTATTACTGTAGCATTGTTCAGTATAGCTTCTCTCATCACCACTCTTACGTCTATTGCCGTTTCGCTGATGCCACCATGACTTATCCTTGCAGCCTTTATAAGCTTAAAGTTTTGATTCATAAGCAACACCCATGCTTCTTCCATGTCGAGATCTTGCATCTTGGGGTGCATATACTCGTAGATGGCAGTAGCGCTACCCATATCTGCTCGTTCTTTTGGTGCGCAAGCAGCACGTCGTTTGCCCAGCTCGCAAGCTGCTAATATCGTGATAGCCTTTGCTTCTCCTATGCCATTAAACTCCATTAGCTCGTGTTGCGACATCTTGCCAAGCGAATTTAGGTTGTTGTCGCAAGAGTTCAATACTCTCTTCATCAAGTCTACGGCACTCTCTTTAGTAGAACCCGAACCGATAAGTATAGCGAGCAACTCGGCATCGGTAAGCATATTAGCTCCTTTTGCCATGAGTTTCTCCCTTGGGCGGTCTTCTTCTGCCCATTCGTTGATATTCAGTTTCTGTATATCGTTCATTGGTCGAAACTCCTGTACCTTTATTTATAGAATGTTTTTTCGAAAGCAGCAAACTCACTCTTGCCAAGCACACATCGGCGCCACCATGCGTTTAAGAATCCACATCCGTAGCCCATCAACTGTATGAATGCCGACACCACGCTCAGCGCTCCAATCTTCAAGCTGTGGTTCTTTCGTGTGCTATCTGTGAATAGAGCTATGCAGTATAGCAGAATGAAGAATGTGCAGAGCATAGCAAGTTCCATAACTGCAAAACCTATAGATTGATTCATATGGTCGGGACCGAAGTTGAACATGAACAATCCCAATGCCCATATGGCTATGGTGCCAAAGATACCAAGAGTGAAAACCATTGGCAATAAGTGAACAAGCTTCAAGCTCTCTGGATATTTCTTATATAGGTTTATGCGTGCGATACCACTATTATATACCTGTCGCCAGAACTTGTGGAAGTCGGTGCGGCGCTTATGCCATACCCATGCCTCTGGGAAAAGGCGACATTTATATCCAGCTTTGAATATGCGGATAGAGAAGTCGATGTCTTCTCCGAATCTCATCTTCGAGAATCCTCCTAATGCCATATAAGCCTTTTTGCTTATTCCCATGTTGAATGAGCGAGGATAGAATTTGTCGAGCTTCTTCTTGCCACCACGAATACCGCCTGTAGTAAAGAACGAAGTCATAGAATACGATATCGCCTTCTGAGTGTCGGTGAATGAAGAGTGAGCCTCGTCTGGTCCGCCGAAAGCATCAGCATGTTCTCTATCAAGCTCTGCGTTGATGGCTTTGATATAGTCTGTAGGCAACACCACATCAGAGTCGAGCACTATCATATACTCGCCATTAGCTCTCTCTGCACCATAGTTGCGGCTCTGCCCTGGTCCGCTGTTGGGCTTGTTATAATAATGTAAGTCGAGTTTGCCAGCATATTTGTCGCAAACCTCTTTACATGGAATGCTACTTCCATCCTCCACGATAATGACTTCGAAATCCTTAACACTTTGGTTTGTCAAGCTTTCGAGTAGTTCGTCAACTTCGTCTGGTCGATTGTATACAGGTACTATTATGGAGTATCTCATATTATAAATCTTATATTTTTTACAAAGATAGTGCAAACGAGCGGAATAACAAAAGAAATACGAAGTTTTCTTTTTTATTCCCGAGCGTAGCCTATCTTGTATAATAACAAAAGAAAGAATATAAAAAATGGCAGCAAAGAAACAGATGTTCCTTTGCTGCCATTTGCGCCTGTTTTGTATAAAGCAGGATTACTTTCCGTGGTGCTCGTCAGATACAGTTAACTTCTTACGACCATGACGACGGCGAGATGCCAATACACGGCGGCCGTTCTTTGTTGCCATTCTCTCACGGAAGCCATGCTTGTTTACACGGCGACGATTGTGGGGCTGAAATGTTCTTTTCATCTTATTATTTTCTTTTTAATGTTATGTGCTATAGCTAAAGATGTGGGCACACCACACCTTTTGGGCTGCAAAATTACTCATAATTTTCCAATTAACAAAGAATTAA
>ERZ1032113.319-NODE-319-length-14814-cov-10.917813_pt1 | contig 14814 bp, 10 predicted proteins | sample MGYA00518164_ERZ1032113 | MGnify/ENA primary metagenome ERZ1032113 (study PRJEB33719, sample SAMN04261305) | wastewater metagenome | biome: rural village; feature: human; material: feces | host: Homo sapiens | place: El Salvador | collected 2014-01-14 ... | reverse complement strand
GTTTATCACCATTGATGATAAGAGTGATAAGGAAAAGCGTACCAACGTGGTTTACCTCGTACAGGCTAAGTCGCTTGCTCGTGCCTTGAGATACATCGATGAGGTGATGGGCAAGACGATGATTGATTACGATACAATCGGTATCAACGAGACGCCTATTATGGATGTCTTTGAACATCAGGTTGCTTCTGAGAAAAAAGAGGAGAAGAATGATGTTCCTGAATACGAACAGGAGAATAAGTAAATGGAATATGACGTAAAGGGAAATCTCCGAGAGGTCCTCGGCAACTTGCCTGAAGGCGTTCGCCTCGTTGCCATCAGCAAGTTTCATCCCAACGAATATATCGAGGCTGCTTATAAAGAGGGTCAGCGTGTCTTTGGCGAAAGCCATGAACAGGAACTGGCTCGTAAGGTGGAGTCGCTGCCTAAGGATATTGAGTGGCATTTCATCGGTCATCTTCAAACCAATAAGGTGAAGTACATCGCTCCTTACATCGCTATGATCGAGGCTGTGGATAGCCTGAAACTGCTGAAGGAAATCAACAAGCAGGCTGCCAAGCACGATAGGGTGGTTAAGGTTTTGCTTGAACTGCATATTGCAGCGGAGGAAACCAAGTATGGCTTAACCCTCGATGCCTGCCGCCAACTCTTGGAGGAAGGTGAGTGGAAAGAGATGAAGAATGTGCAGATTTGCGGTCTGATGATGATGGCATCTCATGTCGATGACCAGCATCAGATTGCCAGCGAGTTTGATACGGCTGCCCGTTTCTTTGATGAGGTCAAGGCTAAGTACTTCGCTGATTGTCCTGAATTCTGTGAGCGAAGCTGGGGAATGAGCCACGACTACCAGTTGGCTGTCCAGCATGGCTCTACGATGGTTCGCGTCGGAACTACAATCTTTGGTCCGAGGGTATATTAGCCAATGGCCGCAAGGCCAAATCCGTGAGTAATCCGTGGAGCAAGAATGTTCTGATAACTCCGCGTCATCCGATGAAAAGAATCTGAAGAAACGAAAAAGAGGGTGTGTCATAATCCATGACACACCCTCTTTTTTGTATTAGTTGAATATGTATCTTACAGAGAACTGGATAGAATAGGTAGAACTGAAACTTGTCAAATTGGTATAAGTCTTGTCCAAGATGTTCTTTCCATTCTTCTGGAAGTTGAATGCTTTTGTCTTTGAGTCGTACTTCAACAACTGCATGTTGTTTACGCTCTTGTAGAGACCCCAACTGCTGTGGAGCAGGTTAGCCAGGTTCTTGATATCGACACCAAATTGCAGGGTGTTCTTCTGACCGGCTACCTTGAGGTAGAAGTTCTGGTTGAACTTGAAATCCAACTGATGGTGCCATGGCATGATAGCGCCACCACGCTCTGTATATTTACCCTTGCGATCCTTCAGGTAAGAATCCTGGTTGATGTAAGCCCAGAAATCATCACGCTGGTCATCTGCACTGTAGGTCACGTTACCTTTTTTATCCTTTACATCTGCAAAGTTCCAGTCGTCGAGGTCGCGACGTGAAGCAGGAACGTACAACAGACCGTTTGAACCATAGTCGTTTACTACGTTTGAAGATAAGATGTAAGAGTAGCGTGCACAGCTATAACCACCGGCATAACCCAAGTTCATACCCTCGTAGATCAGACCCACCTCTGTACCGAAATGCTTAGCGTAGTCTTTCTTGTAAGAAGCAGAAACGATCACACGGTGAGGAGCTACGTATGTACCCAAGCCAGTTTCCTTATCATTATTGCCGTTGATAGAATAACGGTTGTTGTAGTATGCAGAAGAAACCTGGTCGCCTACACCGTCACCATAAGAGCGGGCTCTTGAGTGAGTATAGGATGCAGAGATATTAAGACCGAAGTCAAATCTCTTGGCAAGCGATGTGGTGATAGAGTAATAATAGGCCTTATGACCTGCATTGGTAATCATGTAAGGGTTGTTACCATTTCCGCTGGTTGTGTAGTAGCGGCGGGTATCACCAGGAGCCAAAGTGATGGTTGATTCTCCATCCCAAGAGTAGTTCAGGTTGGTCACAGTTGCTGGGTTGAATTCACGGCTGTAGATACCCTCTACAGAGAAGTCAATACCGCCAGGCAACTTCGCGTCGATAGCCAAAGAACTCTTCCATGTTGCGTTCATCTTCAAATCCTTGTCGATGATGGTAGGAGTAGAAGGAGCTGCTGCGTTCTCACGACTTGCAGGAACCGTGAGGTCCTTCAACTGGTCAGCACGGTTTACATGGAAATTAGGCTGACCGTATGCTGCTTCGTTTGCCTTATTATAATAATAGGTGTATTGACCACAACCGGCATTACCCACTGCAGATACGAGCCATACAAATGGTAAACGACCTACGAAGTAACCTGTACCACCACGGAGCACGAGCTTCTGGTCGCCAAGAACATCCCAATTGAAACCTACACGAGGTGAAACGGTAATCTTTGCGTCTGGCAACTGGTCTGTATTGTAGCTATAATACTTGCCGTCGTTGGCTCTGTACTTCAATGCGCCGAAAGCCGCATTGTAGTTGTTCTTCAACTCAGGATAGATAGGCAATTCGAAACGCAAACCTGCGGTGAGGCGGAAACGGTCAGAGAAATTGATCTGGTCCTGAACGTAAGCAGAGAACTGGTTGTATTTCATCTTAGCCAAGAACTGGTCGCTGCCATCCATAGGGAAGGTAACGCCGTATGCTGCTGGTTTTCCACCTGCCATGAAATCTTCTGGAGAAGAATATACGTAGTAACCTGCTGAAGCGGCACCGAATCCATTGGTAGCCTCGTTGGTCTCATACTGCACACCAGCGATGAAATTCTGGATACCTACTGCCCATGTTGCTTCATCAGTAGCCACGAATGTCTTCACCTGACGGAGGTTACCCTCTGTGAATGGGTCTGGACCTAAACCCATGTAAAATGCGCCGTCCTTCAGAATATCCACTGTTGGGAACATTCCTCCAAGATAGGTACGAGGCTCATCCTGGTAAGAGTATGTCAAGCGAAGGGTGTTGTTCCATCCACCCCACTTAGAATTCCATTCACCAGCTACAGAGGTAAAGTTCTTTTCCTGATAGTAACGGGCACTCTCGAAATAAAGACCTGAGTTGGCTGTACGGCCAGACTGTGACTTTCCGCCTGAGATGGCGATGCCATCAGATGTTCCACCAGGATAAATCTCTGAATCCTTGAATGGAGTGGTAGAACTGGAAGGACTGTTGGAATCCTTGTCATGGCTTTTGGAGAAGCGGAGGTTCACCTTGTTAAACTTGTTGATGTTCCAGTCTAAACGAGCCAGGAACTTGTAAGAAGGTGTGTCGAGAGAATAACCCTGGTAGCGACCAGGGTTGTAACCATACTTGCTCTGGAGGAACTGGAGCATATTGTCCATGTCGCTCTGCAAAGGACGGTGTACGGTACCGGAGTTTGGCTTCCATGCGTCGGTTGCACTCATTCGGGCTGTACCTGAAGGACCGGCTGAGATGTTTGCCTGATATTCGCCATTCGCAAAGAAGAAGAGTTTGTCCTTAATGATAGGACCTCCCAAACTGACTCCCCATGTGGTAGAGTGAGACTGGAGACGGTTCAACTCGTAGTCGGAAACCTTGTCGCCACGGAGATGAGAGTTGGTGGTGTACATATAGGCTGTACCCTTAAACTGATTGGTACCACTCTTGGTAACTGCACTGATGGCACCTCCTGTAAATCCGCTCAGACGTACGTCATAAGGAGAGGAAGATACGGATACCTGATCCAATGCATCCAGAGAGATAGGTGAACCATTACCAGGAAGGTTGCCACCGATACCGAAAGCATTGTTGAATGCAGCACCATCGACAGTCACGTAACTCTGGCGGTAATTACCACCACCCACAGCGAAACCGCTGCCAATCTGGGCACCCTGTGGAGTCAACTTCAAGATGTCGTTCATGCTACGGCTCACGGTAGGAATGCTCTCAATCTGTCCGGCGTTGATACTGGTAGTAGCACCAGCGCGGTCTGTACGCATGTTGTTGTTGCGGGAAGCAGATACAACAACTTCTTCGAGCAACTCGGCATTCTCTTTGAGCGTTTCGTCCAATACGGTGTTTTGTCCCAAAGGCAAGTTTACACCCTTCAAAACCTTAGAAGAGTAACCGATGTAGGAAACTTCCACTTTGTAAGGACCACCAGGTTGCAAACCCTGGATAGAGTAACGGCCATTGGCATTGGTGGTTGCTCCATAAACGGTACCGGAAGGCTCGTGGGTTACTTTGATGGTAGCACCAATGACGTCCTCATTGTTGGCAGTAATCTTACCACTCAGACTTGATGTGGTAATCTGAGCCATTGCCTGTGATACAAAGAAAATCAGCAAGGCAAAGAGTAAATGCAATTTTTTTTGCATACCTTATAAATAATTAGTTAATAATGTTTTGGGGGCTAAAATTTCTGTCGGTTTTAACCTCCATTTTCAAATATGCTGCAAAATTATATAATTTTTTCCGTATTCTTGTTAAGAAAATGTGAAAAAATTGCCTCAAATCCTAAAATATACACTTTTGTTACCATTTTGCGACATTTTATGGTTCTTGTCTCTTTCGCTTTTTTTCTTTTACAATCCATTTTTTTCTGCATATTTAGCATAATTATGCAACAAATTCATATAAAGAATCAAAAAATGATGGCAAAATGATAAAAAATGAAAGAAAACTGCTACGATATGAAGAATATTTCGTATTTTTGCAAACAGTTTAGTTTAAATAGTGAATAAATTGCATAGTTTAATTTAAATAGTGAATAAGATGATACTGGACATTGACATGCTGAGAAGCTTCTATGCTTCGTATTCTGAAAGTGTAGCTCAGGCTAAAGCTACGGTAAAACGACCTCTTACTTATGCCGAGAAGGTGCTTTTTGCTCACCTTTTCGACCCTTCACAGTTGCGCCCTTATAAAAGAGGTGTGGAATATGTTGATTTTCGACCTAATCGTGTGGCGATGCAGGATGCGACGGCTCAGATGGCTCTTCTTCAGTTCATGAATGCGGGTAAGGACAAAGTGGCCGTACCTGCCTCTGTTCATTGTGATCACTTGATTCGTGCGGATGTGGGGGTAGAAAAAGACCTTCCTGAGGCGTGCAAGACCAATAAGGAGGTTTATGACTTCTTGAAGTCTGTTTCTCAGAAATACCATATCGGCTTTTGGGGGCCGGGTGCTGGTATCATCCATCAGGTGGTACTTGAAAACTATGCCTTCCCTGGTGGTATGATGGTGGGTACTGACTCTCATACACCTAATGCCGGTGGACTCGGAATGGTGGCTGTTGGCGTTGGTGGTGCGGATGCCGTGGATGTTCTTACCGGTCAGCCTTGGGAACTCAAGATGCCTCGTCTCATCGGTGTTCATCTTACTGGTAAACTTTCTGGTTGGGCTACTCCTAAGGATGTAATCCTCGAAATTCTCGGTATTCTTACCGTGAAGGGTGGTACCAATGCCATTCTCGAATACTTCGGTGATGGTCTTGACAGTATTTCTACTACTGGTAAGGCTACAATCTGTAATATGGGTGCAGAACTGGGTGCTACCTGTTCTATCTTCCCATTCGATGGAAATGCGGATGAGTATCTCCGTAAGACAGGTAGAGAGGAGATTGCTTCTCTTGCCCAGCAGAATGCGGCTGAACTCCGTGCTGATGATGAGGTCCTTGCCAATCCGTCTGCTTTCTATGATCAGATTGTGGAAATCGACCTCTCTAAGGTGGAACCTCATCTCAATGGTCCGTTTACGCCAGATGCGGCTACTCCTATCTCTCACATGAAGGCGAAAGGTCCTGCCAATGATTATCCGATGGTGGTAGAAGTGGGATTGGTGGGCAGTTGTACCAACTCTTCTTACCAGGATCTCGCCCGTGCTGCCAGTGTGGCTCGTCAGGCTTATGAGAAGGGTATTCAGGTGAAAGGTCAGTTGATTATCAACCCGGGTTCAGAACAGATCCGCTATACTGCTGAACGTGACGGCATCCTCGATGATTTCAAGAAGATCGGTGCGCTGATCATGACCAATGCCTGTGGTCCATGTATCGGACAGTGGAAGCGACATACGGATGACAATACGCGCAAGAATGCCATCGTTACTTCTTTCAATAGAAACTTCCGCCGTCGTGCTGATGGCAACCCGAATACATACGCCTTTATCGGTAGCCCTGAATTGACGGTAGCACTCACCATCGCCGGTCGTCTTGACTTTAATCCTGCTACGGATACTTTCTTAGATAAGGATGGCAACAGCGTGAAGTTGGATGCGCCTACTGGTTTTACTTTCCCTCCTAAGGGATTTGCAGTAGAAGATAAGGGCTTTATCGCACCGAGCGAGGAAAATGCCAACGTTGAGGTGGTGATTGCTCCGGATAGCAACCGACTCCAGAAACTCGCTCCGTTTGCTGCCTGGGATGATAAGGATCTGATCGATATGCCGCTGCTGATCAAGACGGAGGGTAAGTGTACAACAGACCATATCTCTATGGCTGGTCCTTGGTTGAAGTTCCGTGGACATCTGCAGAACATCTCCGACAACCTCCTGATGGGTGCCGTGAATGCTTTCAATGGTGAGAGCAACAAGGTGAAAAACCAGTTGGATGGCAAATACGTGGAGGTTTCTACTGCTGCCAAGGCTTATAAAGCGCAGAATATCAGCAGCATCGTAGTGGCAGAAGATAACTATGGTGAGGGTTCTTCTCGTGAACATGCTGCGATGGAACCTCGATTCCTCAATGTGAAGGTGATTCTTGCCAAGAGCTTCGCCCGTATCCACGAGACCAATCTGAAGAAGCAGGGTATGCTTGCGCTTACTTTCTGCAACAAGGATGATTATAATAAGGTACAGGAGGACGATCGTATCTCTTTGACTGGTCTCAAGGAGTTTGCACCGGGCAGTCATCTTACCATCACCCTCAAGCACAAGGATGGCTCTGAGGATAGCTTCGAGGTAGAACATACCTATAATGATACGCAAATCGCATGGTTCAAGGCTGGTAGTGCATTGAATTTTGCTGCGCGTAAATAACATTCTAATTTGAATAATTATGAACAAGGAATATTTGATATATAAATTAAGCGATGAGGTCAAGAACTCATGCAAGATTGATAAGGAGGCATTCACCAAATTCAATGTGAAGCGTGGTCTTCGCAATGAGGATGGTTCGGGTGTGCTCGTCGGTTTGACCAATATCGGTAATGTGGTGGGTTATGAGCGTGATGAGCAAGGTAAATTGAAACCTACCGAGGGTAAACTCTACTATCGTGGCTATGAATTGGATGACCTTGTAACTCCGCTTCTCAAGGAGAAACGATTCGGTTTTGAGGAGGTGGCTTTCCTTTTGCTCTCCGGTCAGTTGCCTGACAAGGAGGAACTGGAGGCTTTCAGGGAACTCATCAATGATAATATGCCGCTCGATCACCGTACGATTACCCATATCATTGAGTTGGAGGGTAGCAATATCATGAATATCCTGGCTCGTTGTGTGCTCGAAATGTACACTTTCGATCCAAATCCTGATGATATCAGTCGTGACAACCTGATGCGCCAGAGTATAGAGTTGATTGCCAAGTTCCCTACCATCATCGCATACGCATACAATATCTATCGTCACTCTGTGCAGGGCAGAAGTCTGCATATCCGTCATCCACGTGAGAACCTCTCTATTGCAGAGAATTTCCTCTATATGATGAAGCATGAGAATTATTCAGAACTGGATGCGCGTATGCTCGACTTGCTCCTGATTATCCAGGCTGAGCATGGTGGTGGTAACAACTCTACCTTCACCGTACGTGTTACTTCTTCTACCCGTACGGATACCTACAGTTCTATTGCTGCTGGTATCGGTAGTTTGAAGGGTCCTCTTCATGGTGGTGCCAATATCAAGGTTATCAATATGTTCCATCATCTGAAGGAAACGATCAAGGATTGGACGAATATCAGTGAACTTGATATCTATTTGAAGCGAATGCTCAACAAGGAGGCTTATGACAAGACCGGTCTGATCTATGGTATCGGTCATGCTGTCTATACTTTGAGCGACCCACGTGCAGTGGAGTTGAAGCGCCTGGCTGGTGAGTTGGCTAAGGAAAAGGGTAGAGAGGATGAGTATAACTTCCTGAAACTCATCGAACAGGAAGGTATCAAGTGCTTGCAGGAACATCGTGGTGGCAGCAAACCAGCTTGTGCCAACCTCGATTTCTATAGCGGTTTCATCTATGAGATGATTGGTTTGCCACAGGAAATCTATACCCCAATCTTCGCCATGGCACGTATCGTGGGTTGGACAGCCCATCGCATCGAGGAACTGAACTTCGAAGGTCGTCGTATCATCCGTCCTGCTTATAAGAATATTTTGGGAGAGTTGGATTATACGCCGCTCATGGACAGATAAAACAATTATTTATCTCGCAAGAAAAGTTTTTGCACGCTTTTCTTGCGAGATTTCTTCATTTTTAGTACCTTTGCACCCAGATTTCAAACATTAACATAGAATTTATACTCTTATGGGAGGCATATTCGGAACGATTTCCAAGAAAAGTTGTGTCGCAGACCTTTTCTACGGCACTGATTACAACTCACATCTCGGCACACGCCGAGGCGGTTTGGCAACCTACAGTCAGGATAAAGGCTTCGTGCGCTCTATCCACAACCTCGAAAGCTCTTATTTCAGAACCAAGTTTGAACCTTCATTAGATAAGTTTGAAGGGGCTACCTCTGGTATTGGAGTCATCAGCGATACGGATGCACAACCGCTCATCATGAACTCTCATCTTGGCCGATTTGCCATCTGCACAGTGGCAAAGATTGCCAACAAGGATGAACTTACCCAACATTTGCTGGAGAAGAACATGCACTTTGCTGAGATGTCTTCCGGCAGTACCAATCCTACCGAACTTGTAGCTTTGCTCATCATTCAGGGCAAGACTTTCAAAGAGGGTATCGAGAATGTGTATCATCACATCAAGGGCTCTTGTACCATGATGATTCTCACCGAGGATGGTATCATCTGTGCCCGTGACAGTTGGGGACGCACGCCGCTCATTATCGGCAAGAAGGATGGTGCCCATGCTGCTTCCAGCGAATCCACTTCTTTCCCTAATCTCGACTATGAGACTGAGTATGAGGTGGGTCCGGGAGAGATTGTGAAGATAACTGCTGATGGTCTTGAACAGCTGAGACCTGCCAATAAGAAGATGCAGATCTGTTCTTTCCTGTGGGTTTATTATGGTTTCCCAACTTCTACCTACGAGGGACGTAATGTGGAGGATGTGCGCTTTACCAATGGTTGCAACCTCGCCAAGACCGACGATGTGGAGGTGGATTGCTGCAGCGGTATTCCTGATTCGGGTACGGGTATGGCTATGGGTTATGCTGCGGGTAAGGGTGTGCCTTACCAGCGTTGTATTGCCAAATATACGCCTACTTGGCCTCGTTCGTTTACTCCAAGCAACCAGAGTATGCGTTCCTTGGTAGCTAAGATGAAACTGATACCTAACAAGGCGATGCTCAAAGGCAAGCGAGTTCTTTTCTGTGATGACAGTATCGTAAGAGGTACCCAGTTGCGTGATAATGTGAAGGTTCTTTTCGATCAGGCTGGTTTGAAGGAATGTCACATGAGAATCGCCTGTCCTCCATTGGTTTACGGTTGTCCGTTTATCAACTTCACTTCTTCCAAGAGCGACATGGAATTGATTACTCGTCGTATCATCGAGAAGTTTGAAGGCGATGCCAATAAGAATCTCGATAAATATGCTACTACGGGTTCTCCTGAATATCAGAGAATGGTGGACGAGATTGCGCGTCAACTCGGTTTGACCACTTTGAAGTTCAATACCATCGAACAGTTGATTGAGGCGATCGGCTTACCGAAATGCCAGGTCTGCACTCATTGCTTTGATGGCAGTAGCGACTATACGCTGCATGAATTTGCAGATGAGGAATAAAAAAATGAGGGTGTGTCATGGTCTTATGACACACCCTCATTTTTTGAGTAGGGCGTTTATTTCTGTTTCCGTAGAATAATCAGAGTTACACCGGCAAGAATAGCAACAATACCGAACGTAAGCTGCAGGGTAAAGGATTCTCCAAAAATGCAGACGCCAATCACGACTGCGGTAACAGGTTCCAAGGCTCCCATGATGGCAGCAGGGGTACTGCCGATGAGATTGATGGAAATCGTCATGAAGAAGAGCGAGAGTACTGTTGGCAAAAGAGCGAGTTGAGCTGCACAGAGCCACTGCTTCGGTGTTTCCAACATTTGGAAACTTTCCCCCGATATCCACGTGAAGAGGGCAACGGTTATCAGACCGAATACCAATATCCAGAAAGTGAATTTGACATTCGACATGGTGTTGTTCTTCCACTGGTTGATGGAGATGATATAAATGGCATAGAGCAGGGAGGAGGCCATCACAAGGGCAAAACCCGCTGTGCTCAACTTGGCGTTTCCATCTCCCTGATAAAGGAGTCCGACGCCTGAAACGGCGAGAAGAATGGCGATGGTACTGGTCCAGGTGACCTTCTCATGGAAGAAGGCGGTCATCAGAATTGCAGTCATGATCGGATAGACAAAAAGCAGGGTACTCGCGATTCCTGCTGCCATATAATGGAAACTGACATAGAGCGTGGTGGAAGAGAGGGCGAAGAAACTGCCTAAGCATGCCAGGCGGATGGCATGACCCCACTTGATGGCGAAACTTTCACGGCGTACCAGTAAGACGATGGCAAACATGACTACTGCTAAAAGGTAGCGATAGGTCAGGACGGAACCGGAAGAGAATCCGTCATGGTAGAGCTCTAAGGTACCCAATGGGTTGGTACCATAACAAACAGCGGCAATGATGCCCGCCAGAAAACCTTTAACTTGATTACTGTTCACTTTTTTGTTTTTTATATTGTTGGTTCATTTTGGGCTGCAAAGGTACTCATTATTTTGATAAAAAACGCTTTTATTCCAGCATTTTTCCTTTTTTTGTATTTTTCTCTTTGTGCTTCGGGTGAAAAGTTGTACTTTTGCCCCCAAATATCGGTTCTTTCATTGAAACCGGTGATGGTTTAAAGATAAAAAGTTGTATTATGGAACCCATTCGTAAAATCGAAAAGGTGAGCCTGAGAAATCTCCACATGGAGGATTATGACCAGCTCGCTAAATCTTTCAAGCGTATCTACGCTGATTCTGACGTGTTCTGGACACGCCAGCAAATCAAGAAACTCATTACTATATTTCCTGAAGGTCAGGTTGTCATCATCGTGGATGATAAGATTGTAGGATGTGCCCTGTCTATCATCGTTAATTATAATATGGTGAAGGGTGATCATACTTATGCGCAGGTGACTGGTAACGAGACTTTCAATACACATGATCCTAATGGTAATATTCTCTATGGTATTGAGGTGTTTATCCACCCTGATTACCGTGGCTTGCGATTGGCACGCCGTATGTACGAGTATCGCAAGGAATTGTGCGAAAAGTTGAATCTGAAGGCAATCATGTTTGGTGGTCGTATTCCTAACTATCATAAGTATGCGGATCAGATGCGTCCGAAGGAGTATATCGAGAAGGTGCGCTCCCGTGAAATCTACGACCCGGTACTCACGTTCCAGTTGAGCAATGATTTCCACGTCCGTCGTGTCATCCGCAATTATCTGCCAAGTGATGAGGAGAGTGAACACTGCGCCACACTGTTGCAGTGGGATAATATCTATTACCAGCCACCAACGGATAGTTTTGTAGATAGAAAACCTACGGTGCGTATCGGATTGGTTCAGTGGCAGATGCGTCCTTATGCTTCTGTGGATGATCTCTTTGAACAGGTGGAGTTCTTCGTGGATTCCGTGTCTGACTATAAGAGTGATTTTATCCTTTTCCCAGAATACTTTAATGCTCCGCTGATGGCGAAGTTTAATGATATGGGTGAAGCGCAGAGTATTCGTGAAATGGCTCAATATACGGAACAGATCCGTGACCGTTTCCGTGAGTTGGCTATCAGCTATAACATCAATATCATCACGGGTTCTATGCCACTGGTAAAGGAAGACGGGGCACTTTATAATGTGGGTTTCCTCTGCCGCAGAGATGGTAGCGTGGATATGTATGAGAAGATTCACGTGACTCCTGATGAACAGAAATGTTGGGGATTGACAGGCGGTAGCAATATCCAGACTTTTGATACCGACTGTGGCAAGATTGGTATTGTCATCTGCTATGATGTGGAGTTCCCTGAACTCTCTCGTCTGATGGCACAGGATGGTATGCAGATTCTCTTTGTACCATTTATGACCGATACGCAGAATGCCTACTCTCGTGTGAGAGTCTGTGCACAGGCGCGTGCTATCGAGAATGAGTGTTATGTGGCGATTGCAGGTAGTGTAGGCAACTTGCCTCGTGTGCATAATATGGATATCCAGTATGCACAGAGTGCCGTATTTACACCATGTGATTTTGCCTTCCCTAATGATGGTAAGCGCTCGGAGGCGACACCGAATACGGAAATGATCCTGATTTCGGATGTGGATTTGAATCTTCTCAATGAGTTGCATACGTATGGTGCTGTTCGCAATATGCGCGACAGACGCAAGGATCTTTATGAATTGAAAAAGAAATAATGTACAAGATAGAGATATCGGAGCGGACGCTCCATTTCAAGGTGCCGGCAGGAACATCAAGAGGCGTTTATACCACCCGGCATAGTTTCTTCCTCACGCTATCCTCGGATGAAGTTCCGGGCGTGAAAGGTGTGGGCGAATGTGCTACGCTCCCGGATTTGAGCTGTGATGCAAAGCCGGAATATGAGGCGACGCTGCGACAGGTCTGTCAACTGGTGGAACAGATGGGACGTATTCCGTATGATATGATTCGTGCCTATCCGAGCATTACTTTTGGATTGGAATCGGCATTTGCAGACTTCTTCCATCAGGTAAAGGTGGCTGCAACTGCTGATCCTTCTTCTGTCGCCTTGCAGACATTTGCAGTTCCGGCTTGGGCAAATGGCTTGGGAAAATTGTATGATACGCCTTTTGCATGCGGGGAAGCGGGGATTACCATCAACGGACTCGTGTGGATGGGCTCTTACGATGAAATGTTAGGAAGACTGGAGGAGAAACTGAAAGAGGGTTTCCATTGCGTGAAACTGAAGATTGGGGCCATCGACTTCCTGAAAGAACTGGATCTGGTCAAGTGTATCAGAGAGCGCTATTCCAAGGAGGAGGTGCAACTGCGTGTGGATGCCAATGGTGGTTTCTCTCCGGAGGATGCGATGAGTCGCCTGGAAACATTGGCAAGATACGATATTCATTCCATCGAACAGCCTATCAAACAGCATCAGTGGCCTAAGATGGCTGAACTCTGCCGGGAGACTCCGTTGCCGATTGCGCTTGATGAGGAATTGATCGGTGTCAATGTCCGTTCGATGAAGCAGGCACTGTTGGATACCATCCGGCCGCAATATATTGTTTTGAAACCTTCGCTCCATGGAGGTATGTATGGATGTGAGGAATGGATTTCCCTTGCCCGGGAAAGAGGAATTGGGAGTTGGATTACATCCGCTTTGGAAAGCAATGTAGGACTGAATGCGATTGCCCATTTCTGTGCTAAGGTCTATGGAGAGGAAGCGTATGGCGCTGAGGCTCCTGTGGCACAAGGTCTTGGAACCGGAAAATTGTTTGAGGATAATTTGCCGAGCCAATTAGAGATTCGGGGAGAAAAATTGTTTTTTCTTCCCTAAGTCTCCTGTTTTTCTTTTTGAAAACAATAAAAGGGAATACGATGCACTTGAAGGATTTTTTAGAGATATGGGAAAATGAGGAGGACAGGGTGCTGGTACATACCAGTGGCTCTACCGGTAAACCGAAGGAGATGTGGGTCGAGAAGGATAAGATGAGAAACTCGGCTCGCATTACCTGTGATTTTTTGGGGATTCAGTCTGGTGACTCCGCATTTCTCTGTTTGCCTCTCGATTATATTGCAGGCAAAATGATGACGGTGAGAAGCATCGAGAGAGAACTTCGGCTCGTTTGTGTCGAACCCTGTGGTCATCCACTCTCCAATGAAGCTCTTCAGCAGGCTACTGCTGTTGATTTCCATACTTCATCTTCCTGTTCTGCTGCTACGATTTTAGCGGAAGGTATCGATTTTGCTGCCATGGTACCGATGCAGGTATTCAATTCGCTCAGCGTACCAGAAGAAAGGGAAAGGTTGGGGAGAATTAAAAACCTGATCATTGGGGGTGGAGCCATTGATGAGGCACTCGCTGCTGAATTGATGACTTTGCCGGAAGAGATAGCGGTTTGGAGTACTTATGGCATGACGGAAACACTGTCGCATATCGCCTTGAGACGACTGAACGGACCGGATGCGAGTGAGTGGTATCATCCCTTTGATAGCGTAAAGGTGGAAGTGAACCAGGAGGGGTGTCTTGTGATTGATGCACCCTTGGTTTGTGCAGAAAAGTTAGTGACCAATGATATAGCCGAACTGAAAGTGATGGATGCTTCCGAGTCATGGGGTAGCCATCGGGTTGCCTTTCGTATCAAGGGCAGGAAAGATTTTGTAATCTGTTCCGGCGGTGTGAAAATCCAGATAGAGGAGGTGGAGGATAAACTCCGCCCATTTCTCCCGTCTCCGTTTATGATAACGAAGAAGAAGGATGAAAAGTTTGGGGAAATGGCTGTACTAGTCTCTGAGGATGTGGATTTGGATGAAGTAGAACGGGTTTGTAAAGAGCAACTTCCTAAATTCTGGGTGCCGAAACAGTTCATACATGTTGACAAGATACCGATGACGGAAACGGGAAAA
>ERZ1032113.313-NODE-313-length-14998-cov-8.703607_pt1 | contig 14998 bp, 7 predicted proteins | sample MGYA00518164_ERZ1032113 | MGnify/ENA primary metagenome ERZ1032113 (study PRJEB33719, sample SAMN04261305) | wastewater metagenome | biome: rural village; feature: human; material: feces | host: Homo sapiens | place: El Salvador | collected 2014-01-14 ... | reverse complement strand
CCTGTTGAGGTGAAGAAGGACGATGTATTTATCGTTGCAGTTACAGCCTGTCCTACAGGAATTGCCCATACTTATATGGCTGCTGAGGCTATCGAGAAAAAAGCCAAGGAGCTTGGATATCAGGTAAAGGTTGAGACAAGAGGCTCAGGCGGAGCCAAAAATGTGCTCACAGATGATGAAATCGCAAAGGCTGCAGGTGTTATAGTTGCCTGTGATACAAATGTACCTACAGACCGCTTTGACGGAAAGAAGGTTATTGAGTGTCAGGTTTCTGACGGAATCAATAAGGCAGAAGAGCTCATAAAGAAAATTGCTGCCGGTGATGCTCCTGTATTTAAGGCATCAGGTAAAAAAGAGGCTTCACATTCATCAGTTGGTGGAAAAGAGAGCATTGGACATCAGATTTACAAGCATCTGATGAATGGTGTTTCACATATGCTTCCATTCGTAGTTGGTGGTGGTATTCTTATCGCAATCGCATTCCTTATCGATGGATTCAGTGTTGACCTTAATTCACTGCCGGCTGACCAGAGAGCAAATTTCGGTACTATTACACAGGCCGCAGCAATGTTTAAGGGAATCGGTGGAACAGCATTTGGATTTATGCTTCCAATTCTTGCAGGCTTTATCGCTATGAGTATTGCTGACCGTCCGGGTCTTGCAGTTGGTTTTGTAGGCGGTTCAATCGCAGCAAACGGTACATCAGGCTTCCTTGGAGCACTTGTAGCAGGTTTCGTTGCAGGATATATTGTGCTTCTCTTAAAGAAGGTATTTTCTAAACTTCCGGAGAGTCTTGATGGTATGAAGCCGGTTCTGCTTTATCCGCTGCTTGGTATATTCCTGGTAGGCGTTATAATGCAGTTTGTAGTTGAGCCTCCAATCGGAGCTTTAAATACAGCTATCAACAATGGTCTTAATGGACTTAACGGTGCAAGCGCAGTAGTTCTCGGAGTACTTCTCGGAGGAATGATGGCAATAGATATGGGTGGCCCTGTAAACAAAGCCGCTTATGTATTTGGTACAGCTTCAATCGCTGCCGGAAACTACAATATCATGGCAGCAGTTATGATTGGCGGTATGGTTCCACCAATCGCAATCGCTCTTGCAACAATCTTCTTCAAGAACAAGTTCACAGCAGAGGAGAGAAAGGCAGGACCTACAAACTTTATCATGGGATTATCATTTATCACAGAGGGTGCAATCCCATTCGCAGCATCTGATCCGCTTCATGTCCTTCCGGCATGTGTAGTCGGTTCAGCAGTGGCAGGTGGACTTTCAATGGCATTTGGATGTACACTCATGGCACCTCACGGAGGAATCTTCGTAGTTCCTACAATCGGAAATCCGTTAATGTATCTTGTTGCATTAGTAATCGGATCTTTCATTGCATGTGGATTACTCGGATTACTCAAAAAGAAAGTAAGTGAATAAGCAATCCTCAATTATCATTTAATTCAACCTATAAACTAATCAACAAAGGCACTGCTTCGGCGGTGTCTTTGTTGTTATGTTGTGTATTAAAAATTAAAAGTATAAACATTCTCTGAAATAACAGCCTCATGCCTTGACGAGTGAATTTTCCAAGCTTAAAGTAGTATTAGGATGAAATAGTAAGTCAAAAAAATCAATTATTTATGAGACTTAAATAAAAAACAGTGAGGCATAAAATGGGCAAGGTTATAGGTATAGATTTAGGAACAACAAACAGCTGTGTGGCAGTATTGGAGAACAATCAGCCGGTAGTCATAACTAACAGCGAGGGTCAGAGAACAACTCCGTCTGTAGTGGCTTTTACAAAGAATGGAGAGCGACTGGTTGGCGAGGCTGCAAAGAGGCAGGCAGCAGTCAATGTGGACAGGACATTTTTCTCAATAAAGAGACAGATGGGAAGTGATTTCAGGGCAAAGGTGGACGGAAAGCTGTATTCAGCTCCTGAGATTTCTTCTATGATTCTCAGAAAGCTGAAAAAGGATGCAGAGGACTATATTGGTGAGGCGGTGACTGACGCTGTAATCACCGTTCCTGCATATTTTTCGGATGCACAGAGGCAGGCAACTAAGGATGCAGGAAGGATTGCTGGGCTTAATGTGCTTCGAATCATAAATGAGCCAACCTCTGCGGCACTCGCATACGGACTGGACCACGGACAGCAGCAGAAAATTCTTGTCTACGACCTCGGAGGAGGAACCTTCGATGTGTCTGTTATCGAAATAGGGGACAATCTGATAGAGGTGCTTGCCACAGCCGGTGATAATCATCTGGGTGGAGATGATTTTGATGAGAGAATCACGAATTATCTTGTCACAGAGTTTTACAGACAGCAGAATGTGGATCTGAGAAAGGATAATACGGCTATGCAGCGTGTTAGGGAGGAGGCTGAGAAGGCAAAAAAGGTGCTTTCATCCTCATCCTCAACCACTATCAACCTGCCGTTTATCACCACTGTAAAGGGACAGCCGGTCCACATGGAGATGAACCTCACAAGGGCTGAGTTTAATGAGATAACAAAGGATCTGGTGGAGAGAACGGCCATTCCGGTAAATCAGGCACTTTCAGATGCGGGGATTTCTGCAGCAGAGCTTGGAATGGTGCTGTTGGTAGGAGGCTCGACACGTGTGCCGGCTGTTGTTGAGGAGGTCAGAAGAATTACAGGAAAAGAGCCTTCACACAACCTAAATCCTGACGAGTGCGTGGCACTCGGTGCAGCAGTACAGGGTGGCAAGCTCGGTGGAGCAATTGTCGCAGGCAGCAGTGCGGCAGAGATTATACTGATGGATGTCACACCGCTTTCACTCGGAATTGAGACAGTTGGTGGTGTCTCAACCAAAATTATTGACAGAAATACGACTATTCCTACGAGATACAGCCAGATTTTTACAACTGCAGGAAGCTTCCAGACCTCTGTGGATATAAAGGTACTGCAGGGTGAGAGGCAGTTTGCAAGGGACAATAAGCTGATTGGAAACTTCAGGCTAAAGGGCATCAAGCCGGCTCCGGCAGGTGTGCCGCAGATAGAGGTGACGTTTGATATAGATGCAAACGGCATTGTGCAGGTTTCTGCAAAGGACCTGGGCACAGGAAAGCATCAGGAGATTACGATTACCGCAAGCTCAAATTTGTCTGATTCTGAGATTGAGCAGGCAATCCGCGAGGCACAGGAGTATGAGGCAACAGACGGACAGAGAAAGGCTTATATTGATGCAAGAAGTGAGGCTGATACGCTTGTGCGACAGGTGGAAAATGTCATGGCTGACAAGGAAAAAAGAAAGGCTATGGACAGCGCACAGAAAAAGAGTGTGAAATCGTCACTTTCATATGTAAAGAAGCTTATTTCAAGGACAAAGCCCGGAAATGTGAGCGAAGAGCAGGCTGCCGAGATAAAGCATGCGGCAGATGAACTGAGAAATGCGGCAGCGGGATTGATTTAATTATAGTAACTACTATTATTCATTTGGCTATTTACGAGAAGCGGATTTTCATATAAAATATGGGTAAGTGGTGAGTATTCATAACCACCCTGAATAGTTATAATGTTAATTTAAATCCGAGGAAATAGAAAATGAATGCGAACGATAAAACAGAAAAGGTACTAAGAGAAATTCATATCATGCTCTCAAAGGCGGAGCCGTATAAGCCGGAGCCGAGCAGGGTGATCATAAACAAGCAGCAAATGATAGATTTACTTGCTGAGCTGAATAAGTGTATATATGCAATGCAGGATGAGTATGAGCTTACTGAGCAGAGTCGCAATCACGCAGAGAGAGAGTTCAGAAAGAAGGGGGATCAGATAGTCTGGGATGCAAGCAGAAAGGCTGAGGATGTGTATGCAGCATCGGTTATCTATACGGATGAGGCGCTTTCAAGAGTGCGTGATATCATCAATGATACCAACGAGTCACTTGAAAAGCTGTGCAAAAATATGAAGGATAAGATTGCAGAGCAGGAGAAGATAGTTAAAACTAACCAGTATGAGCTCAAGGGACAGCTTCAGGATTTGTCCGATACGGAGAAGTATCTTAAGATTATCGATGACAGAAATAAGGAGATAGAACGTCAGAAAAATGCAGGTAAGCCTGTAGAGGAGCGTACTATTGACAATGAAGAGAAGTCCATCTATGCAAACAGACAGACTGAAATCAAGGTAAATATGGATTATATCAGAAAACTGGGACTTGCTGAGGGCGAGGACCTGGGAGATGGTGTAGTGGGTGAAGTGAAGCTTGCAGACGATACACCTGATGCCGGATCAAATCATAGCAATGATAAGGATGAAGCCAAGGCTGCCGGCTCAAAATCGTCTGTTGATGAGGATTATAAGGCAATAAGCAGAAAAGCCGGCAATCCACCTGTTATCAACACAAAGGAAGGGAAGGAGCTCACAGACGGTATCCACAGAATGTGGCAGAGCATCACCGGAAATAAAGGGAAATGAAACACACCTATGTAATATAAAGCAGCAGTTCAAAACAGAACGGCTGCTTTTTGGCTTATATTTAAAAGTGGGTAATATTAAGCAGATTTTAAGAAAAACAAAGTGGATAATCTGATAAAATATAGCTGACTAACGGCAGGAGAAGGTTTCTGTTCAAAATTCATAGAAGGAGGATAATATGACAATATTAGTTTGTGATGACGACAAGGAAATAGTTGAGGCAATTGAGATTTACCTGATGCAGGAGGGCTACGACGTGGAGAAGGCATACGACGGCATACAGGCAGTTGAGATTATGAAGAATAAAAAAATAGACCTCATGATAATAGATGTCATGATGCCAAAGCTCGACGGAATAAGAGCTACTCTGCAGATACGAAAGGAAAGCAGGGTGCCGATAATTATTCTCTCGGCAAAGACAGAGGATGCAGACAAGATTTTAGGCCTCAATGTGGGTGCTGATGATTATGTTACAAAGCCTTTTAATCCGCTTGAGCTTGTGGCAAGGGTAAAGTCACAGCTTCGCAGATATACCACTCTGTCAAGCAATGATGCAGCCGGAGACAAGGTTTATGAAGCCGGAGGTCTTTTGGTAAATGATGATTTAAAAAAGGTGACTGTGGATGGTGAGGAGGTAAAGCTCACACCGATTGAATACAATATACTGCTTTTACTCCTTAAAAATAAGGGAAAGGTCTACTCAATAAACGAAATATATGAGAGCATATGGAACGAGGAGGCGATAGGCGCCGACAATACAGTTGCTGTGCACATCAGACATATCAGGGAAAAAATAGAGATAAATCCTAAGGAGCCACGCTATCTGAAGGTGGTCTGGGGAGTAGGCTATAAGATAGAGGACAACAAATGAAGCAGTATACGATAGGAAAAAAAGCAGCGGTCATAGTCTTACATCAGCTATGCATGATACTTATGGTAACAGGAGTGTTTGCCACAGGCTATGCATTCAGGCACGATGCACATGAAAATATTGATATATATACACTAATATCGCTGGCGGGCCTGGTAGGCAGCTTTGTGAGCCTGGCATATATGGCAAACGTGGCCGGCAGAAAATCAGAGGATGATTATACAATATACTATTTACCGATTGACAAGGTATACTCTGATGTGATGTTAGTGATATTTACACTGCTCATGGTATTTATGGGAAAAGTGATTTCAGGCGTAAAAAACCAGCATTTTGACTATGCATCACTCATTATGACGGCCGGCACATTTACTTTTTTGTTTGATCTGGCTTTTATTATTTTATACCAGAGCATTGTAAGGAAGATAAAAGGCAATATACTTTACACACACAGCCTGATGTACAAGGGCTATGAGCTTTTGAAAAGAGTTATTGAGAAAAAGGATATCCACACACAAAAAACCAAAGAGATAATGCGCATACAGGAGGCACTTGAAGCTATCTCGGAAGGAGCGCTTGACACTACACTCAATGTCAATGAGTTTCATGGGCAGCAGAAAAAGGTGGCGGAGGCTGTCAACCATATACGCCAGGGTCTTATGAGCTCGGTGAATGAGAGCCTTAAGAATGAAAAATTAAAGGCAGACCTAATAACAAACGTATCACATGATATAAAGACACCTCTGACTTCAATAGTCAACTATGTTGACCTGCTTAAGAGGGAAAATCTGGAAAATGAAAATGCCAAATACTATATACATGTGCTGGAGGAAAAGTCACAGCGCTTAAAGCAGCTTACAGAGGATTTGGTAGAGACATCAAAGATTACCTCGGGAAATGTGAAGCTCAATATGCAAAAGCTTGATCTGGTTGAGCTTTTATACCAGACCGGAGGTGAATTCAATGAGCGATTTGAGTCGAGAAATCTCACAATAGTTACAAAAATTCCATCAGAACAGATATTTATCTATGCGGATGGGCGTCAGCTTTACCGCTCTATTGAAAATCTGTATACTAATGCCGCAAAATATGCACTGGAAAATACCAGAGTGTATGTAGAGCTTGAAAAGGCAGATAAAAAGGCAGTTTTTACAATAAAGAATGTGTCTAAGAACGAGCTTGACATAGTAAGCAACGGAAATGTAGACCTGACAGAGCGTTTTGTGAGGGGAGAGAGATCGAGAACCACTGAAGGAAGTGGACTTGGACTTTCGATTGCAAAGAATCTGACCCATTTGATGGGAGGAAAATTTGAAATTAAGGTAGATGGTGATTTATTTATTGCCACAATTACCTATAATATTATATAATAGTAAATAAAAGAATTTTGAAATACACATACGGAGGTAGAATAAGTGAAATTATATGAAAATGGTGCTTACCTTTTAAACGGTAAGGAAGTAATAATTGATGGACCTAAGGCTCAGGCAGCTGTCAAAAGCAAGACCGGCATGGACATCGATAAACAGACAGCTAAGCAGGAGACAATTGCTTACGGTATTTTAAAGGAGCACAATACATCCGGCAATATGGACAAGCTTCAGATTAAGTTTGATAAGCTTACATCGCATGATATCACATTTGTAGGTATCATTCAGACAGCACGAGCTTCAGGACTTGAGAAATTCCCTATCCCGTATGTACTTACAAACTGTCACAACAGCCTTTGTGCAGTTGGTGGAACAATCAATGAGGATGACCACATGTTTGGTCTCACATGTGCAAAGAAGTACGGCGGAATCTATGTACCACCTCATCAGGCAGTTATCCATCAGTTTGCACGAGAGATGCTTGCCGGCGGCGGAAAAATGATACTTGGTTCTGATTCACATACACGCTATGGTGCACTTGGTACTATGGCAGTCGGCGAGGGTGGACCTGAGCTGGTTAAGCAGCTTCTTGAACAGACATATGATATTGATATGCCTGAGGTAGTAGGCATTTACCTGACAGGAGAGCCAATCAAGGGCGTTGGACCACAGGATGTCGCACTTGCAATTATCGGAGAGGTATTCGGAAACGGATTTGTAAAGAACAAAGTTATGGAGTTTGTAGGACCGGGTGTGTCTAATCTGAGCGTTGACTTCCGTATAGGTGTCGATGTTATGACAACAGAGACTACATGTCTTTCTTCTATCTGGAGAACAGATGACCAGGTTAAGGAATTCTTTGAGATTCACGGTAGGGCTGAGGACCACAAGGAGCTTAATCCGGGTGAGGTGGCTTACTACGACAGATTTATTGAGATTGATTTAAGCCAGATCCGTCCAATGATAGCTATGCCATTCCACCCAAGCAATACCTATACTATCGATGAGCTCAATGCAAACCTCATGGATATTCTCGATGACTGTGAGAAGAGAGCTGAGGTAAGCTTTGACGGCAAGGTGAAGCTTGATTTAAAGAGTAAGGTAAGAGACGGAAAAATGTATGTAGACCAGGGAATCATCGCAGGCTGTGCAGGCGGTGGATTTGAGAATATCTGCGATGCGGCTGACATATTAAACGGACATTCAATCGGAGCAGACGAGTTTACACTGAGTGTTTACCCGGCATCTACTCCAATATACATGGAGCTTGTGAAAAACGGAGCTGTAGCAAAGCTTCTTGAGACAGGTGCAATCGTAAAGACTGCTTTCTGCGGACCTTGCTTTGGTGCAGGAGATACACCTGCCAACAACGCATTCTCTATCCGTCATTCAACAAGAAACTTCCCTAACAGAGAGGGTTCTAAGGTACAGAACGGACAGATCAGCTCAGTGGCACTCATGGATGCACGTTCAATCGCTGCAACAGCAGCAAACAAGGGCTTCCTTACATCAGCAGCGGATATTGATGTCAACTTTACAAAGCCAAAATATTTCTTTGACAAGACTATATATGAGAACCGTGTATTTGACAGCCATGGAGTGGCAGATCCTTCAGTTGAAATCCAGTTCGGACCAAACATCAAGGACTGGCCGGCAATGAGCGCGCTTCCTGAGAATATGCTCCTTAAGGTGGTTTCAGAGATTCATGATCCTGTTACTACAACAGATGAGCTCATTCCTTCAGGAGAGACATCTTCATATCGTTCAAACCCTCTTGGACTTGCAGAGTTCGCACTTTCAAGAAAGGATCCTGAGTATGTAGGCAGAGCAAAGGAAATCCAGAAGGCCCAGAAGGCTATAGAGAGTGGTGAGTGCGCAGGAAAGGCTGTTCCTGAGGTTGCTGAAATCATGGGAGTAGTAAAGAAAAAATTCCCTGAGGCAAGCCATGAGAATATGGGCTTCGGAAGCACAATTTTTGCTGTTAAGCCGGGTGACGGCTCAGCAAGAGAGCAGGCTGCCAGCTGCCAGAAGGTACTCGGAGGCTGGGCAAATATCGCAAACGAGTATGCCACAAAGAGATACCGTTCAAACCTTATCAACTGGGGAATGCTTCCATTCATCATCGATGAGGGAGAGCTTCCGTTCCACAACCTCGACTATATCTTCCTTCCGGGAATCAAGAAGGAAATCGAGGATGCAAAGACGGAGTTTGAGGCATATGTTGTCAAGGATGGTGAATTAAAGCCATTTACACTGAAGATGGGTGAGCTCACAGATGATGAAAGAGAGATAATATTAAAGGGATGTCTCATCAACTATAACCGTAAATAAGGAGAGTTTAATCCGATGGAAGAAACCGGAAAAGCTGGTAAAAAATCAAACATTGAGATAAATGCAGATAAGGGTGCGAAGCAGAATTCGCACCCGGGGCGTGAGGAATGGCCACATCTGATCAGAATAGGTGTCATGGTATTTGTCACGTTTGCAGTCAGTATACTGTTTTTCTTTGCACTGTACAGATTTGAGGGCTTTGCAGGCATATGGAGCAAGCTGCTTGCGGCAGCAATGCCTATTATAATGGGACTTGTGCTTGCATACCTGATGAATCCTGTCATGCTGTGGCTGGAAAGATGCTTTAAAAAGCTTCTTTCCAAAAAGATGAAAAGCGAAAGCAAGCTGCGAAAGGTTTCAAGAGCTCTTGCAATCACAGGCTCGGTTATTATTCTTGTAGCGATTATTTCGCTCCTCATTGCGGCTATTGTGCCTTCTGTCATAGCAAGTATATCAGGACTTATGAAGACACTGCCAAATGATGTTGCGGCATTCATTAACATGATAAAGAACGGCAATTTCGGGGACAGCAAAATTGCTGAGCTCGCGAGCACAGGTTTACAGAATGCAACCGACTACATTGAGAATTATGCCACAGAAAAGCTGATTCCTGAGGCACAGAAGTATGTTGCACAGATTACAACCGGTGTGATTTCGGTAGTCAGAGGCTTACTTAATTTTATTATCGGAATAATCGTGATGGTCTATGTGATGAGTATTCAGGAGACTCTCGCAGGACAGAGCAAAAAGATAATATATGCTGTCTGCAAGCCAAAGACAGGCAATATCATCATTGAGACGATCAGAAAGACAAATGAGATTTTTGGAGGCTTCATAAGCGGTAAGATTATAGATTCACTGATTATAGGTGTGATTGCATATTTCGGATGTCTGATTTTAAGGATTCCATCATCGGTGCTCGTTGCAGTGATTATCGGCGTCACAAATGTGATTCCGGTATTCGGACCGTTTATCGGTGCAATTCCATCGTTACTCATAGTAGTAATTCAGAGTCCGTGGCATGCACTTTATCTCCTGATATTTATTGTCGTGCTGCAGCAGGTGGATGGCAATATAATAGGGCCTAAGATACTTGGCTCATCTACCGGTCTTTCGACCTTCTGGGTTATGTTTGCCATACTAATCGGCGGAGGAATGTTTGGTTTTCTTGGAATGTTACTTGGTGTTCCAACCTTTGCTGTGATATACTATATTGTGAAAAGAGTTGTTAATTATGCTCTCAGGAAAAAGAAGCTTCCTGAGGACACAAGGGATTATACAAAGACAACAGGCGTAGATACCAAAAATAATAAGCTTAAATACGAGTAGGTGAAATAAGTGGATAAATACGAATACAATCTCAAGCTGGATCAGATAAAAGCCCTAAGCGCCGAGGAGGGCTATATGAGCGCAGCAGAGATTGCGGATAGCATAAATTGGAACAAAATTAAAAATGTAAATACACTCGTTAAAATCGGCGAAATCTACGAGAAGGCCGAAAGATACCAGGATGCAAGGGACATACTTTTAATGGCCTATGACCGTTCACCAATCGGCAGGATGATTATATACAGACTGGCTGAGGTCGCCATCAAGATGGGGGATTATGATGCTGCTACAGAGTATTATGATGAGTTTGTTGAGATAGCGCCTCATGATGATATGAAGTATGTATTAAGATATGCCATCAAAAAAGGGCAGGGAGCTTCATTTGATGAGCTTATCACTATTCTTGAAGAGTACAAGGATGAAGAATACACTGAGGAGTGGGCATATGAGCTTGCATATCTATACCACAAGGCCGGAAAAGCCGATAAGTGTATAGATGCCTGCGATGAGCTCATTCTGTGGTTCGGAGACGGACCATATGTGGAGCGTGCGCTGGAGCTTAAGATGCTTTATCAGCCACTTACCAAGGCTCAGGAGGAAAAGTACAGACGATTCAAGGCAGAGAAGGAAAAGCCGGCTAAGATAAAGGATGAGGCTGAGGTCACTGAGATAGGTGCCATGGAGATGGTAAAGGGCGGAGAGATAGTGCATGATGACGTAACTATTCCGCAGATTACTGTAAATCAGGAGAAGTTCAATACTGTAAATTTACAGCAGGAGATTGCCAAGGGTATGCAGCAGATCATGGAGGCCAAGGGCAAGAATGAAGTTGCTGATACGATGGATACCATCAAAAAGATAGTTGAGGATATTCCTTATCTCAAGCTCGAAAAGGAGCAGGAAGAGTATGTACAGCAGCCGGAAGAGACAGAGCATATCGCTACAGATGAAGAGATAGATGGTTCACTTAAGTTGAATTTCAAGGAGCTTTTGGGTGAAGACGCTGACGGACAGATGTCTATGGTCATGAGTGAAAAGACTCAGCTTGAGCATCAGATTACAGGACAGATGTCTATACAGGATGTGCTTGAAGAATGGGAAAAGACCAGACATGCGGCTGAAATTGCCCTTAAAGAGGCTGAGCAGCAGAAGCTTGAGTCAGCTAAGGCAAGAGCACTTCAGGAGGCAGGAGACATCATGGAGAGACTAAATGATGTCATTCCAAAGCTGGATGCAGGTGTCACTCCGAAGGAACTTCTTGAGGAGGAGTATTTGAAGGTCCCGGTTGATATTATAGAGCAGAAAGCTGCCGTGAAGGAGCCTGAAGAAGAGCAGAAACCGGATATGCAGGAGCTTTATGCAGAGGAGACTGTGGATGAAGTACCGGAGCCGCAGGAAGCACCTGAAGAAGCTATAGACGAAGTGCAGGAGTCACAGGAAGCACCTGAAGATACTGCAGATGAAGCCAAGGAACCGGTTGGAGAGCCGGAGGATATAATTATGGCAGAGGAGTCTGAGAAAGACGAGATACTCATGCAGCCGACTACCATGATGCCTGAAATAACAGATGATATGTTAAATGTCGATGATGATACATCAGATGATGAGACTTCACAGGAGAAAGAAAACGTTTCTGAGAAGAGAGATTTTGATCATGTGACATCATTTATCGAGCAGGAAATAGCCAAGATGACAGCAAAGAATCCGGGACTGGAGAAGAAGCTGGATATGGCTAAGACAAGAAAAATGCCGGATATTTCATTGCCGGAGGATTTAGACAGCGAAGAAGATGACTCGAAATTGAAAGAAACAAAACATATAAAAGAGCTTACAAGCGAACAGAAAGCTATATTTTCATATTTCATACCGGTAAAGGGTATGGAGGATCAGATTTGCAAGGCATATAATGCAGTGCTTGATCATTTCAACAGGAAAGAAAACGCATCCACAGGCAACCTCATTATACAGGGAGAGCAGGGTTGCGGAAAGACAATGCTTGCTACAAGCTTTATAAAGGTATTACAAAAAGATGGTGAACAGCTTACAGGAAAGATGGGCAAGATTGATGCTGCCGCACTCAATAAAAAGGATGTGCAGCAGGTAGTCAGAAAGATAACAGGAGGCTGTCTCATCATAGAAAGAGCCGGTGATATAGACCGCAGCATAGCTGCCCAGCTATCATTTTTGATGGAGCATGATATTACAGGAACACTCTATATACTTGAGGATACATCAAAGGGTATAAAGAAGGCTCTCTCAATGGATGAGGGCTTTGCATCCAAGTTCACGGAAAAGATATCGGTTCCTATTTTTACAAATGATGAACTCGTATTGTTTGCCAAATCGTACTCTGCAGAGCTTGGGTACAAGATAGATGAGATGGCTATTCTGGCATTGCATAACAGAATCAGCAATATTGAGAGGATAGACCAGGCTACCACTCTGACAGAGGTCAAGGATATAATTGACGAGGCTATAGACAGGGAGGCTCACAGCGGACTGAAGAAGGCTATAAGTATTCTGACAGCCAAGCGATATACAGATGATGACCGAATTGTACTCAAAGAGGATCATTTCAGGGAAAAATAAATACTTATGGGGGGTATATATATGTGTAATTTTACAGCAATGGATTGTTACCTGTTTGGTCAGGCAACACACTATGATATCTACAAGAAGATGGGTGCTCACTTAGCTGAGCGCAAAGGAAAAAAAGGAGTGTGCTTTGACGTCTGGGCGCCACATGCGAGGGAAGTATACGTGTTTGGTGAGTTTAACGACTGGAATGAGACCAGTCATGAGATGAAGCGTGTAGAGCCGGAAACCATGGGAGTGTATGAGCTTTTTGTACCGGGAGCGCAAAAGGGTCAGATGTATAAGTTTATTATAGTCACTGAACAGGGTGATAAGCTGTACAAGGCGGATCCATACGCAAATTACGCAGAGCTTCGTCCGGGAACAGCGTCAATCATCACAGATATCGAGCACTTCACATGGACTGACAAAGAGTGGATGGATAAGAGAGCAGCAAAGTCAGATGCTGATGTATATTCTTCACCTATGGCTATATATGAGTGCCATCCGGGCTCATGGATGAGACATCCGGGCAGGGATGATGAGGGCTTTTATACATACAGGGAGCTTGCAAAATCACTCATATCCTATGTAAAAACTATGGGATATACACATATTGAGCTTATGGGTATTTCAGAGTATCCGTTTGATGGCTCATGGGGATATCAGGTGACAGGCTACTATGCACCTACATCGAGGTATGGAGAGCCTGAGGATTTTGCATACTTTGTTGATCAGTGCCATAAAAATAATATCGGAGTAATCCTCGACTGGGTACCTGCACATTTTCCAAAGGATGCGCATGGACTTGCCAATTTCGACGGAACAGCCACATATGAGTATGCAGACCCAAGAAAGGGAGAGCATCCCGACTGGGGCACAAAGATATTTGACTACGGTAAGAATGAAGTAAAGAACTTCCTTATCGGAAGTGCACTTATGTGGATAGAAAATTACCACGTAGACGGACTCCGTGTGGATGCAGTTGCGTCAATGCTTTATCTTGACTATGGAAAGAACGACGGACAGTGGGTGCCAAACAAGTTTGGAGGAAATAAGAACCTCGAGGCAGTAGAGTTTTTCAAGCATATTAATACACTCATACTTGGAAGAAATCACGGAACTGTAATGATAGCCGAAGAGTCTACCGCATGGCCAAAGGTAACAGGCAAGGTAGAGGAAGACGGACTGAACTTCAGCTACAAGTGGAACATGGGATGGATGCATGACTTCCTTGATTATATGAAGCTGGATCCATATTTCCGTAAAAATAACCACAACAAGATGACATTTGCGATGAGCTATAATGAGAGTGAGAAATATATTCTGGTACTGTCACATGATGAGGTGGTACATCTGAAGTGTTCTATGCTCAACAAAATGCCGGGCTTAGAAGGGGATAAATTCAAGAACCTCATGGCAGGATATGCATTTATGATGGGACACTGTGGAAAGAAGCTTCTTTTCATGGGACAGGAGTTTGCACAGAAGCAGGAGTGGAGTGAGGAAAGAGAACTCGACTGGTATCTGCTTGAGAATCCGGAGCATAAAAAGATCCAGAACTGGGTAAAGGAGCTGCTTCATCTCTATAGGAGAAACCGCTGTCTGTATGAGCTGGATTCAAGCTGGGAAGGCTTTGAATGGATAAATGCAAACGATGCAGACAGAAGCATCTTCAGCTTTATCAGAAAGAGCAAGGATGGCAAGAATAATATGCTCTTTGTCATCAATTTCACACCGGTAGAGAGACCTGATTACAGAGTCGGAGTTCCAAAGCACAAGACATATCAGCTTGTTTTAGATAGTGAGGATCCTAAGTTTACAGGCAAAACGGTACAAGAGCCTGTAAAGAAGGCTGCAAAGGGCAGAGGCAAGGCAGCAAAACAGTCATATAAGAAGCTGGACTATAAGGCAGTCAAATCAGAGTGTGACGGCAGACCATTTTCATTTGCTTATCCACTTGCGCCTTACGGAGTTGCTGTATTTAAATACTAATATACCGGTAAACAGCAGGGTAAAGGACCGCGCCAATTTAAGGCGCGGTCTTTATTTTTGCGTATTATATGTCGATATATAGTAAAAAGATAACTA
>ERZ1032113.298-NODE-298-length-15370-cov-13.414104_pt1 | contig 15370 bp, 9 predicted proteins | sample MGYA00518164_ERZ1032113 | MGnify/ENA primary metagenome ERZ1032113 (study PRJEB33719, sample SAMN04261305) | wastewater metagenome | biome: rural village; feature: human; material: feces | host: Homo sapiens | place: El Salvador | collected 2014-01-14 ... | reverse complement strand
AGGGCTCGTTAGGGACTTGCACCCATTAGACAATACACATGCTAGTCAAACAAAATACCGCTATAGCTATGCTCACGCAAAACTATAGCGGTTTTAATAAACCTAAACTAAACCTAAAAACAACTTTTTTTAGATAAATAATACATCTTAACTTAACATCAATTTATAGCCTTATTGATAAATCTGTTTTATGAAATAGATATTGATTATGAAAAATCTATATATTTTCTGAAGATTCTACTTGATAATATTGGTACGGCGGATGAAGTCGATGATTTCCGGTACATAACCGAAAGCTAATCCGGTAACGGTATCTGCACAACCATAATATACTGCAATGCGACCCGTCTCTGCATCACAGAGAGATGCGCATGGGAAGCAGACATTAGGTACATCTCCTACACACTCGTAGAGCTCCTGAGGAGTAATCAAATACTGACCTGAACGGCCCAATACTTTCCACGGTTCATCCAAATCGAGCAAGGCTGCACCAAAAGCATAAACATATCCATTGCAGGAATGGAGCACACCATGATAGAGCAACAACCATCCTTCAGAAGTCTCGATAGGCACCGGGCCAGCACCTATCTTCATACATTGCCAAGCACTCTCCTTGAAAGCTGCAGGAGCCATCACATGACGATGATGCCCCCAATACTCCAAATCAGGTGACTCGCTATAGAAGATGTCACCGAAGGCAGTATGACCAGTATCACTCGGACGACTCAGCATGGCAAACTTGCCATTGATCTTGCGAGGAAACATCACGCCATTGCGATTGTATGGCAGGAAAGCATTCTCTACCTGATGGAAGGTCTTGAAATCCTCTGTCCATGCCACACCAATCGTTGGCCCATGATAACCATTGCACCAGGTGACATAATACTTTTCGCCTATCTTGCACACACGAGGGTCGTAACCATAAACCCACTCTCCTACCTCAGGATCATCGCATTCGAAATGGATGGTGTCCTCATCAATGTCCCAATGTACGGCATCCTTACTGAAACCGGCATGAAGAGTCATACGACGATTCTTGTCATCACATCTGAATACACCTGCAAAACCGTCCTTAAACTTAACTACTGCACTATTGAAGATACTATTGGAGTCGGGTAGCTGATTACGCTTGATAATCGGATTCTGGGAATAGCGCCAGAGCGGCACGCTGCTTCCTTCTGGTCTGTCTTCCCAAGGAATGTTGGGAAGAGCAGAACCTATGATTTTAATTTCTTTCATTGTCGTTTCTTTTTAGAAAAATCAATTAGTGACTTTTTTGGAAATCGATTAGAGACTGTTGAGCAAATCTGCCTTGCCATCATTGATGAGCTTGATGACCAACTCTCCGAAGAGGGTGTTCTGCCATGCAAACCAGGCACGGGTGTATTTCGAAGCATCATCCTTATGAAAAGATTCATGGATGAATCCCATCCCTGCATCGGTATTCAGGAGGGTCTTCATGCACCAGCGAATCTCATCATCACTCTGGGCTGTGAAGCACTTCATCATGATAGACATCGGCCAAGGCATATCATAACCGATGTGCGGACCGCCGATACCCTCGCCTGCCTTACCACGGAAGAAACAAGGATTGTCCTCGCTCCATACGAAACGGCGGGTGTTCTGATAAATCGGATCATTCATCTCAACATCACCCAAATAGCCCATACCCAAAAGCGATGGAACATTGGCATCATCCATCAGAAGGTGATTGCCGAAACCATCTACCTCATATGCATAAATCTTTCCATATTTAGGATGATCATAGACTGCATATTTCTGCAGGGCATCCTTGACCTCGGCTGCCAAGGCAGAACAATCCTGTGCAATCCCGAGTGCCTTATTCTTCTGCTCAGTCTCTGATTTCTCTGCCACATGCTTCAGGATTTCAGCCGCCTTGTTCATCGCAGAAACCGCCATGAAATTGGAAGGAATCAGGAACGGAAGAATCGTGGCATCGTCTGAAGGACGGAACAGGGAAGCAATGAGACCAACTGGCTTGACAGGAGCTCCGAAACCATCCCAGCCCACGGTATCGAAGGCACGATCGGTCATGCGGGTAAAGTGGTAAGCCTTGGCTGTTTCCTTGCGCTGCTGCTCATGGAAGGTCTTGAGGATATTTCCGATAGCCTGCATCCAGTCTTCTCCAAAGATGGAGTCATCGCCTGTTACCTTCCAGTACTCGTAAGCGAGGCGGATAGGATAACAGAAAGAGTCTATCTCATACTTGCGCTCGAAAACCTCTGCCTTCATCTCGGTATCATCCTTCTGCCAACCTGCTCCGGTAGGTCCGTCATTATAGGCATTGGCATAACGGTCGATATTGATGCACTTCAACTGGCGCAGGATAACACCACGCAGCATCTTCTTCAATTTCTCATCCTTGTTGGCAAGGGCTACGTATGGCCAAACCTGAGCACCTGAATCGCGGAGCCACATGGCTGGAATATCACCTGTATAGACGAAGGTATCGTCATCGCCATTAGCCAACTGGCGATAATGCACCGTACTTTCCAGCGTGTTCGGATAACAGTTGGCGAACATCCAGGCGAGTTTCGGATTCTTCTTGAGGAGTTTCTGTACTTCCTTGATTTTCTTCTCCACTGCCTCTGAAGTAAAGAGACGCTCTGCTACAGGCGGACGCTTGGACTCATACTTGCCATTGACAGGTGTTACCACCTTAGTATAGCGGGCATGAACATCTACCTCAGCATGCTCTTGTGCCATCGCCGACATTGCCGACATCAGGGCTATTGCAAATATTGTTTTTCTCATTGTCTGGGTTTATTTATGTTTCGATTTAAATTGTGATTTCTTTTAAGGTCTATCTGCACCACGGGTTCCCCACTTGGATGGCTGATTGCCCATCTGGAGTTCGAGGGTTCCTCCCTTCATCATATCCTGGTACATGATATACGACTTGGTATAGGTTTTACCGTTGAGTTTGGCAGACTGCACGTAGCTATTTTCCGGACTGTTGTTCTTGCAGATAATGGAGAAGTTCTTGCCGTCGCCTAAGCTGATGGTAGCCTTGTCCATGATCGGACTGACGATGATATACTTGCCGCCTGCAGGTTCTACCTGATAGAGTCCCATCGCAGAGAGAATATACCAGGCTGACATCTGACCCACATCCTCGTTTCCACTCAAACCGTCGAAATCATCCTTATACATCTCGTGCATGGTCTGGCGGATAAGACGGGCTGCCTTCCAAGGCTGACCTACATAATTATACATATAGAGTACCTGATGACTCGGTTCATTACCGTGGGCATACTGTCCGATGAGACCAGAAATATCAGGAGAGGCATTATCGCCCATATTGCCCGTTACGATGAAAAGGGAGTCGAGCTTGGTCACAAATTTCTGTTCATTACCGAAAAGCTTTACAAGTCCGTGTACATCATGCGGAACGAGCCAGGTGTATTGCCAGGCATTTCCCTCGGTATAATCATCCTGACGATGAACGGCTGAGAAAGGATTAAACGGTTCGCGGAACTTGCCGTCGGTACCGATGCCACGCATAAAACCGGTCTTCGGGTCGAAGTATTTACGATAACTCTGGGCACGTTCTGCGAAATACTTCTCATCCGCCTTCTTGCCTAAGAGTCGGGCCACTTTCGCCACGCAGTCATCAGCCAGCGCATATTCCAGTCCCTTAGCCACAGTCTCCATTTCCGGATCCTTGTCATAAGGCAGGTAACCATATTTCTTGAGAAGACCGAGGCCTCTGTCTTCACGCAATGCCGACTGTTTCATGGCCTCATAGGCTCCCTCCTTATCCTTGACATATCCTTTGAGCACCAGGTCGGCAAGCACCGGAATACCCGGATTTCCCACCATACAGTCGGTCTCATTGCCCATCAGATGCCATACAGGTAGTTTGCCCTGTTGACGATAGATGTTGATAAAGGTACTTGCCACGTCTGGGAGCATTTCCTTGTGGATGAGCGTCATCAGCGGATGGGCTGCACGATAAGTATCCCAGAGTGAAAGGGTGGTATAATTGGTGAAATCACCCTGATGCACCTTACCGTCGGCACCGCGATATTCTCTGTTGACATCAGAGAATACGGATGGAGCGGTCATCGAATGATACATGGCTGTATAGAAAATGCGGCGAGCAATGGAATCTGAAGTTTCCACCTTTACCTTGCTCAATTCCCGATTCCATGCCTCGTCAGCCTGCGCCACTACCTGATGGAAATTCCAGTCAGGAATCTCTGTTTGCAGATTCTGTCGGGCATTGGCAATGCTGACTGCAGAGAGACCAACCTTGATCATCAGAGGGCGGGTGGCATCTGCCACCTGAACCAGCCAGCGTCCACTATCGAGCGGTTGTACTTGAACCGGTTGAGAGAACTCAGCCACGAAGAAATTCTTCTGGTCCTTCGCCCATCCTGTAGAGAAGCGATGACCAGCCACTGCAGTTTCCTTCACCTCATCCAGCGCATAATCGGTAGGTTTATCCCATCCGATACCCTGGAAAAGGTCGAGTACCAACTGTGCCTTCTTCACGTCTGCCCCAAAGGTATAGCGATGGAAACCAGCACGCTTGGTGGCAGTAAGTTCCACCCATACATTCGGCTGCTGCAATTTCACCGCATAATAGCCCGGACGAACATTCTCGTTGGCATGATGGAAGAGCACTTCCTTCTGATGAGCATCTGTCACCGGGAGGAAAGCAACATCGCCTAATTCTCCGATACCCGTTCCGCTGAGGTGCTGATGACCAAAGCCGATGAGAATGGAGTCTGACTGATGATAACCGGAACACCAGTCCCAACCACGGGTATGCTCAGTAGGTCCCAGCTGGATATAACCGAAAGGTACGTTGGCACCGAGGAATACATGACCATGACCGCCCGTTCCGATTCTTGGATTGACAAATTGGGTCAGACTGGAGGTTGCCTGAGCTTTATCATGAGCAAAAACGGCTTGTGGATAGTCTCCACCTATCACACAAGCCAACAATAATAATATAGGAAATAATCTTCTTCTCATTTTCTGAATTTAAGATATATTTTAATGATACTATTTCATGAATTTTGAGAAAGAATATGGCGCATCTGACTCCAGAATACCTCTCTGCAAATTCGGTTTTTCAGAAAGGCGGAAAGAGATCTGCGCACCTTGTCTCAGGGAATTCAGGTCAAGATAATTAAGATCATACTTCTTTCCGTTCATCTGCATGTCATCAACATAGCATCCGTCACCTTCCGACTGTATGCTTACCTGCTGTCCGTTCTCCAGATGGAGTTTCATAGACTTGAAGTAAGGAGTACCCAATGCATACTGTCCTGAACCTGGGCAAACCGGATAGAAGCCCATCGCAGAGAAAACATACCAGGCTGAAGTCTGACCGTTGTCCTCATCGCCGCAATAACCATCTGGTGTCGGTGTGTAGAGGCGGTCCATCACCTGTCGCACCCAATACTGGCACTTCCAAGGTTGTCCGCTATAATCATAGAGATAGATGGCGTGCTGGATAGGCTGGTTGCCGTGTGCATAATTGCCCATGTTCATCACCTGCATCTCTCTGATTTCATGGATGGTAAATCCGTAATAGCTATTATCGAAAACAGGAGGGAGAAGGAATACCGAGTCAAGCATCTGGTTGAACTTCTCCTTTCCGCCCATCAGACGGATGAGTCCTTCAGGATCGTGGAATACCGACCAGGTATAATGCCAGGCATTTCCCTCGGTAAAGGCATCGCCCCACTTGAGCGGATTGAAAGGAGACTGGAATTTTCCATTCAGCAATCTTCCGCGCATCAGACCACTCTCCCTGTCGAACACCTTCTCATAGTTCATCGCTCGCTTGGCAAAAGGTTTCAGTTCCTTCTTCGACTTGCCGAGCGCCTTGCCAAACTGGTAGATGCACCAGTCATCATAAGCATATTCCAAGGTACGGGCCACACTCTCATTGATCTTCACATCATAAGGCACATAGCCCAACTTATTGTAGTATTCAAAACCATGACGCCCTGTAGAATTCACTTCAGGATGAACGGCATTGGCTCCATGAACCACAGCCTGCCAAAGGGTCTCTGCATCATAACCACGCAAACCGGAAAGATAAGCATCAGCTACTACTGAAGCTGAATTATTACCCACCATACATCCACGATGCCCCGGACTCGCCCACTCTGGCAGGAATCCGCTCTCGAGATAGGTATTGGCAAGACCCGCCTGAATCTTCTCATTCACAGAAGGATACATCAGATTGAGCAGTGGGAAAAGGCAGCGGAAAGTATCCCAGAAACCGGTATCGGTAAACATATAGCCCTTCTGTACGGTTCCGTTGTAAGGACTGTAGTGAACCACCTCACCGGCTGCATTCTTCTCATAGAAAGCACGAGGGAAGAGAACGGAGCGGTAGAGACAGCTATAAAAAGTACGGAGATGGTCAATGTCCTCATCCTCCACTTCTATCTTGCCGAGCACCTCATTCCAGCGGTTTCTGCCCTGCTGACAGAGCTGCTGCATATCTGCCTGTCCCAATTCCTGAAGGTTTTGCCAGGCCTGTGACTCACTGATGAAGGAAGAAGCCACACGAGCCACAACCTTCTCGCCTCTCTGACGAATCTTGAAGGAAATGATGGTGCCCACATGATTGCCTTCCTGCTGGTAAGCCTCCTGATAATCGCCCTGAACCATACCCTGGTATTGACCATCCTTCACATTGACGAAAGCCTCAAAATCATGGTCGAACTCGATGACGAAGTAATTTCTGAAATTCTCAGGAACACCTCCACTATTGCGGGTAGAAAAGCCCACCACCTTTCGCTCCTTCGGGAAAACCTTGATGAAGCTGCCCTTGTCGAAAGCATCAACTACCACATGAGCACTATCGGTCTGAGGAAAGGTGAAGGACATCAGGGCTGCACGTTCCGTAGGACAGAGTTCTGCCGTCACATCATAGTCGGCGAGATAGACACTATAATAATAAGGTGTAGCCTTCTCTGCCTTATGAGAGAACCAGCTGGCACGCTGCTCCTCATCAAATACCGGTTTGCCCACGATAGGCATCAATGAAAACTGACCGTAATCATTGATCCAGGGACTCGGTTGATGCGTCTGCTTCAAACCCCTTATCTTCTTGGCTGCATAGGTATATTGCCATCCGTCGCCCATCTTTCCTGTCTGTGGAACCCAGAAATTCATGCCCCAAGGCATGGCGATGGCAGGATAAGTATTGCCTGTGGAAAGTCCATGGTCGGAATCGGAACCCATGAGAGGCTGCACGAAATCTATCGCATTCTGTACATTCACCCTGACGGCTTGCGCCATCAAGGTGAAGAATACAAATATGAACAAAACTGATTTTCTTTTCATAGACAACAGTCTGAATGATTATCTGAAATTGTTTGGCTGCTGGCGATGGCCGTCAGCGTCATTGGTATCAGCCACATCCCACCAGAGTCTTGTGCCCTGAGTATTCACCTGCTGGAGTTCTGGATGAGAAGTGAAGTAAGTGTTGTTATTCTCGCTGAAAGGATAGAGAATGCGCTTGATATTCTTACCCATAGGCACGTCACCTCCACTATTGTTGGTCAACTGATTTGCCAAAGCAGGATAGTCGGTGCGACGGAACTCAGCCCATCCCTCATTACCATTAGGGAAGATAGCCATCCACTTCTGGGTGATGATTGCTTCAAGCTGCTTCTCCTTGTCGCTACCCTCGAACACCTTACCCGTAAGGGCCTTCTCACCATCGATGTAAGCCTGTGCCTTGTCATTGGCAATGCCGTAGTAGTCCATAGATGCCTTGATACCAGACTTATAGTAATCCTCTACGGTACCTGTAAGTTCCATGCCAGCCCATCCACGCAAAACAGCCTCTGCCTTCAGGAACTCAGACTCTGCATAGCCCAAGAGGAGGTAAGCACGCTCACGACTGAAGAAGTAGTTAGGATCCAAGTTCTTGCCCAGACTCTTAGGCGCAGTACGGGTGAGTGAATAATTCAAGGTTCCCATATCAATGACAGGAGCCTGAGCACCACGCTCACAACCTACGAAGTCTTCTCTCTGGCTATCTTCACCAGCCTGCAAAGTACTCTCTGTCATCTTGATGCGATACCAGCTTACCAAGCAACGTGGGTCTATCTTCTTGGTGACATAGTTATTTCTACCTGTCTTGATCTTATATTCTGCTCCACCTTCACTGGCATTGCGATAGAAGTTCTCCAGATCTTTAGACATTACGCTCTCACCATTGTAGCAGACACTACACATCACCAGAGGATGCTCGTTACCACCGTCATTTGTACCTCCCTGGCTTACAGGAGCATACTTAGGAACAATCTGCATATTGTCTTCATTGCTCTGCATCAGACCATACTGGTTGTTGAGAGCATTTTGAGCCTCCTCCTTAGCACGGGCAGGATCTACATTGGAAATACGCAAAGCCATGCGAAGGCGCAAAGAATTGGCAAAGCGAAGCCACTTGTTCCAGTCACCATGATAGCAGATATCATCGGTAGCGTAACCTATCTGAGTTGCATCGTTTGGCTTGATGCTGTCAACAGCCTGCTCCAACATACGGAACATGGCATCGTAAACCTCAGCCTGAGTATTATAAGCCACATTGTTGGTCTCAGGAATCTTAGCCTGTACATACTCCTTGAAAGGCATATCGCCATAAGTATCGGTGTTGGCAAGCGCTAAGAAAGCATAGTAGATACGTGTGACGTAGAATAAGTTCTTGTACTTGTTGGTATTTTCATTGAACTTATAGGCACGCAACAAGGTACGATACTCACTGCTGCGGTCGGTATAGAAATGTCTCCAGCGCGCAGCACTCCATCCATCTTTATATGAATAATCAGGAGATGCACCACCATGCTTAGGCTGGTTATTGGCAACGAAGCCTGCATAGATATCATGACTCAAGTTGGTAGTGATCTGATAGTCATTAAAAAATCCCTCATAGAGGAAGTTGCGGAAAACAGAGTTGGCAGAGCTCAACTCACTCTTCAACGCCAAGGAGTCTTCCTTGCTCACCTTATAGTCGATATTGATATCGGCATACTTGGTATTGTCATCTTCACCAGGCTGCTCTTCACCGCCGCCAGTAGTGTTATCAGGCAATTCGTATGGATTCTTGCTCATCTCATCCATGTCATAGCAGGAAGATAAACTTACCAATGCCATGGACACAAGCATCGTCTTGAATATAATCGTCTTTTTCATTGTCTTGAACTGTTTATGATGTAGTTGATAGTATTTAGAAGCCTACATTGACTGAGAAACCGAAGGTGCGGGTATATGGCACTGCGGCAAAGTCAAGGGCCTGTGAGAACATAGAAGTATCATAACCTCCATCAGGATTGCCTGGTGTATGTTTCAGCAGGAAGCAGAGATTACGTGCCACAAATGACAACTTCACATTGGTAAGAGGAGTCTTCTTGAGCACGCTCTTTGGCAGGCTGTAACCCAATGCGAGTTCTTTCAACTTGATATAGGAAGCGCTGTGGATAAACATCTCTGCATAACCCTTCTGCGACTTGTACAAACCGATGTTGGAATAGTAAGACTGTGCACTTACCTCCTTGGTATTCACCTGTCCGTCGGCTGTCACACCAGGAACTACCATATAGTAGTCGCTCACACCATTCAACTCCTTGTACTCCCCACGATAAGCCGAACGCTCTGAAGTTCCTACAGCAGTAGCCATACCTTCTGATACGCTCACGATATCGCCGCCAAATCGCATATCAAACATCGCAGTGAGACTTACACCCTTATAGTTCAGACTTGGAGTAACAGACATGAGAAGTTTTGGCTCGATGTTTCCGATAGGATGATCGAGGATATACTGCTCCAGATTTCCGCCGGCATCACTACTGGTAACAGGCATTGGAAGACCGTTCTCGCCAATCACCATCTGACCATTCGCATCGCGCTTGATGAGGTTATTGGCATAGATATCGCCCAACTTACCTCCTGCCTTCGCACCTACCTTGACTGGCATGTTGCCATCGCCATTAAAGTAGATGTGATCCACGCCATTAGCCAGTTCATCTACACGGGAGATATTCTTGGAAATATTCATGGTGAGGTCGAACTTGAGGTCCTTGGTCTTGACAGGTGTGCCGTAAAGCATCAGCTCAATACCCTTGTTGGTAATCTTACCTGCATTCACCCATTGCTGTGTCCAAGGAGCAGATGCATCTACAAGCATAGCCTGGTTCTTGGTCTTGGTATAATAATAGGTGAAATCAAATCCCAAACGGTTCTCCAGGAACTTCATCTCAAGACCCCACTCGAAGGAAGACTTGATCTCTGGTTTCAGGTTGCTGTTCTTCTTCACGGTCTGTGGAATTGGCACACGGATGCCATTCTCATAGGTATAAGAACGGGTGTTGTAGAGATTGTATGGATTTGGGTCCTTACCTACCTGAGCGAAAGACAGACGAGTCTTGGCGAAAGTCATCCATGCTGGTAACGGATGGTTGATAGAGCGCATGAAATCGCTGAAGATATAGCTAACACTTGCACTTGGATAGAAGAAAGAACGGTTGTCCTTTGGCAAGGTAGATGACCAGTCATTGCGGGCTGTAAGATCCAATGAGAGATACTCACGGAAAGCCAACTGCAAAGAACCGAAGGCTGAGTACATAGAGCGCTCATGGCCATTCTCACTGGCATTGGTCAACTGATAACCTGTATTGAAAATCCAATTATCCTTCTCCAACATATTCTTGGTAGCAGCACTCAGCAACTCGTACTTCTGGTACATGATGTTGGCGCCCAGATTGTAACCCAAGCGCAAATCCTTGGTCACCTGATTGTCACCCAAGAAGAGGAAAGAGATATTGTGCTCGAAGTTGTTTTCCTCCGAACGGCTCATATTATCATCGGTAACAATCTCGCTCCAGTGTCTGCCAGGAATGCTCACAGCAGAGTTACCCAAACTCAAGTCTGTGGCCTGGATGCGTGTGCGATAGTAATCGAAAGCATATTTAGCATTAAACTTCAACCAGTCGGTTACGTTGACATTAGCACCATAGTAACCGAAGGCACGCCAACGCTCATCACTATTCTGGAAGCGATGACGAACATAGTATGGGTTGGCATACTGCATATCTGGTCCGAACCAGTTGCGATGCAATTGGTCCTGAGTTGTATAAGTCTGAAGATCCTGCAAACGCACGTTGCCAGGAATGAGAAGCAACTGGGCTACCTCTCCATTGAGACCAGTCATCGGACGGTTCTCGGCTTTCATGCGAGAAACAGAAATCTTGCTATCTGTAGAAAGATACTTATTGATAGTTCTACCTGCATTAAGGTCAACTATCAGCTTATCCAATTTCTCTCCATCGAAAAGACCCTTATTGTCGTTGAAACCCAAAGAGAGACGGAAATGACCTTTCTCATCAGAATTTCCGAGAGCTACGGTATGGAACTGGGAGAAACCTGTATTGAAGTAATCCTTCAACTTATCGCCATAATATCGGTAAGCGATGTTCTCACCAAGAAAAGAAGGTTCCATTCTGCCATCAAGCGGAGCACCGAATGCCAACTCGCTGGAAAGCGTCTTGTTGCCATCCTCATCTGTCTTATAAACCGTAGCACCCTGAGAGCCCTGTCCGTACTGCTTCTGCATAGGGATTGTTTCAGCCACCTTACTCCAAGTAAAGTTACCGTTGTATGTGATGCCGAAGCCCTGCTTATGACTACCCTTCTTGGTTGTAACGTAGATCACACCATTACCTGCACGTGAACCATAGAGGGCTGCAGCGTTGGCACCTTTGAGTACCGAGATAGACTCGATATCCTCTGGGTTGATGTCCAGAGAAGTGCCACCACGGTCGTATCCGCCATAAGCAGAAGCATCAGAACTCTGGTTGTCGGTAAAAGGAACACCATCTACCACCCAAAGAGGCTGGTTATTATCAGTAAGAGAAGAGTTTCCACGGATAGTGATCTTGGTAGAACCGCCAAGACCCGTACTGGAAGTATTCATCTGCAGACCAGCCACCTTACCGTCGAGGGCACCAGTCACAGAAGGGTCGCCAGTCGTATTGAGAGCATCCGCCTTGACATCCTGTACGGAATATCCCAACATCTTCTTCTCGCGCTTGATACCGAGGGCAGTAACCACCACTTCCTTCAGCGCCTGAGAGTCAGGAAGCATCTGTGCGTTCACGTTATGTCCTTCCTTTGCAGCCATATCCATCGTCTTATATCCGAGATATGTAAACTGCAAGACAGGGGCAGGTTCATCGGTCTCGATGGTAAAATTACCATCCATATCAGTTACAGCACGATGATTGGTGCCTTTTACGAGGATGGCAGCGCCAATGAGAGGTTCCTTGTTTTCATCGAGAAGCGTACCCTTATATGTACGTTTCTGTCTTGGTTGCTGGGTGCTTGGAGTTGTAGTAATTTCCTTTTTCTTCAGATAGATGATTCCATCCTTAATCACATAAGATACACCCTTATCCTTCAAGAGCTTGTTTAAAACATCCTCTACCTTACCGTTCTTCACCTGAACGGCATTCACCTGCATCTTTGCCAAGTTGTCGTCGTAAGTAAACTGGTATTTAGACTGTTTCTGGATTTTCTGGATGACTGCTCCCAAAGTGGTCTGAGAAACATTCAACGAAATCTGGGCTTTTACAGATGTCCAGGAACTGGAAACCAACATCAGAGCCAAGGCTGCAGCTGCGGTTTTAGCTTTTTGTAAATGATACCAATGTGTCATAATCCTTGTTTTTAGCATTTAGGTTGTTATAACTACCTTTTGTTGTTATTAATTTCAAATATATAACAGCAAAAAACAAAAAAACACTTACCCAAAAAATTATTTTTTTGAATAAGTGCTCTCTTTTTCTCGTATAACAGTATAATTAAGGTGTAAACCTTACTGATTCACTACTTCGTGATAAATACCTTACTGCCTTTCACGTGATAGTGGATAGGCAGGGTGTTCTGCAAGAGATCGAGAACCGAGTCGATGGTCTCCTTCTCTTTGATGACACCGGAGTAAGTATTCTCCTGATCGATGGTAGGATCAACAACCACCTGCACATCGTAGATATTCTCCAGCATCTTGGCAATTTCATTCACGCTTGCATTATTGAAGGAAGTCTTGTGCTCATGCCACATTGCATCCTTATAGACATCGGTTTCAGAAACCGTCATGCTACCTAAGCGCGCATCCACACATGCCTTCTGTCCTGGTTTCAAGACGATCATACCCTCATCATGATTTCCTTCTACCCTCACCTTACCTTCGAGCAAACTGACGGAAGCCTGCTGATGAGCCTTATCCACATGGAAATTGAAAACGGTACCGAGCACCTTAACACTCATCACACCGCTCTCTACGATGAAAGGCTTGTGCGGATTTTTGGTCACCTCAAAATAACCTTCACCGTCTATCTCTACCTTACGGTCGGAACCATCAAACTCTTTCGGATATTTGATGGAAGCAAGTTTGTTGAGCCAGACCTTAGTTCCATCAGGTAAAGTAACCGTCGTATCATTGTCGGCACTGGCCATCACCACCTGCATCTGCATATTAGAAATCGGATTGTGCTGGAGATAGAACCAGGCCAATCCACCCAATACGCAGACCACAGCAATCGCAGCAGCCCGACGCCACATACCTATTATATGCGCATGATGCTCAGCCTGCTGTTCATCCTTCATCTCCCTGATCTTAGCCTGCATTCTCTGTTCAGCAAGCATCAGTTGGGTCTTTGGCATGAACTGCGCCTTGAGCTCATCGCTCAACTTTTCTTCTTTGAAAAGTTCTTGTTTTTCCTCCGGAGAATTCTTCAACATATCCCTTAATGCGATGAGCTCCTCTTCCGTGCACTCACCTGCCAAGAATCTCGCCTTTAATTCCTCATTTATCATATAACAATCTTGCTTAATATCCTTAATTAATTAACGATCTAACTAATTACCATAACAATAATTGTTGAGAAAACACTTACTCAATAACCTATAAAAAAGGTATAAAAAACACAAAAAAAGTTCCCAAACGAGCCCTAAGAGACTTTAAAGCCTTATAAATATGAGCTTCAACGGTACGTACGGATACGTTCATCATCAGAGCAATCTCACTATTTTTCATATCCTTGAGATAGCTCAAAACGAATATTTCCCTGCATTTATCAGGAAGTTCCCCTATGGCCTGATTGATTTTTCTTCTCAACTCCATGTTTTCCATGTCCTGTTCTCCATCTCCCAACGAAGAGAAGTAGCACGACATACGCATTTCGTTGATATCTTCAATGGCTGCAGTATTGACTTTCTTATAGCGCTTCAAGTAATTCAATCCTCTTGAGTAAATCGTCTTATAGAGGTATGATTCTATCTGCGGGACATCCGTCTCCAATGCATCCATACGATTCCACAATTCAAGAAAAGCTTCTTGAACTACATCATCGGCAGCGTCCTCCCCTACGATACGTTTAGCATAATAAAACATTCGAGGGTAGTACTTCCTAAATATCGCTTGATACGATTCTTCTTTTACTGTCTGCATTACATAATATATCTTTAGCTATTAGTTCTAATTTAGGTCGGTTTACGCCAGTTATCTGCGTATTTTCTTCACTTCTTGAACTACTTTGGGCGCAAAGGTAAGTAAAAAAGATGATAAAAACAAATTTTTGCTTACAAATCAACTATAACATCTGTTATTTTTTTACTTTTTACTACTTTTCATAACTGTTTCCATACGTAAATTTAAAAACTGTAGTCAGTGTACTCCCTAAAGTCTGCTTTTAGTCATTAAACAACTATTACACAAAAACTTTTATTTATAAAAAGTATAGAACTTCGCAGACTATTTCTTAACTTGTCTTCAATGGTTACCTTTCTTCATCGCCTTCAAAATGCGATAGGATGTTGTGCGAAATCTTGTTGTTTTTATATACAATATTATACCCAAAAAGTCTGCTAGCATTACTGCCAGCAGACTTCATTTTTCGCTAATTTACTCTAATTCTGTAGTTACTGATTTACTTAGCAATAATCAATTAAAACGTATCCTAAAAACCTAATCTTTCAATGAAAACTATTCTACCCTTTTCTCTATAGTATGCTTTTAAAAAAGACCATTATCTTGGAATTTATTCAGCCACAGCCTGCTGCTCTGAAGAAACCTGAGCTTCTGTTGCTTCTGTAGGAATAGCAACCTCCTGATTTTGCTGCTCAGTAGAATCTTCTGCACCAGCCTGTGGAGTGACAGGAGTACTTACTGCTGAAGAATCTGTAGGAGTAGCAGGAGCTACGGTGTCAATTGGAGCAACCTGAGCGTTACTCATCATCTTATTGGATGCAAATACGTTACTTACTGAAACCATTACCATAGCTGCGATAGCTGCAAATACGAACTTTTTCATAA
>ERZ1032113.290-NODE-290-length-15643-cov-72.779189_pt1 | contig 15643 bp, 15 predicted proteins | sample MGYA00518164_ERZ1032113 | MGnify/ENA primary metagenome ERZ1032113 (study PRJEB33719, sample SAMN04261305) | wastewater metagenome | biome: rural village; feature: human; material: feces | host: Homo sapiens | place: El Salvador | collected 2014-01-14 ... | reverse complement strand
ATAAGGATAAAATGTTTCTTTCACAAAACATAAGTGTTACAAATGTGTTACATTGTCTGTTTATAAAGCGTGTAATTACTATACTTCAGATAAGAGAGTAAGTACGTATCCCTTTTTCTTCAGCGACTCAATCTTAACGGTCGCATCATGCTGAAGAGCATGGCGAAGATACGTCATCTGCACATTCACAGCCAGGGAGTTGGCATAGCTCACGGTACCCCACACCGCCTCCTGTATCATCTCCTTGCTTACTACATTACCGATATTCTTCGCCAGCAGACGGAGGATGTCGGCTTGTCGGCTGGTGATGAGCACACGAGAGGAACGGGTGCGAAGCTCATTGTTATTATAGCAGAAGGTGGTTTCACCGAAATGATACACCTCCTCTTCTATCATCTCACTCTCATTCATGGAGAACCGCTCCTCTATTCTTGCCAGCAACTCTTCCGGATAGAAGGGTTTGGCAAGATAATCGTTTGCCTTCAGGGAGAAACCTTTCAGTCGATCGTTCTTCTCCGTACGGTCGGTGAGGAAGAAGATAAGTACCTTCGGGTCGATGGCTCTGATGCGCTCAGCCACCTCATAGCCATCCATCTCCGGCATATTGATGTCAAGCAATACCAGGTCGGGCTTCACCTCCGGGAACTGTTCCCATGCCTTCTTGCCATTGCCGGCATAAGTCACATCGTAGCCATGCTGCTGCAGGAAACTCTTCAGCAACATGGAATACTTCAAGTCATCGTCTGCAAATAATATCTTGATCATTTTTCTGTTCTTTATAGCGTTAAACCGGATGCATCAGGAGTGCTGCGGGATGACGATTGAAATCCTGGTTCCCTTGCCCACTTCGCTCTGCATCATTTTTCTGCCCCCATGGGCCTTCACAATCATATCAACAAAACTCAAACCCAAGCCGATGCCCGGCTGCATCATATCCGGATAAGCATTGCTGCGATAGAACTTCGTCCAGACTCTCTGCTGCTCGTCGGGCGAAATTCCGATACCATTATCTGATACAGAAATCATGACTTCCCCCTTCACGGTATCTCGGCAGGCAACATGGATATTGACGATATCGCCGGAATACTTCACCGAGTTCTCCATCAGATTGCTGACCACATTCAGAAGCTGGTCTCTATCTCCCATCATCCGGTCGGAAGTGCGCTGGTAATCGAGCGAAACATTCACCTCCTTCTGCCTGTTCTTTCGATAAAAAGCCGCCAGATTCAGCAAGGCGGCATGGATATCGAAAGAAGTTATCTGGAGTGGGATATGTTCCTCTGCCCTGATTACTTCCCGGAGTTTGGCGAGATAGGCGGTCAGGTTATCGCTCTCCTCTCTTACCGTCTCCATGATAAGGGCATTCTCATCCTGCTCATCTGTCTTTTGAGCAGAGAATACAGATACACACATCTTCAGCGTCTGCACGGGGCGCTTCAACTCGTGAATCATCGTATGCACGAAGTCGCTTCGCATCTTATCCACCTTCTTCTGCAGGAGCATCACCTTGATAAGGTAAGCTATACTCAGGAGAAGCAAGATGGTAACCAGCAGACTTCCTATCATCTGCCACATCATTCCCTTCAGGATGGGCAGCATCGGCACCTGCATTCTCATCTGCATCGACTGATACTGGATAGGATTAAAAGGCACTTCCACCAGCATTTCGTGATGAAACAAGGTAGGAGGCTCTACGATTTTTGTCTGCCACAGACGATGCTTTCCCGTCTTCATCTCTGCCCCGATGAAATCATTGCCCAGTTTCCTACTGGCGAAACGATCAAAATGCGCCTTGTCAAAACGGGTAAGCCGGTAAGTGATGTAAGTATTCAGGCAATCAAAAGAATTGTTGGAATCCGTCTCACGCAAATCGAAAGTATCTCTCTTCTCCATCACATTACCGAATCCCGGCTTGCGATACACCACTCCACCAATGATTGTATCCGTATCCAGCGGAGAGCAAACCGCAGTACAGGGACGCTTGTAGTCTGAAAAATATGCCGTGACGACATAACCGATATGTGATTTTTCTTTTACCGCCGCTCCGATATTTGTCTGATAAGTGACTATTGCCTGTTCCGCCTTTTCGGCATTTTTCTTCCCCATCTCTCCCATCGAATAGATCACGCTATTGTATAGCCAATAAGTCTGCAAGCCTATCAGCAGGAAAGAGGAAAGGATGGCGAGCAGCCAGACTTGTTTGATTCTTCTATTCATATCATTTTTTCTTTTTTTAGTGCAAAGGTACGAAGATTTCATTATATATAATAAGGTGAAGCAAGATTATTTTGCCAGCGTAATGTTTCAGTAATGATTATTTGCGATTTTGAGCCCGAAAAGCTGTTCCTTTGCAGACGAAAACAAAAAACAAGGAAGAATATGAAGAAAGAAACAGTTTTATGCGCGATGCTAGCCACCGCCACCTGTGCAACAGCACAAAATGCGAAATTCCCAGCATCTGGAGTTTCCTCAGACTCGGTACAGACTGAAAAAGATTCGATCAAAGCAGACAAGGAGGCAGAGATTCAAGCCGTAACCGTAACAGGTCATCGCCCGATGTACAAAATGAGAAACGATGCCCTGGTTACCCGTGTCCGCAATACTCCTTTGGCAAAGGAGCCGACGCTGGAAGATGTATTGAGGCACATCCCCGGCATGAAACAAACCGCCGATGGAACTCTGGAAGTAAACGGACTGGGAGCCCCCACCATCTATCTCAACGACAAGAAGGCGACTTCTGCCGAACTCTCTCATCTCGAAGTGAAGCTGATAGATGAAATAGAACTCATTACCACTCCTGGTGCAAAATATGATGCAACGACGGGGGCCATACTGAGAATCCTGACGAGAAGAACAGACGAGGGTATATTCGGCAAGATGCAGGTGTATGATAAGTTGAGCGAGGTGAACACCAACCACGAGGAATTGACTCTGGGTTGGGTAACGAAGAAAATTTCGCTCACAGGATTTTACGGTTATACAGACAACCGATACAATGTGCATCAGCCACAGGAAGCACTCGTAAGAGCCAAAGATGGCGAATATCTCTTCGGAACCGATCGCCATGGCAAGAACAAGGCAAATTACAACGCTACGGAACTCAACTTCGACTGGTTGCTCAGCAAGCAACACGAAGTGGGAATACAATGGGAAGGGCTTTGGCTGAATGGCGGCAGAAGCGAGAAACAGCAGCAGTACTATCGCTATCCTAACCCAGCAGGAGAAGATACAAATAGAGAGATGAAGCTTTCTGATGCGGATGGCGAGATGAAGTATTTTGATGCGGAGAGCCAGCAATGGGGACACCAGCGCAGTCACCACTTCAACCTCTTCCATCTGGCTAAATGGTCGAAGCATTTCTCATCACAGATTTATCTGGACTATGCAAGGAACAAGGATTCTGACAGCCAGCCTATCACGGAGAAAGAAGGTAGCGAGATACAGGAAACCCTCAACCGCTCTAATTCCAACTACGATATCTATAGTGGAAGAATCGAAGTCAAGCAACTCATCTCTGACAAACATTCCATCAACTATGGTAGCGAATGGAGCCTGATGGAAGGCAAGGGGAAAACCGTAAGTTCTGCCGATATGCTTGGAACTACGGAATACAAAAACCACGATACCAAGACGGCAGCTTACCTGCAATATCAGGGTGAAGCTGGCAGATGGAGCTGGTGGGCAGGCATCCGATACGAGCATCTCACATCCCGATACACCAATCTGTCGGAGAAATCTCCCGACAATATGGAGCGCCATTACGACCAATGGTTTCCATCGTTCGGTATCACTCTCAACGAACCATCGTGGCATCACTCGCTCAGCTTCCGAACTACCACAGCCCGACCTTCTTTCAGTCAGCTCAGTGGGAACATCTACTATATCTCGCGCTTTCAGTATCAGATCAGCAATCCGAAGCTGCAGCCTGTCAACACCTATCGTCTGACCTACTCGGTGCAGTGGAAAGATTTCATGGGAATGCTGAGATATACCCGTATCGACCACTCCATCATGTATGTGCATGAAGTGCCGGAAGACAAGCCCGTAAGATACGTGAGCACATTCATGAACTTCAACAAGATTCAGAAATACATGGCCTATCTCAACTGGGGTCACGTCTTCGACTGCTGGCGTCCGAATGCCCATGCAAGCATCACTTACCAGCGCTTCTCCGTAAATGATCATGGAGAGCTAATCAGCTATAACGGAGCAACTTGGAATGCATCGTTTGACAATTACTTCACGCTACCAAACGACTATCAGCTGTCGCTCTCCTACAGTTTTGACAACGGAGGACAAGTGGGCAAAACGAAGTTCAGCCCCACTCAGAACTGGAGTCTTGGTGCCAACAAATCGTGGATGGACGGCAGATTACAGGTTGCCTTCAGTGCCAATGACCTCTTCCATCAGCAGCTCTTCAAGGAGCGAACCCACGAGCATGCCGTTGACTTCTCCCAGACTGAGGATTACAAGCTATGGAGCTACAAGTTGACCATAACCTGGAAATTCAACAAGCGCAAGGGAAGATACAACGGCATGAACAGTGCGGAAGATGAATTGAACCGACTATAGCCGGACAAGACTCTCTTATCTTAATGATCTTTATAATTTCAAGTATCCGGGTTATCCCACACCCAGCAGTTCAACTTCGAATATCAGGGTAGAACCGCCTGGGATGCCCGGCTGCGAGAACTTGCCGTAGCCCATTTCGGCAGGGATGTAAAGTTCCCACTGGTCGCCCACGTGCATCTGCTGCATGGCAACAATCCAGCCATCAATCAGGTCGCTCAATCGCATGGCGAACGGCGTGCCGCCACGACTGGAATCAAACTTCTTGCCGTTGATGGTCCAACCGGTATAATGAGCTGTTACGATGCTGCGTCGGCTAGGCTGTGCTCCCTTCGGGTCGCCCTGCTTCAACACCTTATAATATATACCACGAGGCAGCGCCATAACGCCCTCCTCCTTTGCCTTTTCCTCCAGCCAACGCTTGTTGGCCTCAACATATTCTCTTTTTGCCATAAATCTATTTGATACTTGATATACTATGATTTTTGCGCAAAGTTACAAAAATCTATCGTATCTGCAAAAGAAAAAGGGGAACTTTTCTTCTTTTATCAAAGAAAAGCAGTACCTTTGCATCCTAATCATCAAAAAATACGATATGCCACAATCACTACATATTGCAATTATTGGTGGGGGTGCCGCAGGATTCTTTGCGGCGATAGAGGCCAAGCGCAACTTCCCTCACGCCGACATCACGATTTTCGAAAAGAATTCGAAGGTTCTCGCCAAGGTGGAAATCACGGGAGGAGGAAGATGCAATCTTACCAATTCCTTTGACGAGATTTCCGACCTGAAACAGGCGTACCCTCGCGGACATAAACTGATGAAGCGACTCTTCAAGAGATTCGACTACCAGCATGCCTTCGACTGGTTTGAGGAGAACGGCGTGCCACTGGTTACGCAGGAAGACCAATGCGTGTTTCCGCAATCGCAGGATTCGCACAGCATCATCGACTGTCTGGTGAATACCGCCAAGCGACTGGGCGTAAAGATACAATGCAACCACCAGCTCACCGCCATCACCGAACTGGAGGATGAACGCCTGCTCCTGGACTTCAAGACATCTTCCGAAATCAGGCAGATTGCCTTCCACCGGGTAGCCATCACCACGGGCGGTCATCCCAAGATGGAGAGCTTCAAGCATCTCTCTGATTTAGGACATGCAATAGAGCTGCCTATCCCATCGCTCTTCACCTTCAACATTGCCGACAAGGCTTTCAAGAACCTGATGGGCACGGTGGTAGAGCCTGTATATACCAGCATTCCGGGCACCAAACTGAAAGCAGAGGGTCCGCTTCTCATCACCCATTGGGGCATGAGCGGTCCTGGCGTACTGAAACTCTCATCCCATGCTGCCCGCTATCTGCACGAGAACAACTATCAGATCAGGATTTCCGTGAACTGGGTACACGAGAGCAACCGCTCGCTGGTGGAAGAGAACATCCAGGGCATCATCATCGCCAACCCGCAGAAGCAGCTGGCAAGCATCCGCCCTTACAATCTGCCATCCCGCCTCTGGCTCTTCCTGATTCAGAAGATGGGATATGCACCCGAGAAGAAATGGAGCGAAATGGGAAAGAAGGGTTGCAACCTGCTGATAGAAACCCTCACCAACGACCTCTATCAGGTGAACGGCAAGGGAGCCTTCAAGGAGGAGTTTGTTACCTGCGGCGGTATCAGCCTCAGCAACATCGACCTGCATACCTTAGAGAGCAAGGTGTGCCCTCACCTCTTCTTTGCCGGCGAAGTGCTCGACATCGATGCCATCACCGGCGGCTTCAACCTGCAGGCAGCCTGGACCACGGGGTATGTGGTAGGACAACATATCGGAGAATAGCCTATTCCTCTTTCGATACAAAGTCTTTCACGATGCGGGTGTATTCCTCGTGATGGTCGCGATATGCCATGGCATGAACGGAGCCTTTGGCGATGAAGATAGCTTTTCTGCCCTTCGTCTTTGCCTCAAAAAGCGGATGAAGCATGGCGTAGGGCACGAAGGCATCCTTATCGCCATGGATAAAGAGCATCGGTTTGGTGCTCTTGCGAACCTGCTCTATCTGCTGAGCCTCGGCAAACGACCAGCCGTAGCGATACTGGCAAAGGGCAGAAGTAGTATTCATCAGCGGGAAGGCAGGCAAGCCAAACTGGTCTTTGAGCTGAGCGGAAAACTCATCCCATACGCTGGTATAGCCGCAGTCCTCCACAAAGCACTTCACGTAATCGGGAGTCTTCTCTCCCGATACTGCCATCGTGGTTGCCGCACCCATCGAAATACCGTGAATCACCTGACGGGTATTCTTCGCTCTTCGGTCTTCCCCCTTCACTCTCTGTCCTTCACCCTTCACTTTAAAAATCTCATTGGCGATTTCCGACCATCTGATGACATCCCATCTATCCTTCCATCCCATCTGGATATGATCACCCTCGCTCTCTCCATGTCCATACAGATCTGGCAGGAGCACATTATACCCCATATCGTGATTATAGAGATAGGCGATGTGCAGCATTCCCTCGGAGCGCACCTGATAGCCATGCACCACCACGGCAGTCTTTTCCGTAGGCTTCGGTGCATAGAGATAGATGGCGTGCGCCTTGTAGCCCGACGGCATCACGACAAAGGTATCCCTGACACAATGGTGCTGATATACGGAGTCTATCCAGCCAATCATCCATGGGCACTCGTTCTTCATTCGGTTCTTCCAATGCTCAGCCGTCATTCTCTCCTCCTGGGGATAGCTGAGCGAATAATTGAGCATATAGTTGCTGGCACCATACAAGCACAGCACCACGAGCACCACCAAGCCTAGAGCCGAAGCGATGCCTATCTTTCTCATCTTTTTCTGTTTCATCTTCATTCTTATTGCCATTACAAATATCTATTATAGAGTTTCCGCTGCAAAATTAAGGAAAAAGATGGAAATGGCAAAGAAACGGAGGGAAAAATCCTGTTAAATTGAAGCATAAAGCTGCATTTATAAGGGTATATGAACTACGACAAACAATCGATAAGCATATCCCGGAATGGATAGAGTTTAAACAGTTACAATCTATCCATTTCCTTTTTCCCTGCCCCTTTACCTTTATATTTTGTTTTAACTGTATTAAACTTATATCTTACGATACATTCCACTGCCCTTACAGACGCAGCCTTTTCAATATAGACATCATTCATTCCGCTGAAAATGGTAAAAGTATTTTTGCGGGCAGTATTAAAGATGTCATTTGCAGACAACTTGACATTCCATTTTTCAGATAAGTCCTTAGCCAAAGAAAGATTTATCTGTCCAACACTCCCCATCTTAATATTCTCACTATTTCCCTCACTACGCCAACTGTAATTTATTGTCGCCATATAGTTGTTATGGAATTTTAAAATATTATTGAACTTAACTACGACCAAAGGATTATCCACATGCTTTATATTTCCTCTGTAATCAATCTTGTAAAATTGAGAGACAACACCACATGCCAATACGGGATAATAGCATTTCCAAAGGAATCCGGGCATAAAAGAAGCCATAATCTGTAAGTTAGACAGACAGTTTCTAGAATTTTCCTTTCTGAGCAAGGCAATCGTCTTCGCATCATCATAATATGTATATGATGTTATTATTTGGTTTCGTACCTTTTTATAATTAGCAGTTAATGCCAACCAGCGATACCTCAAATTCAAAGAGATGTTGTCGCTATAGGATGGTTGCAAATACGGATTTCCACTTTGATAGAGATATTTGTTAACATAGTGAACCGTGTTGCTCAACTGAGAGTACAATGGACGATAGCATTGCTTAGAATAGCTCAACTGCACCATGGTTTTTCCAATGGGCAGAGACAATGAAGCTGTCGGGAAAAACTTATCATAAACATGTGACTGTTCGTGATTTTTTCTGCCACCTATAAAATATTCACTGTTCACATGCTCATACCTACCACCGATACGGAATGTTACATTGCCTAGATGCTGCATAGTTTCAACGTAATATGCCATGTTCAGCTCCTGTATTTTATTGTTCTCGCCTGCCATAATGCTATTTTCACTTTCTGAATTCTCCTCACGGCTACTATTGGTGAAATCTACTCCAAAGCTAAAATTTCCTTTAAGAAATGGGTGTGACGCATATAATTCCGTTGCCATTAACCTAGCATGCCCAACATCTTTTATTCCGAAATCCTGATTGATGCCGGTTTGCTCTATAACATTTTGATTTTCACGTGTTTTTTTCCACATTAAATCAAAAGTCATTTCCAAATTCCATTTTCCCCAAACCCCATGGCAATATCCATCTAACAAATGTTCCAAATCTCTTAATTTGATATCCTTGTATGCAGAAGTCTCACTTTCAATTACATCATTAGAATATAATGATGACATAATACTCGAATTGGTCTTTGTTGGAGCATAAGATACTTGGTAAAATGCGCCAAATGAGAGTTTTGGAGACGAGGAAAAATCAAATCCCCATTTACCATCAATCAAGTTTGAGTGCTGTCTCGATTTCATAGTCGTATTCTGCAGATGATGTGACGAGAGCCATGAATTCTGAACATTTTTACTAGAGTTCGTATTCTTGCCTTTCTCAAATCCCAACGTTCCAAAAACATCCAAATTGTCAATTCTATAGTTCAAGTCCAAATTGTCTTTGCCATACATATAATTACGACAACCAAAAGTAGCAATGTTATCAAAGGAGAAACCATCCCCAACCTTTTTAATGGTTGTTATCTTTATGATGGAACCTACGGTTGAAGCATAACGTGAACTTGGATTCGTTATAACTGTTATCTTATCTATTTGGTTAGCCTTCAATTGCTCAACTTCTATATTATTGCGGACAATATGTCCATTGATATAGAAGACTGGTTTTCCCTTGCCAAAAACTTCAATGGAACCATTATTATTCAGTACACCAGGCAACATACCCATAACGTCTTTTGCAAAACCAAGTTTTTCCAAAACGGTACCTTTGACTTCTGTCACAAAGCCTTCGCTGTTCAACTTTGCCAAAGGGCGGGTGGCTCTAACAACAACCTCCCTTAATTGCAGAGTATCCTTTCCAAAATTTTGGTTAGCGATACCAGTCTGAGCTAAACAGATTTGAGCTAAAATCAAATGAAATATAATACCAACAAATCTTTTTACCTTAAAATCTAACATTTTCATCCGTTCCTATATCTTTTGTTTTATAAAACTCTACTCCACTCTTAACAAAGAGCTGTTTATGTTCTTATTAACATCCTTCTCTACTTTTTGGATTTTCCTGCCAAAGTCGAAGGAGTAAGCAACCTTGATGCTGGCATATTGCGAAGCCGTCTGATCTTTGATGCTCTTAACCTGATTCGACTTTGTGTCGATGATGAGTCCTGGGATATTCAGGTTTTCCAACACCCCGAATCCATTGACCGCATGTTTTCGTTGCTGGCTGTTGGGATAGATGACAAGATGATCGCCCACACGACTGATATTGGAGGCTGATACCACCACATCATCCAAAGCTTTAGTAGAGACAATAGAGTCCTTCCCAGTGTTCTGAGCGAACACGGGCACAGCAGCCATCAGCAGTCCAAAAGAGCAAAAAACCGTCTTCATTCTTACAATATGTTTTTATTTCATCATTATCAGCTACAAAAGTACACATTATTATCCAAAACCATTACATCTCTTCCGTTAAATTTGTATAACTGCATCAAATTACCAATTCCATCCAGTTCTTCATCCCTCCTAGCCTGAATGTATTCCCGTTTTTTGTCATACATCATCTCTTAAAAAACCTAACTCATAGAGATAGCATCCAAAAGTCATAGAGTTACGGGGAGAAAAGCATAGGGTTACGAGAAGAAAAGCTATAGGGAACAAAGCTGAAAAAGCCTGATTTTGACTCCAAAACCACAGAAAAAAATAACACGGACAATTTGTCCGTGTTAAAAAAATGAGCTATAATCTGCTCTTTTCTGCATTACCAGCACCCGTACCCTTATACTTGCTCTTGGTGGCATTGAAGTTATAAGTTACATTGACCAAGAACATGCGGGTATTATCTATACCGGTTCTGGTGAAGTGCGCATACGAATTATTATATTTCCAACTCTCGTTCTGACCATGAAGCAAATCCTCTGCTTCCAATCTTACAACCAGTCGGTTATTCAGGAACGATTTGGAAATAGACGCATCCAGGGAATTCCATGCATAGTTGACACCCAATTCACTATAATTACGCGACTGGTAAGCGTATTCCAATCTAGCCTTCCAATGATGTGGCAATACCCAGGTATTCTCCAAATCCAGATAGAGAGAAGGACGGTTGGCATTATAGTCGCAGACGTATTTGCTGGCATCAAAGAACTGATTGACCAGACCTACCGTATAGTCAAGATGCCATAAGCCTATCACCGGAGTAGCCCCAAGATAGAACTTCAGGTTCTGAATCTTATCTACATTCTCGTAATATGACAGGGCTATATCCTTATTGCCCTGGAACGGCTTCATCATATATACCGAGGCATTCTTGTTGTAGATATATTCAGCAGAGAAACTCAGCCAGGAATATTGCGCATCCCATTCCAGATGATAGGCATCCGTTGGTCGCAAGTTCGGATTACCGCTTTCATAGGTATGACGACTCGTATATCGGGTATAACCGGAAAGACGGAAGTAACTTGGTCGATAGGTCTTCGCCGTGAAATTCAACGAAGAATGCCACTTGCCCTTGTCATATCCCAAGGATACATTAGGAAATACATTATCATATTTTCTGCTCATATCTGGGTTGAGCACTCCTTCGGCATAATAGTCTGATTTTACATGCTCATATCTCACACCGGCATTCAGAGAATAATCACCCAACGACCATGCAGCCTCAGCAAAAGCGGCTATGTTCTGTTCCTTGATTCTGGAATCATTGGATGCAGCCACACCACCCTCGTTCTGGTTGTTGGTATGACTATCAGAATTTGTGTATTCCGAACCAAAGTCTATGTTCAACTGGTCGGTCAAAGGATAAGAAACAACCATTTTACCGGCAAGCAACTTTCCTTTGGTATGGCTATCTGAACATACAATCTGGTCGCCCAACTCAGAACTGGTTTCGGTGGCTTTCTGTATCTGGTCTTTCGTCCGCCACATAGCAGATGCATTCAGGTCTATACTCCACTTGCCTATCTTACCATCATAATAAAAGTCAGCCTGATGAAAAGGAGTCTGCTTGGAATCTGACTCATCGTTGAGATAATTCACATCTCCCTGATGAACTCCATCCTGAAAGATGGAATAGTTCTGCCTAACAGTAAAATACTTGGTATAGCCAGAACCAAACTTATATTTCAGACCGATGGTATGATTTTCGTTGAATTCATAATTGAAACCCAGATTGGCATCAGGTCCATAATTTCTAGCATCTATGCGCCCTGCAGATTTTTGATATATCTGATGCTGATTTCCATTGATATATTCATCCAATCCCAACTTATCATAGAAATACGAATCTGACCACATCAATCCACCGAATACATCCAGTCCACCCACACGGTAATTGAGATTAGCCTGCTCTTGCCAGGCATTCTTCATGGCAAAACCATATTTTGCCTGGAAATTACCACTCCATCCATAACCTTGCTTCTTGACCGTGGTTATACGAATCACCGAATTGACCTGGGCATCATACTGCGCACCAGGAGTCGTGATAACCGTCACGTTCTTCACATCCTTGGAAGATATGGTTTGCAATTCATTTTTATCGGTCAGCTTTCTGCCATTGACATAAATCTCCGGTGTGCCTTTTCCAAACACCGAACAGTTTCCATCCTTATCTACACGCACTCTTGGAACCTGCTTCAACAAGTCGGCAACCATACCTGCATCACTCAGTATTGTACCCTGCACCTGGGTCTGGAATCCCTCGCGAGTCAGTTTTGTCTTGGGGCGAACCGCCTTTACTATCACCTTCTGCAGGTTCATCGTTGCCTCCTTCAGAGTAATGGAACCAATCTTACCTGTATTATAAGTAGCAACAGCGGTATGATAGCCCACGCAACTTACTCTTACTATCGCCTTTCTGGCTCCGCAGGGAATCACGAACTGGCCGTTCTCATTCGTCACGCCGCCATTAATCAAAGAAGAATCACGAACATTCAGCAGGGCTACATTGGCGAAATCTACAGGGCGATGATGCGCATCTACAATGCGGCCTATCATCTTGGTGGGAGTCTTCTGCGTACACTCCACAAAGATGTTTTCGCCATCTATCGTCATCCTCATCGGATAGAAACCCATAATCTGACGGATGGCATCCGGAGCAGTTCGCTTCACGATACTCGTGGTAACCGTGAAATCCTCCAGTTCATCATACATAAAGTTGATACGATAATCCTTGGTGCTCTTGGCAAGGATGGTGAGCGCTTCTGACATAGAAGTGTTGCGGAAGCTGCGGGTGATGCGTTGGGCATAGATGGTCTGAAGAGAAAGGCTCATCAGACCTGCCAGCAGCATGATATATCTTAATCTTTTCATCTTATTCCACGATTAAAGTTTGACCTTCATGACGAATATTCACTTTCTCGAAATGATTCATCAGTTCGATGATATCATCCAGACTCATGTTCTTCTCCAGTTGCAGGAAGAGACGGATATGGCGAGCCGACTCGTTCTGATAAGTTACCTGGAGATGAAAATGCTCGGCAATAGGAGTCAGGATATTCTGAAGCTCAGCGTTTTCGTAAACCAATGGGAGTTGGGCAAGACTTGCAGAATCTGTCTTTTCTTCTATGTTGGATTTCTGAGGAGCAGAAACCTGCTGGATAGAATCCTTTCGGGATGACACGAGTTCGGTATTGTTCTTATCAGATGGCTGATGAGAACGGGTTACCAGATGAATGGCTGCAAAGGTGATACCGGAGACAACAAGGACGGCTGCAACGGCAGCCACCTTTCTCATCGGGCTCCAGAGAGGAAACAACTTGGCTGTTTGCTGGGTTTCTGCATTCTGACTCATCTCTTCTTTCTGCTGCTTTTCTTCTTTCAGCTTCATCTCGTCTTTCAGCTTCTCCCATTCTGCATCAATAGAAGGCATCTTCATCCCTTCCTTCGACTTGGCGAAATCCAGAGACTGTCGGGTCTCTACCAACTGCTGATAGAGTTCGTTCACTTCCTCATCGCCCAGAAGTTCATCCTTCTGGGTTTCGGAATACTTTTCGGGATGCTCCAGGAGATCGAGGAGCATATCCCATTTCTGAGAATCCATCTTCTGAGGATTTATGTCAGATAATTCATGTTTCATTTTCTTTTCCTTTCTTCATTTTAGGGTTATTGTTTTCCTTTCAACTTTTCTCTGAGCGTTCGCAAACCTTTCACGATATGCTTGTTTACTGCCGAGATACTGATGCCCAGCTCCTCCGCCGTATCCTTATACGACATTCCTTCTCGATAGCACAATCGGATGACGGAAGCGGTCTGGTCGGTCAGATCGTGGTCGATGCAATCCACGACAGCCTGCCATCGCTCTTCCAGACGAGAAGGTTCTTCCTCCGTCAATTTCTCTTCCGAGAGAGGGAGAAGCCGTTTCAGTCGTTCATCTCTCTTCTTTCTGGCTATGAGATTGATGCAGGCATTCTTCACGCTCCGCATCAGGTAAGCCCGGTCTGGAAGCAGCTGTTTATCCCACAATCTGGAGAACACATCACTCACCACATCCCTCGCCTCCTCATTATCATGGAGCAAGGCAAAGGCGAAGCGATACATCAGCTCGTAATGGTCGTGGAACAGCCGTTCCATCCGCTGTTCATTTTCTTCTGTCATCACGTCATTTTCTTCTTGTTTCTACTCTTATATACAAGCTTTCCTGAAATCAATTACCCCTAAAATGAAGAAATCTTCTACTTTTTTCGAAAAACCTATGCAAAGATAATAAAAAACACCATAAAACCAAGTAATTTGAACTATTATTGCAAGAAAACCCTGCAAAAACTTGGAACATAAAAAATAAAATCGTATATTTGTGGCAAAAATGGAAAAATAATGAAAACGACAAACGATTATATTACCATACTTCGCAAATACCTGAGCACCAAAGCTGATGCTTATGGTATTACAAAGATTGGAATCTTTGGATCTGTGGCTAGAAACGAACAGACCGAAGACAGCGATGTTGATGTTTGCGTAGAAATGAAAAAGCCAGACTTATTTACAATGGTTCACATCAAGGAAGAACTGCAAGAGCTCTTTGGTAAGCCTGTAGATATTGTCCGACTTCGCAATAACATGAATCCGATGCTTTTGAAGCAAATTAAAAGAGATGGGATCTATGCATGACGAAGAACTCTTATACTATTCACTCAAACGAATAGCTTCGACTATTGAAAGAATCATCAATAATTCTCAAGCGATTGATGATTCACAATATTATGTACTTTCTCCTGCTGGCATGGAACGCCTCGAAAGTACCTGTATGTTGCTTCTTGCAATAGGAGAAAGCATCAAGGGGATTGATAAAATGACGCGGAAGCAACTTCTTCCTAACTACCCAGAAGTAGATTGGAAAGGAGCTATGGGAATCCGTGACATTATAGCTCATCACTACTTTGACATAGATGAATCTATTGTCTTTGATGTAGTCAAAAACAAACTCCCTGGAATGTTAGAAACAATCAATAAGATGATAGAAGAATTATAAGAAACATCGGTCAAGCAAAGAGCAAACCAATATGGTTTTGCCTTCGCTTGACCGATTGTCATATATTCATTGTTTTAAGAGAGTTTCTTTCTGGAAAAAGCTACATGAAGCGATTATAATCTCATAAAGAATCCGTGTAATCTCTCCCGATGTCCTTGAAATTACATGGCGACGCAGGAATATCTGTGTCGTGATGTAGGAAAGATTACGTCGCAATGTGGTAAAGTCTACATCGGGACGTAATTTTTTGGGGTATCTATAAGGTCTCATATCAAATTCTTTTTTGATTTAACATCGAGCTTATATGCACACGAAAAAGTATTTTCATATACATCAGTCTTTCTTTTTTCTGTTACTTATAATCTATACAGTTGAGCCAAGCGAAAAACTAAGCAAAACATAGATTATTTTCGAAA
>ERZ1032113.287-NODE-287-length-15684-cov-88.661463_pt1 | contig 15684 bp, 8 predicted proteins | sample MGYA00518164_ERZ1032113 | MGnify/ENA primary metagenome ERZ1032113 (study PRJEB33719, sample SAMN04261305) | wastewater metagenome | biome: rural village; feature: human; material: feces | host: Homo sapiens | place: El Salvador | collected 2014-01-14 ... | reverse complement strand
TTTAGATGAACGTAATTACAAAAAGTGTTCAGTTGCCTGATGGAAGAACCATCACAATTGAGACCGGAAAAGTTGCAAAACAGGCTGATGGTGCTGCGGTTCTCCGCATGGGTAACACAGTGCTTCTCGCAACTGTTTGTGCAGCAAAGGATGCAGTTCCGGGTACAGATTTTATGCCTTTGCAAGTAGATTACCGTGAGCAGTACAGTGCTGCTGGCCGTTTCCCTGGTGGTTTCACCAAGCGCGAAGGCAAGGCCAGCGATGAGGAAATCCTTACCTCTCGTCTTGTGGACCGTGCTTTGCGTCCACTTTTCCCTTCTAACTACCATGCAGAAGTTTACGTACAGGTAATGTTGCTCTCAGCCGATGGTGTTGACCAGCCAGATGCCCTCGCAGGTTTCGCTGCTTCAGCTGCCATGGCTTGTTCAGATATTCCTTTCGAGTACTATATCTCTGAGGTTCGTGTAGCTCGTATCAATGGTGAGTATGTTGTAAATCCTACATTCCAGCAGATGGAAGAGGCAGACATGGATATCATGGTTGGTGCTACCAAGGACAATATCATGATGGTAGAAGGTGAGATGAAGGAAGTTTCTGAGCAGGATCTCATTGGTGCCCTCAAGGTGGCTGCCGAGGCTATCAAGCCTATGTGCGAACTCCAGTATGAGTTGGCTAAGGAGAAGGGTACTGACGTGAAGCGTGAGTATGACCACGAGATCAACGATGAGGAACTCCGTGAGCAGATCAAGTCTGAGCTTTACAAGCCAGCTTATGATATCAATCATCAGGCTTTGGAGAAGCATGCACGTCAGGATGCTTTCGACAAGGTTTTGGCTGATTTCCTCGAGAAGTATGACGCTGCTCATACCGATCTTTCTGAGGAAGACTTGGAGGAGAAGCACGCTGAGGCTACCCGTTACTATGATGACGTAATGCGCGATGCTATGCGCCGTTGCATCCTTGATGAGGGCTTGCGCCTTGATGGCCGTGCTACTACAGAAATCCGCCCTATCTGGTGCGAGGTATCTCCACTCCCAATGCCTCACGGAAGCGCTATCTTCCAGCGTGGTGAGACTATGTCTCTCTCTACATGTACGCTTGGTACAAAGATGGATGAGAAGCTTATCGACGGTGTGCTCGAGAAGAGCTACCAGCGCTTCCTCCTTCACTATAACTTCCCTCCATTCTCTACAGGTGAGGCTAAGGCTCAGCGCGGCGTAGGCCGTCGTGAGATTGGTCACGGTCACTTGGCATGGCGTGGTTTGAAGGGCCAGATTCCTACAGACTTCCCTTACACAGTACGTTTGGTAAGCCAGATCTTGGAGTCTAACGGTTCTTCTTCTATGGCTACTGTTTGTGCCGGTACTCTCGCCCTGATGGATGCAGGTGTTCCTATGAAGAAGCCAGTTTCTGGTATCGCTATGGGTCTTATCAAGAACCCAGGTGAGGACAAGTACGCTATCCTCAGTGATATCCTCGGTGATGAGGACCACTTGGGTGATATGGACTTCAAGACCACTGGTACCCGCGATGGCTTGACTGCTACACAGATGGATATCAAGTGCGACGGTTTGAGCTTCGAGATTCTTGAGGAGGCTTTGATGCAGGCTAAGGCTGGTCGTGAGCACATCCTCAACTGCATGATGGAGACTATCTCTGAGCCACGTGCAGAGATGAAGCCACAGGTTCCACGTATCGTAGCATTCGATATCCCTAAGGAGTTCATCGGTGCTGTTATCGGCCCTGGTGGTAAGATTATCCAGCAGATGCAGGAGGATACTGGTGCGACAATCACTATCGAGGAGACTGATGGTAAGGGTCACGTCCAGGTATCTGCTCCTAACAAGGATTCTATCGATGCAGCTTTGGCTAAGATTAAGGCTATCGTAGCTGTTCCTGAGGTTGGTGAGGTTTACGAGGGTACTGTTCGCTCTATCATGCCTTACGGTTGCTTCGTAGAGATTCTCCCTGGTAAGGATGGTTTGCTCCACATCTCTGAGATTGATTGGAAGCGTCTTGAGACAGTTGAAGAGGCTGGCATCAAGGAAGGCGACAAGATCAAGGTGAAGTTGATGGAGATTGATCCTAAGACTGGTAAGTACAAGCTCTCTCACCGTGTGTTGATGGAGAAGCCAGAGGGTTATGTAGAGCGTGAGCGTCGTCCACGTCCAGAGCGTGGTGAGCGTCGTGGTCGTCGTGATGATCGTCATGAGGGTCGTGGTGAGCGTCCAGCTCGTCAGCCACGTCGTTACGAGCATCGTAATGATGAGCAGGCTCCTAAGGATTTCAACGACTCTTTGGATCACAGCAATGATGTAGAATAATCCGTATTATACATTATTATATATAGATGGGTGTATTTCGTCAAAAAAGCGGAATACACCCGTTTTTTTTGTCAGAATCCTATGAAATAGTCCCCAAAAGCCGGTTTTCCCCGTCTTCAGATGCCCAAATCACAAAAAAGAATTTCATCAAAAAAACAACGTATCATAAACGATGGTGTGCAACTTACACTCTCGCTTTTAATTTCTTATATATCAGACTCTTATATTATACCCGCAAGTTTTGTGCTCCCACACATTTTGGGCGACAATGCAAACGTTTGCATTTCGTTTTGCTGGATTTTCATCACTTTTTTGAAGCACCTTTGAAAAAATCATCCTATAAAAGATTTTAAAAATCAATAATTATCGTTTACGAGTTCCCATATACGGGAACTCTCATTTATTTTATTTTTCCTATCTTTGCACCATGTAACACAGATATAGAACCTTATTACCTACTTTAGAGGCGCCATGACAGAAACAGTAATATGTAGATCTCTACTTCCGAAAGCCAACGGAGGCGGAGACAGGGGAGTTCATGTCCATAGCCAGAGAGCGATGCAGAGCATCTTCTGCTCTATTCACGGTGACAGGGTGACACGGTGACACTAGTTTTTCAACTTTTCGCCTCGCACGCGGGCAGGCAGGAACTTTCGGCTTGATTTTTCCTGCCTGCCCGCGCGAGAGTAAATCTTCAGAATTCCCTGTCACCCCTGTCACCCTGTCACCCAGAAGCCGGTTACAACCGAATCAAAACTCAAAGACTTACGGTTCAAAAGTCAGTCACTTACGATGCAAAAGTCAGGGACTTACGCCCCGTAATCCTCTGGCTTACGAAACGAATCACAAGCATAAAGCCCCACCATTTCCGTATCTTTGCACCATGGTTCAGAGATACTCGGCGCACCCAATCAGCCCCCAGCTAAGACCTTTGATGGAACAGGCACTTCATAAGGTGTTTGCGCAAACAGCCAGGAAAGGGGTGTGCAACTTGTGCAAACGTTTGCGCAAAGAAATGTAGGATTTTTGTATTTTTTTCTTGCATCGTATTGGAATTCCTCTTAAATTTGCAGCCGAAAAAAGATACCAACTGGCGAACGAAGGCTAAGTTTAATATAAACGAAACCAAATATAAAAGTAAAGATATGATGAAGCAAACATTCATAAAATCAGCAATGTTGCTGCTGCTAATCCTTTCAACGGCAACGACGCGAGCGCAGGAGGTCGCTCTGAAGACCAACTTACTGGGATGGGCTTCTACATCTGCCAACGCCGGCATCGAAATCGGCACGGGCAAGAAAACAACCTTCCAACTCTTCGGAACCCTGAACCCCTGGAAGTTCTCGGGCGACAAGAAGATGAGATTCTGGAATGTCATGCCGGAATACAGATGGTACACCTGCCAGAAGTTTGGAGGCCATTTCTTCGGAATCCATGCCTTAGGCGGTGAATACAACATTAAAAACATTGACATGCCCTTCGGCATCCTGCCGAAAACTCTGGAGGGCAGGCACTATGAAGGCTGGTATGTAGGTGGAGGCCTTACCTACGGCTATCAGTGGTTGCTCAATAAGCACCTCAATTTCGAAGGGTCTATCGGTTTGGGATATGCCTACAGTCCTTACAAGCTTTACGGACGATGCGAAAAATGTCTCGACAAAGACCACCGCAACTATGTGGGCCCTACAAAAGCCGCACTATCTCTCATATACGTGTTCTAAGAATTTTATTTAACTGTTGTTTTAACTGACAATATAAACACGTAAGAACTAGACAGAATACAAAAAATTTTAGGGAAATCATAATATGGATAAAATGAAGCTTTATGCGGTCATTTCGCCTCTCTGCATACTCTTTTCTCAGGGCATCATGCCTGCTCAGGCTCAACAGCTGGCAGGGGGCAAGATTCAGGTAGACAGCGTCTTGGCACGCAAGAACGGCAACCGGATGGACGTTGCCTTCCGTATGAATCTGAACGATTTGAAGATGAAATCAGAGCAGCAGATTGTTTTCACACCGGTAATGGAAGGAACTGATTCTATCGCTCTCAACCCTATCATCATCCAGGGTAGAAACCAGGCTGTAAGATACCGCCGACTTGCCGACAGCAAGAAGAATCCGCAGGCACAGGTCGTTACCCGCAAGAACAAGACCAGTCAGCAGGTTTACTTCGCCCAGTCTGTTCCTTATCAGAAATGGATGAAGAAGTTCAAACTCTCGGTGAAAGAAGATCTCTGCGGATGCGGCAACCTGATAGAACAGGACAATACGCCGATTGCGGATATCGACCGTACACCGAAGATTACGAAGGATTTCTTCGTGCAGCCGAAGGCGGAAGCCAAGAAGGTGAGAGCCGAAAAGGGTGAAGCCTATCTCAGCTTTGTGGTTAACAAGAGTAATATCCTTGCCAACTTCCGTGAGAATGCTACTGAGCTGAAGAAGATTACTTCCACCATCGACCTGGTGAAGAACGATAAGAACGTTGAAATCACAGATATTGATATCCACGGTTTTGCTTCGCCTGATGGTTCGTATGCCAACAACAAGCGCCTTGCCAACGAGCGTGCAGCTGCCCTCCGCAACTATGTGAGCAGCCTCTACACCTTAAACAGCAAGCTCTTTACCTATCAGGCTACACCGGAAGACTGGGAAGGATTCAAGAAGAAGATTCAGGCTAGCAATCTGGCTGATAAGGAAGCGATACTCGAGATAGCTAACTCCTCGCTGGCTCCTGACGATAAGGACCTGAAGATCAGAAAGCTCCATCCGGCAAGTTACCGCTACATCCTGGATCAAATCTATCCTCGTCTCCGTCATAGCGACTATACGGTAACCTACACGGTTCGTCCGTTCAGCATCGAAGAGGCCAAGGAGATATTGAAGACCAAGCCTCAGCAGCTTTCTCTGCAGGAGATGTTCCTGGTGGCTCAGACTTACGAGCCGGGTTCGCCAGAGTTTAACGAGGTATTCGACATTGCTGTCCGCCTCTTCCCAGATGATGAGACAGCGAATCTCAATGCCGCCTGCACCGATTTGCAGAAAGGTGATCTTACTTCTGCCGAAAAGCATCTTACCAAGGCAGGCAACTCGAAAGAGGCAGAACGAGTAAGAGATGTCTTCAAGCAGATAAAGGAATTGGAATAACAGAAAATTAGAGAATAACGATTATAAACAAGCTTAACTTTTAAGATTATGAAGATTAAACATTTTTTTGGCTTGGCTGTCATCGCAGCTATGACAGCAAGCTGTTCAAGCAATGAGGATCTGGGAACCGCAGGTCCAGGTACTGGTACTAATGAAGCAGGTGTTGGTTATGCTACTTTCACCATTAACTTGCCTTCTACAAACGGCACTCGTGCAGATAATCCTACCTATGAGCAAGGTACTCTTGATGAGTATGATGTAAATGACGTTACTTTACTTATCTTCAAGAAGGCTGGTAAATCTGAAGACGAATACACATTCGTAGAAAAAGCTGATTTGGGTAATATGGCTCCTTGGAAGGCAGAAGGAGCTAATGGTATTACTGCGTCTGCTACTATTACTGCAAAATTAAGTAGTGTTGCACTTACAAGTGAAGGTTCAAAAAGTGACTATTATGCATTAGCTATCCTTAATAATAATGCAGATGAACATGGTGAAGGAGGAAAAGTAAAATTACCTACAAAAACAAGTGACACATTTAGTTCATGGAATGTCGCATCTAATACTGATGTCGCAAAATTCACCGTTAATACCAATGGTTACTATATGGCAAATGCACCTGTATATATCAAAGATGGAGAACCAACTACTCTTGTAAATATAGATAAGGTATATGCAACAAAGCAGAAAGCAGAAACCAATGCGGCTACAACTATTCATGTAGAGCGCGGTTTGGCAAAGGTTTCAATTGCTTCGAATGCATTCCCTTCAACTGCTCTTAAACCAACTGGTACAAAATATAACGAAGATGAAGTTAAGATTACAGCTTGGAACCTGGATGTAACTAACATGAGTACATTCCCAATCCATAAGACTGCAGGTTTGAAGAATACAAATTTCTCTACCATTTGGAGTAACACTGCTTCTACAACAGGAGCTTCTGTTACTCGATTTGTAGATGGAAGCAACTCATCATTCAAGCGTGTACATTGGGGTATTGACCCTAATTATAGCGATGACTTGACAACTGTTGCTGCTTGTGAGGGTGCATTTAACATACTTCCTGCAAAAGCAAAAATCGATGGTGCAGCAGACAAGCCTCAGTATTGTCTTGAAAATACTTTCGACATCAACCACATGAAGCAGGGACAGACAACACGTGTTGTTTTCAAGGCAACTTATACCCCAAGTGTTTTGAGCTCACCATCAGAGACAGACAAGACCTTCTTTATGATTGGTAACAGTTCTGACATTTGGACAACGAAAACTCTTAAAGCTCAAATTGCCAGTAAAGCAAAAGAGGCTCTGAGTATTACTACCGACCCTACTGTAGTACTTACGGGTGATTTATTGACTGCCGGTACACATGTATTGACTAAATCAAATGTATCGATTAAGATTAAGGAAGGAGAAACAGAAACAGAAAAGGTTGATGATAAATTAGTAGCCACGCTCAACACCAAACTCGGTCTTGATGATACTAAAGGTATCGGTATCAAGACCTACAAGAATGGTGAAAGCTATTATATTGCCCGTATCAAGCACTTCGGTGACGACTTGACGCCTTGGGCAGAGGGTCAAGAAACTTATGGAACAAATAACGCTGAAAATAACACTAAGTATCTCGGCCGTTATGGTGTACTCCGTAACAACTGGTATGAGTTGAGTATAGGAAGTGTCAGTGGTCCTGGTACACCAGATGTTCCAACCATCAAGCCAGACGAACCAGATGATGAGAGCTACAGGTACATCAGCGTCAGCGTAAAGATCCTTTCTTGGGCTAAGCGTTCACAGAGCGTCGATTTGTAATCCATTTCACATTATTATATATAGCTCAGCCGCTCTAGCGCTAAGGAGCGGCTGGCTATATCAGAAGAATAAGAATCAATTTATACACTTTACTTTTTCATAAAACAGATAAGCATCATGGCAAACAAGAAGTTTAACAGTTGGATCAAGAATATATGCATGGGATGGGGATTCATCATGGCGGGCAGTATGCTCAGCAGCTGCAACGACTTGATGCACGACGACCTGCCTCCTTGTGACATGGGTGTTGACTTGCAGTTCAAGTACGACTACAACGTGCAGCGTGCCGACATGTTCAATGATCATGTGGGCGGACTCAGCGTATTCGTATACGACGAGCAGGGCAACTTCATTGCTCGCCATGATGCCTATAACGATGCGACATCACAGCCGCTCAAGGACCCTAACTATGCCATGAGAATCAATCTGGAACCGGGCAAATACCGATTCGCAACCTTCGCCTTCCAAAAGAAATACGAAGATGCACTCGTGCAGCCAGGTGCCAAATTCCAGATAGCTCTGCCACAGCAGGGTGACAACATCACCGCCCTCCATGCCCGTCTCGACCGCGAACAGGGCAAGGTGAACAACCAGAGCCAACCGCTCGATACACTCTGGCAAGGACTCAGCAACGAACTGGTTGAAGTAAAAGACCTGCAGGTTACACGCCATACCATCGGTCTGGTTCGTGATACCAAGCAGCTCACCATCAGCCTGCATCAGACCGACGAGCCTGCCAACATCAATGCCGATGACTTCAGTTATCAGATAACCAATGCCAACGGCGATATCAGTTACGACAACTCTCTCCTCCCCGACGAGGAGTTGACATATACCCCATACTACACCTGGACCACTGAGTTTAAGGATACTGAGGGCAATGTAAAGGAGCGCACCGCTCATGCCGCCCTCATGTTCTCCCGACTCATCTGGCATCCGGCAGCAGAAAACGACAAAAACGCCATCCTCACCATCACGAACAAGACTACAGGCGAAGAGGTGGCACGCATCAATCTTGCTGACTGTCTGGCTCAAGGCCGTGGCGCCTTCGAAGCCCGCCATTATTCAGCACAGGAATTCCTGGACCGTGAGTACGACTACAAGCTCGACTTCTTCCTCCAGGGCAACCAGTGGAAATATATGCAGCTCAGCATTTCCATCCTGGATTGGAGCAAGCGCATCCAGCGTGTCGATTTCTAACCGTTTTAGGTGTCAGAGTCCCTTCCGGGCATTTAGCTCATAAGAGTATTTGACTTTAAAAATTAGGAACAATGAAAATACGAGATTTCATTTTAAGTTTAGTTAGTTGGTTTATATTGTTGGTTACAGTAAGTTGCTCTGACGAACTTGGAGGCGAGCGCGCTCCCATTTCGTCAGAAAGCAACTTGCATGTACTCGTGCCAACCGTGCTCAGCAGCCGCGGCACCCGTGCCGACGATGCTTCCGGCCTTCCTACCTATAATGCTACGGTAGATGAATGCCAGATCAACGACCTGACTCTCTATGCTTTCCCTACAGGAAATGGAAATGAAGGCAAGCTCCTGGTAGAGCCGCTCCCTGCCCCACTGGCTACGATGATGGTAGAGCCGAATGTAGCTAACTATCAGCTCAATATCGAGCCGGGCACTTACCATATCTATGTGGTTGCCAATATGAACAAGGTGTTGAGTGGTAAGACTATCAAAACTGAAGAAAATCTCAAAGATATAGTACTGGGTTATGAAGTTGGAAAAGAACCGGGAATGCCTGTTTCTACAAACATCCCGATGATTTATGAGCCAAAGGATGTAAACGGTAATATCATCGATACAAAAATAGAAAAAAGTGGTGATAAATATACCGAGGTGGCAGCTAACCTGAAGTTTACATGCGTAAAGGTAAAGCTGAATCTTATCTTCGATCCTACTGCTGAAGGTTCTGCATTCAATGGTAATAGCTATATCATCAAGGATATTCTGGCTCAAAAGCTTTCTCCTAGCACCACGCTGAGTTGGGATGGAGCATTTAGCAAGCCAGCCTCTAGTGTTAGCCAAGATTATGCCAATGGTTTTAAAAATAAAGTTTATGCAACTTCTTCTGAGGCAAGCAATAAGGGTGGTTATTATAAGGCGGGAGACTGGACAGAGAATGCAACCAATGCCAATGTGAATAATAAGGACATCATCACCCTTGTTCAGAGTGCTACTCCTACAGCTGCTCCACAGAATGCCGCCGATAAGTGGCTTTTTCAAGGCACTTACTATCTGCCTGAGCGTTATATCGCCGAAGCCTCTCAGCAGTCTACCCTCAAAGTTAATGGCTCTGTGAATGGTAACATTGAGAACTACTATAAGATTAAGCTGGGACATCGTCAGGACGAGAGTTCAACTTCCAAAGAAGTCCCAACTTTCCCTCGTGGCACCTATTATGAGATTATCGGCAAGATCAAGAGTCTGGGAAACATGACTCTCAACTGTAATGTGAGCATCAAGCCATGGGAGTCCGTAAAAATAGATGCTGACTTCAGCCATACCACACTGTGGGTAAACAAGACAAGCGCTCAAATAACCTCCATAGAGGAAGACTCTATTTCCTACAAGTCAAATTGGGTGAATGTGGAGTTTGGTTGCGATGCGATTGTTGATGGTAAGCCCCTAGTCGTTGTAGATAAAAGAGATGAGGTCAATCATATTATCACCTTTAGGATTAATCCCGAGATTCCCATGAGTGCTTATGGAAATGGGGAAGGTCAATTTCATCCGAAAGGAACGACCAAGATATGGCTGAAGGCTAACAACCTGAAGAAGTATCTGGATGTAGACTACAATGTAGAACCTCTGTTTGAGGTTGATCCATTGGAGGTAATCATCTATTATGTGGCAGGTGCAGAAACCAACACAAAGGTATTCACTTGGGTTACAAACTTGGGAGGTATCGTGCTTCCTGACGAGCTGACTTCCACCATTGGTAGCTCAACTATCAATATATCGAAGACATCCGATGTAAACGCTCCCAAGGGAACATTCCAGGTGAAGGCTACAACCGCCCCTGGAACAACTACAGTGCATACATTCCGAGTACGCTCAAGAGACTCGTATAGTGGCAACTATGAGTACAGAGATATTAAAGTAACTGTAAGACCTCCGGTTGACAATTACCGTATCTATTTCCGTGCCATTAATGACAGGTCGTCAAATAAAGACAAGTTTAATACTAACCAATTCCAAGGTATTTTGGATGAATACTATGGAACAGGTGATAACAATAACAACTGGAACGATTCTTGGAGTTGGGACAATAAGATGCAAACAAGTAGACATAATGTATATATTTATTCTCAAAAGGGTGAAACGACAGGAACAGCAATACCTAAAGAAAATGTGTGGTACTTTAATAATAAATATAATGAGCCAAGCGGTATGACTGGGGACACGAATAATCCAGGATGGTACTACAAGGACATGGATTTTAATGCTAAAGGATATAGATGGGATAAAGGCGACGGTACAGAAACTACACCGATCAAGCCTGGCGAGACATTGATGATATTCTACAGCTTCATCAACGATGGTGCGGACCTTCACCGCTGCCCTCATCACATGGCGCCTGGTATCCCCCTTTTTAACTATGAGGATAGAGAAGGTTGGATACTTTACGACCCGACAACAGACCCTTATTATCGTATTTTCGATGAGAAGCCGATAGTTAAGGATATCAATTATGTTGTCTATACCAAGAATAAAGTATTAGGCTGGGAGTTTAAGTTCGGTGTCGCAACAGACAATCCGACATCCTCAGGAACTAATGACCAATATGTACATTGGGACAACACTTGGGATGGTCACAGCGCCAAGAGTTTTAAAAGCGAACAAGTAGGAGGCTGGTGGAAGACAACGATAAGGTTAAAAGCGGTTGACGGCTATCATGAGAAGGGTATAGTCCTTCAGTTTAAAAAGGATGCCTATGAAGAGAAATATACCCTTTTCGGAGGTAGAAGTTATGAGAAGTATAACGATACAGGATATTATGACAATGGTAACTGGCATCCTGGTAAACCATCAGATGTATAAACAAGTAAAGTAAGTAAGGAAATGAAAAAGATAATATCTCTTTTAGTGGCACTGCTGACATTGGCAGCATGTAGCGACACTTTGAACGAAGGTTCCAGCCCAAGCAACAAGAATGGGGTGGAAGATGGGGGCATCACGCTCACCATCAACCTTCCCGACTTTTCAAAAGAGGAGCTGACAAGGGCTGGCGATACGGGATTGAAGAGTCTGAACGTAGTGGCTTACGATGATAAAGGAGTGTTCCTGTCGAACCAAAGCGTTTCCGCTTACGAACTTGTGTCGGGCACCGACAACACTTACGAAGTGAAAGTGCCAGTTACGGACAAGGCTACAATGATTCATCTGGTTGCCAATGCCGGTGATTTGTCAGATACTCAATGTCAGAGTGGTTTGGACAAGGCTGCCATTTCGGAAACAATCAACACAGAGAATCCTGTCTGCTGGGGAATGATCAGCGTGTCAGACTTGATGAAGGCAAATCCAGAAATCAGTTTGCTGCGCCAGTTTGCCAAGGTAAACGTCAAGTATGAGAAGACTACATCCAGTGATTTTAACGACGACAATACGTTTGAATTGGAAAGCTTCCAGTTGTATGAAGCTGCAGACAAGGGAACCATAGCTCCCAAGGATTTTAACTATAATGCAGCAGCAGTCAATGTGCCAGCTGATGCAAGCAAAGCTAATAGCGGATGGCAGACAGGCGAAACACCTTTCTATGAGACTGCCGCCGGTCAAGCCTATCTCATCGTGAAGGGTAAATATAATAGTGTGGAGTCTTTCTATAAGGTGGCTTTCCTCGACAACAAAACAAAGGATGCCATGCCGTTGCTCCGCAACCATGCCTATACAGTAAAAATCACTCACGTGAACACCTATGGCTGGCCCACAGAAGCAGAGGCTATTAAAGACCCATATCCCGAGAACCGAATGATGGTGGACGTGAAAGATGATAATCCTTTGGTTAACGATATGATAGCCTGCAAGGACTACCATCTGGGAGTAAGCGACCAAGTAAGCGGCGCATGGGATGATGAGAATATTATCGCCACTGTCGTTACAACTATCAAAAACGACGAGAAGCCGACTTGCTCTACGTCCGATGGCTGGATAAAAGAAGATGTTACGACGATCACGAAGATTGGCACTGTGCCGGATACTGACGGTTCAAACTCTACTACAGGTACGAAATATAAGATTTCGATTGCTGTAGAAAAAAATGAATACTCTGAGGTACCACGCACAGGAAAGGTAATCGTGAAGTCGGGCGACTTGACCCGCACCATAACCGTGACCCAGAAAGGTAAGGACTTCAAGCGTTTTGACAGAATCGTAAAGCTTGTGACATCAAGCAAAGTGGGCACATCGGAAGAATATGAGAACTATTTCAACAAATTCCTGCCAGGTACTCAAGGTATCAGCCCGAAGGATATGCAGAACGATATTGTCAGAAACGATGGTCTGCACTTCGGGGTGGGAACTAACGAGTTCAGTTATTTGATTCCAAAGAAAACGGGTGATGATGTGACTTATGGCGCAAACAGCAACTTGTTTAAGGTAACGGATAATGGAGACGGCAACTGGAAAGTGACGCTGAACAGCGGTGCTGACAACTATGACATCTGGATCGGCGACTTCACCATCACCTATCAGGAGAATGGACACGACATTGCTATCACGTATCCCGTTTATCATTGTGGACTCTTCCACAAGATAGATGCCAGCAACCAGCAACCGCCTGTTGATCAATCTCGTGTCAGCGGCCGTTTCTACTACGGTGTAGTGAAGGTGAAAGGAAAGAGTAAAACATACGTCATGCTCGACCGCAACCTCGGAGCCTCCAGCGACAGATGCTATGCTCCGGGCACCAAGGCGTTGGAAGCTAACAAGGGTGCTATTGGCGGATACTTCCATATTGCTAAAGCGAAACAGGATCAGGCAAATGCAGGTAGTCTTATCGGCAATCTGCCTAAAGGTTTCGCTATTCCCGAGAATAGTGTGTTCCAAGACATCATAGACGGCGGTAATCTGAAAGAGGAGACCCGCTACACCTTGTCGGGCGAGGCGTACAACAGTGTTGAGATAACAACAGACAATTCGGAGCTGCCCGTAATCTATTTGCCAGCCACAGGATATGTGGAGGGTGAGGCTTTCAGAAATGTTACCCATGTCAGCCTATGGACCCGCACGCTACTCTCAGGAAATCAGGGTTTCGACACCACCAGTCCTGAGTATGGCTTCTGGTATCGCTATTTAGATGTGTATGGTAAGATTTGCACCATGTCGAATCTCCGCTTCGTCAGCGGTAATGCAGGTAAAAACACCGAGACTTACAGGGCCATGCCAATCCGCCTGGTACATGTCCTGTAATAAACATAAGATAAGTGATAAATATTATAACATCTTTTACTTATATATAATTAAAGTATAAAAAACGGCTGTTTTACAAAGAAGAGGGTGTGTCATAAACCACACCCTCTTTCTTGATTCTAAACTTCCTTCCAATCAACCAGTCCTTTACCAGAATCATCCAGTTCTATAGCAATAGCTATTACCTTGCGCTTATCCGCCTTGAATGGTTCGGCATATTGTCTAGCCTTAATTTGCTCCGCTGCCGCATCAATGCCTCCATTGTTGCTCAGCTTCAGTTCCAGAACGTAGATGAAGTTATTGGTTTCCAACACCATATCTATCCTACCAGTAGAAATCATCTTCTCAACTTCCACCCTGCAGCCGATAGCATTGAAGATGGTACTCAAGATAAGACGGTACCTCTCTTCCATATCCATGCTGGCAAGTTTCTTATTGCTGTATGGTACATCCGCAATAAGCGCCTTCAGACATTTCATGGCTTCAGGCAAATCGCCAATTTTTAGAGAATACAGCAACATATTCTGTGTAGATATCACTATCGCATTTGATTTCAGCGTCAAAGCTGGCAAGACTATCTTGTATAGAGCCTTGCGTACTTCATAGTTTGGAATGCCCAGCAAATAAATTCCTTCCATATATCCCTTTATCGTGAGATAACCAGACTGATAGAGGAAAAGTTCAGCTCCACCACCTGTCACATCAGAAGTCTCCAAGGTATCGCTGTCTATCGGACATTTCTCGAAATCCTTCAATCTGATTTCCATATCATCTACAAACTTAGGAAGCAAAGAGGTTGCTCCAGATGAAGCCCAGTAATTCTTTAGACTGGAGTCAGCGAGGGCATTGATAAGACTGAATGGATTGAATATATCAATCATATTTTCATGACTGAAATGATAACCATCGTAGAATGCCGTCAACTGTACCACGGCTTCATCAAAAGTCCATCCTTTCTTTGTAGCCAACCTGTTAATCTCCGATTTAAAATATGAGAGGAGTTCATCTTTCGTGATACCGCAAAGAGCTGCATACTCAGAATCAAAGCTGATATTACTCAAATTGTTGAGTACAGAGAAAAGAGAAATCTGCGTAAACTTGGTAATACCGGTAATGAAAACAAACTTCTCGTATTTATCATCAGCTTTGAGAATGGCAAAAACCTCTCTATAGATATCCGTACATGCTTCATGATGTGGAGTCTTCCAGGAATGCTGCAATGGAGAGTCGTATTCATCGATGAGGATGGCAACCTGTTGTCCAGTTTGCTCATATGACGTTTGGATAATGCCGTCAAAACGGTCGGCAAGTTTGGCGGTTGGCTTAGGTGTAATGTCATATTCCTTCTCTAATCTGTCGAAAGTGATGTCGAGATAAGAGCGTAAAGTTTCCGGCTCTGCGCCAGCACGACTCATATCGAGCCTGATGACAGGTCGCTTCACCCATTCCTTCTCCATCTGCATAATCTTCAACCCTTCGAAGAGTTCCTTCTTACCCAGAAAGTAGGCTTCGAGCGTATCTACCAACAGAGATTTACCAAAGCGGCGTGGGCGGCTCAGGTAATTATACGTTTTATTTCTATTGGCAAGTTGCCAGATAATATCTGTCTTGTCAACATAAAGATATCCACCCTTTCTGATTTTTTCAAAAGACTGGATGCCTACTGGTAATTTTCTATCGTTCATATCTACTATAATTGCTTGTCTAATTACAAAAAACAAAATTATCGTGACTTGCTAAGTTCACCTATATATGCCCCTTGCATATCAGGTACTTGCCATACGTATATTTCATTTTAATCATGGTGCAAAGGTACGAAAAAACAAAATAACTACCAAGCTTTTAGAATTTTTTCTATATAATTTATTCAAGATTCGCAAGTTCAGTATGCTATCTTACGGCAATCTTCTGACCCTTAGCCTGAGCACAGGACTGGGTAGATGCCTTCACGATGTAAATGCCGGATGGAACTCGCAGAATCATTCTCTGCT
>ERZ1032113.286-NODE-286-length-15700-cov-8.309748_pt1 | contig 15700 bp, 8 predicted proteins | sample MGYA00518164_ERZ1032113 | MGnify/ENA primary metagenome ERZ1032113 (study PRJEB33719, sample SAMN04261305) | wastewater metagenome | biome: rural village; feature: human; material: feces | host: Homo sapiens | place: El Salvador | collected 2014-01-14 ... | reverse complement strand
TTGGGCCTACAGGAAAGAACGAAGCTGCTAACGGAGGGTGCCCCCTCGTCGCCGTTTCACCGTAGAGGTCCTTTCGCCCTCCGCCATGGGCAATGGCCTTATAATATAAATATGTGGTTTTAATAATAATTAAGCCATATTTGTTCGGCTTGTTTATAAAAACCACTACTTTTGCAATAGTATAATCAAGCGACTTACGCGAAATATGGATATAGTAGAAAGATTCATCAATTACACAAAGTTTGACACGCAGTCGGCAGAAGACTCTTCGACCGTGCCCAGTACCTCCAAGCAGCTCATCTTCGCCAAATACCTGAAGGAAGAGCTGGAGCGCGAGGGGTTGCAAGACGTGGAAATGGACGACATGGGTTACATCTATGCCACCCTGCCCGGCAACACCAAGAAAGACGCGCCCACGATAGGCTTCATCTCCCACTACGACACGGCCCTCGACGCGAGCGGCGCCAATATCAAGGCGCGCGTCGTGAATAACTACGACGGGGGCGACATAGAGCTCTCTCCCGGCATCGTCTCCTCTCCCAAGAAGTTCCCGGAGCTGTTGCAGCACAAGGGCGAGGACCTTATCGTGACCGATGGCACCACGCTCCTTGGCGCCGACGACAAGGCTGGCATCGCAGAGATAGTGCAGGCCATGTGCTACTTGAAGGATCATCCTGAGATTAAGCATGGCGACATCCGCGTGGGTTTCAACCCCGACGAGGAGATTGGCATGGGCGCCCACCACTTCGACGTGGAGAAGTTTGGTTGCCAATGGGCTTACACCATGGACGGTGGCGACATCGGCGACTTGGAATACGAGAACTTCAACGCCGCCGGCGCCAAGGTCACCATCAAGGGCGTGAGCGTGCACACGGGCTACGCCAAGGGCAAGATGATCAACGCCTCGCGCCTGGCCTGCGAGTTCAACAGCCACATACCAGACACCGACATACCCGAGACCACCGAGGGCTACGAGGGCTTCTACCACTTGCTCTCCATCAACAGCCATTGCGAGGAGGCCAAGCTCTCCTACATCATACGCGACCACGACCGCAAGAAGTTTGAGCAGCGCAAGGACTTCATGGAGCACATCGCGGAAGAGATGAACGCCAAGTATGGCGAGGGCACCGTGACGATAGACATCAAGGACCAGTACTACAACATGAAGGAGAAGATAGACCCCAACATGTATGTCATCGACATCGTGCTCAAGGCCATGCAAGAGAGCGGCGTCAGGCCGAAGGTGGAGCCTATCCGTGGCGGCACCGACGGCGCGCAGCTGTCGTTCCGTGGCTTGCCCTGCCCGAATATCTTCGCCGGCGGAGTCAACTTCCATGGCCCTTACGAGTTCGTCTCCATCCAGGTCATGCAAAAGGCCGTGGAGGTCATCGTGAAGATTTGCCAGCTCACGGAAGGCTTCAACGAGTAAACAGCAATCAGCCAGCCTCGCCCTTTGAGGTGATCCTGGTTTTCACAGTTCAACCGAAGGGGTTTGTGCCTGCTCGCACGTGCCCCTTCATTTGTTTCCATACATGAGAACATTGGAACTCTTGGCGCCAGCCAAGAACTTGGAGTGCGGCGTTGCCGCCATCAGCCACGGCGCCGATGCCGTGTATATCGGCGCCGACCACTTTGGCGCGCGCGCCTCGGCGGGCAACAGCGTCGCCGACATTCACGCCTTGTGCGATTTCGCCCATCTCTTCGGGGCGAAAGTGTATGTCACCGTCAACACCATCATCTACGAAGATGAGCTGTCGGCTACGCAAGAGCTCATCACGCGGCTTGCCGAGGTGGGCGTGGATGCCCTCCTCGTGCAGGACATGTCGACGCTTGCCATGCGTCGCGTGGCATTGGCCAAGGTGGGGCGCGTGCCGCTCCTTCACGCCTCCACGCAGATGGACAACCGCACGGCGGAAAAGGTGGCGTGGCTTCGCGACCTCGGTTTCACGCGCGCGGTGCTGGCCAGGGAGTTGTCGGTAGATGAGATAAAGGCCATCCACGAGGCCGTGCCCGAAGTGGAGCTCGAGGTCTTCGTGCATGGCGCGCTCTGCGTGAGCTATTCGGGTCAGTGCTATGCCTCGCAGTGCCTTTTCGGTCGCTCGGCAAACCGTGGCGAGTGTGCCCAGGTGTGCCGGATGAGCTATGACCTCGTGGATGCCGACGGCAGGGTGGTGGTAAAAGACCGCTACCTCCTGTCGATGAAAGACATGTGCCAGTTGGACCACCTTGAGCAGCTTGCCGACGCCGGCGCGTCGTCGTTCAAGATAGAAGGCAGGCTGAAAGACGCCGACTACGTGAAGAACGTCTTGGCGGCCTACTCGCAACGTCTCAATGAAATTATCAAGCGTCGTGGCGGCGACTATCGCCGCGCCTCGTGGGGCAGGGTGGACTATGCTTTCCAGCCAGACCTCGCCAAGACGTTCAACCGCGGCTATACCGATTATTTCCTTAGAGGCCGTCAGCATGGCTTGTCCACCATGTTCACGCCCAAGGCCCTCGGCGAGTTCGTGGGCACGGTGAAAGATCTTCGTGGCGATTCTTTCCGCGTGTCGGGCATGGCGGCGTTTGCCAATGGCGACGGCCTGTGCTTTGTCAAGGACCAGGCTGACGGCAGTGCCCGGCAGGGCGAGCTGCTCGAGGGCTTCCGCGTGAACAGGGTGGAAGGCAACCGCCTCTTCCCGTTCCACATGCCTCGCGGCTTGCGGAGGGGCATGTCGCTGTACCGCAACAACGACGTGGCCTTTGGCAAGGCCTTGGCGGGCGAGACGGCGCGCAGGGTCGTACCCGTGTCGATGGAGTTTGGTGTCACGCCCGACGGTTTCCGCCTTGCCATGACGGTAGACACCGGCGAGGGGAAGACGTTGGAGTGGGCCGTGGCGACGCCTTTTGAGCACCAGCAGGCCAACCGCCCGCAAGAGGACAACATACGCAAGCAACTCTCCAAACTCGGAGGCACCATCTTCGAGCAGAAGGGCTTGACCATCGACCAAGACGCCAAGGGCTTGTTCATTCCTTCCAGCGTCTTGGCGCAGCTCCGGCGCGACGCGGTGGAGGCCTACGGCAAGGCCCTTGAGAAGGCGACTGCCGACGTGGGCCTGACCCGCGACCAAGAGGGCACTGGCGCGCCGGCGCGTTTCTGGTCGGAGGAGTACAAGAAATACCCCTATCTTTTCAATGTTGCCAACCGTGAGGCTCGCGCCTTCTACGAAGCCCACGGCCTGAGCGGCATGGAGCCAGCCTTGGAGACGGCTGAGCCGAGAGGCGTGGTGGCCATGCAGTGCCGCTATTGCATACGCTACGAGCTCGGCTTCTGCGTGCGACGTGGCGGCAAGAAACCGGAGTGGCGCGAGCCGTTGACATTGAGGCTCGGCGACGGGCGAGGCTTCCGTCTCGACTTCCGTTGCGGCGAGTGCCAGATGAACTTGTTGCCCGCCGAATAGCGGCTACCACGTTTCTTTTATCTGAATTGCTTGTCGCCGTATAGACTTTTTTATTAACTTTGCAACAGATTTATAAAAGCAATACCAATGACTTATACCATTGAGAAAATCACCACCCTCATCGGTGCGCGTCGCTATGGGACTGCGGATGCCAATATCGCGTTCTTGCTTACTGACAGCCGTTCGCTTTGTTTCCCCGAGGAAACCTTGTTTTTCGCGATCAAGTCGGAGCGCAACGACGGTCATAAGTATATCCAAAACCTTTACCTGCGTGGCGTGCGCAACTTCGTTGTGACATCCGTGCCCGACAATTACCAGGCTCGCTTCCCACAGGGCAACTTCCTTAAAGTCACCGACACCTTGGAGGCCCTGCAGCGTCTTGCTGAGCGCCACCGCGACGAGTTCAACATACCAATAGTGGGCATCACGGGCTCCAATGGCAAGACCGTGGTCAAGGAATGGCTCTATCAGGTGCTCTCGCCCGACTGTTTCGTGACTCGCTCGCCACGTTCCTACAACTCGCAGATTGGCGTGCCATTGTCGGTGTGGCTGATGAACGACGACACGAAGGTTGGCGTCTTCGAGGCTGGAATAAGCAAGCCAGGCGAGATGCTCGCCCTGCGCGACATCATACAGCCAACGATAGCGGTGCTTACCAACCTCGGCGCGGCACACCAAGAGAACTTCACGTCGATGGAGGCCAAGTGCAAGGAGAAGCTCATCCTCTTCCACGACGCGCAGGTCATAGTCTACAATGCCGACGACGACACCGTGGCTCGGCTCGTTGCCGCGTCCGACTACAAGGGCGAGAAGCTCTGCTGGTCGCGCAAGGACGCCGGCGCAAAGATGTTTGTCAAGAATGTGGTGAAGACAGAGGCCGACACCACTGTCGACTTTATATATAATAATGTGGAGGGCAGCTATACCATCCCGTTTATCGACGATGCCAGCATCGAGGATTCTATCGTCACCGCCATCGTGGCCATGCGCCTCGGCGTGGGCGCTGACGCGCTGAAAGAGCGCATGGCCCAGCTTGAGCCGATAGCCATGCGCCTTGAGGTGAAAGAGGGCCGTCATGGCTGCACGCTCATCAACGACTCTTACAACTCCGACATCAATTCGCTCGACATAGCCCTCGACTTCATGAACCGCCGTCCCGACCACAAGGGCCGTCGCCGCACGCTCATCCTCAGCGACATACAGCAGAGCGGCATGAACCCTGCCGACCTCTATCGCGAGGTGAGCCGCTTGGCAAAGGAGCGTGGCGTGGAGAAGTTTATCGGCATAGGCCCAGTGGTGTCTGACAATGCCAACAGGATAGACATCAAGGACTCGTTCTTCTTCAGCAGCGTCAGTTCGTTTCTCGACTCTACGGTGTTTCGCACGCTGCGCGATGAGGTCATCCTCATCAAGGGCGCGCGGCAGTTTGGCTTCGACCAAATCACCGACCTCCTCGTGGAGAAGGTGCACGAGACGGTGCTGGAGGTTAACCTCAACGCCGTGGTGGCCAACCTCAACTATTACCGCTCGTTCATGAAGCCCGAGACCAAGCTCGTGTGCATGATAAAGGCCGACGCTTACGGGGCGGGCAGCGTGGAGATTGCCAAGACGCTGCAAGACCATCGCGTTGACTATCTCGCCGTGGCCGTGGCCGATGAGGGTGCCACGCTTCGCCGCAACGGCATCACGTCGAATATCATGATAATGAACCCGGAGATGTCGGCGTTCAAGACGATGTTCGACTACGACCTTGAACCGGAGGTCTACTCTTTCCGCCTGCTCGACGCTCTCGTGAAAGCGGCCGAGAAAGAGGGCATAACGGGCTGGCCCGTACACATAAAGCTCGACACGGGCATGCACCGCCTTGGCTTCGACCCGGAGAAGGACATCGACAAGCTCATCGACAGGCTGAAGCATCAAGACGCCATCATACCCCGCTCGGTGTTCTCTCATTTCGTGGGTTCCGACAGCGACGACTTCGACGCCTTCTCCGCCCGCCAGTTCGAGCTCTTCGACAAGGGCAGCCGCAAGTTGCAGGCCGCTTTCAGCCATAAGATACTCCGCCACATCGACAACTCGGCGGGCATAGAGCATTTCCCTGAGCGCCAGCTCGACATGTGCCGTCTTGGCCTTGGCCTGTATGGCATCAACAGTCGCAACAACCATGTCATCAACAATGTGTCTACATTGAAGACCACCATATTGCAGTTGCGCAACGTGCCGGCGGGCGACACCGTGGGTTATAGCCGTAAGGGCACGATAGACCACGACAGCGTGATAGCCGCCATACCTATTGGCTATGCCGACGGCCTGAACCGCCACCTTGGCAACCGTCATTGCTATTGCCTGGTCAACGGACATAAGGCCGAATACGTGGGCAACATCTGCATGGACGTGGCCATGATAGATGTCACGGGCATACCGTGCAAGGAAGGCGACTGCGTTGAGATTTTCGGCGACGACCTGCCCGTGACGGTTCTCTCCGACGTGCTCGACACCATACCTTATGAGGTGCTCACGGGCATCAGCAATCGCGTGAAGCGAGTGTATTTCCAAGACTGACGCGATAAATCAAATAATAAAGCCAACAAGGGCGGCCACGAAGACTTGTGGTCGCCCTTGTTGTTTCTCCAATTACGCACACCGTCTTCCAACTGTTTTGCACCAATTTGATGCGATAATAATATTTTACAAATGGTCGTCTGAGAATCGATTTTTTTCAACCGAGCTGTCTCTTGGCTTGAAATGACGCGATTATGGGCTGTTTTGCTAAAGTATTGAGTATTAAGCGATTGTGTTTTTAGTGATTCTCAGGTGATGCCGAAACTGACAATCGGGGTCGCCGTTACAGTGCAATCGCGTCGCCGTTACAGTGCAATCGCGTTGCCGTTACAGTGCAATCGCGACGCGATTACACCGTAACGGCAAGAAAAAATGGCTGAAAACTGGCAGATGGGGTTGCCCAGAGGGTAGCCTCGAGCTGTTTCTCCGCTCTAAAATCATTGGCTTCCAAGTGTTAATTTTTGGCAATAATATTTTACAATTTTCCTTTATCCCCATTGGCTGTTAGCCGGCTTGTATTCCGGCACGAGCTGTCTCATGAGGGCCACTACGGCATTTTGGTCGTAGGTGAGCGCGGTTTCGATGATGTTGTCGATTTCTTTCGACACTTGGTCAAACTCGTATTGCCTTACCTTGGCAATCCTTATCTTCTTGTTGAACGTGGGTTCGGTGCTCTCCTCGTTGGCGAGCACCTCCTCGTAGAGCTTCTCGCCAGGGCGTAATCCCGTGTACACTATCTTCACGTCCTTTGTGTTAGACAGTTTTATCATGCGCTTGGCGAGGTCGGAAATGCGCACCGACTTGCCCATGTCGAACACGAATATCTGTCCGCCGTGCCCGTGCGTGCCAGCTTCCAACACGAGCTTGCAGGCTTCCGGTATGAGCATGAAGAAGCGCGTCACGTTGGGGTCGGTCACCGTCACGGGGCCGCCGTTGCGTATCTGCTTCTCAAATATCGGGATGACCGAGCCGTTGCTGCCAAGCACGTTGCCAAAGCGCGTGGTTACGAACTGTGTCGTCTGCTGCGCGCTGTTGAGGCTTTGCGTGTAAATCTCGCACAGGCGTTTAGAGCATCCCATGACGTTGGTAGGGTTCACGGCCTTGTCGGTGGAAATCATCACAAACTTCCTCACGCCGTATTTCACGCTGAGGTCAGCTATTATCTTCGTGCCGTAAACATTGTTGTAGATGGCCTCGGCTGGAGAGTCCTCCATCATGGGTACGTGCTTATAGGCCGCGGCGTGGAACACGTAGTCGGGGCGGTTGGTCTCGAAAATCTTGTCCATCAGCTTCTCCTGCGTGATGCTTGCCACTATGGTCTGGCAGTCGATGCTTGGGAAATGCTTGCGCATCATCAGCCTGATGTCGTGTTGCGGAGTCTCGGCGGAGTCGATGAGCACCAAATGAGCAGGGTTGAAAGAAGCCACTTGGTTCACAATCTCCGAGCCTATGCTTCCTGCCGAGCCCGTGATGAGTATGGTGCGGTCTCTCAGCATGGTGCCAATCGCGTTGATGTCCACTTGTATCTCGTCTCTTGGGAGAAGGTCGGAGATTTCAATCTCCCTAAGTTTGTTGGAGTCGATATTGTTACCCTCGTGCCATTCTTCCATGTCGTTCATCACGTAGATGTTGACATCGTGGCTGAGGAGCATGTCTTGCAACGTGGTATCCTCTCGAAAACTTCGTATTGCCGCTGGTGATACCAACACCGCGTCAATGTCTTTTGTCCTTATGATGTCTACGAGGCCTTTGTTGTTTAGGTAGGCACGTTCCCCCATTACAATCTTGTCTTTCATCTTCGGGTCGGGAGATATGAAACCTCTCAGGCGAAACTTCTTGCCGCAGGCACTGCCTTGTATGGAACTTGCCAGAGCCATCGCACCGTAATGGACACCGTAGATGAGGGCGTTGTGGGTGGCGTTCCTGCCCAACAACTGCTCGTAGAGAGCCTTCATGAGGATGCGTAGCCCCCACATCAAGGCCGTGGAGATGAGGAACATCAAGAACACTTGCCGCCCCTGAAATTTCACGAACGGAAGATGAAGGAAGATGACGGCATAGTGGAAGATTTCAGCCATGAAGCAACTCAGGGCTTGCGCGTAGCAAACGCGTCTAAGGTCATCTACGGATGAATAGCGTATGATGCCACTGTATGTGTGGAAAGCACGGAAGCCGATCAAGAAGAAAAGAAGATAGACCCCAATGGTCTTTGACAATGGAAGGATGTTGCCTAAGGTCACGACTCCACGATAGTAGAACCAAAAGACAAGGATGCCCGAGAGATAGCCAATTATCAAGTCAGCGATAAGGACACACCAATAGGGAAGGGCGCTCCGTGAGACATACCATTTAGGCAGACTATATTTCATGTTTTATATTTTATTTGGATAATATGCGAAAATCGCTATATAGTTTTTATTTATCTACAAAATTACAATTTCTTTCTGAGAATCATCTCGTTAGTAGCGTTTTTTATAAGTAACCAATAAAGGTTGTCACCATGTTAACGACAATAGAGACAAAAGAGACAATATGTCTTGCCTTGGCATCCGAATGCCTTTTCTGGAAAATTGTCTCTTTTGTCTCTATTGTCGTCTTTATAAGGAAATGGACAAGTGCGGTTTACTTGAAGCTCTCTACCGCGGCTTTCAGTTGCTCGTCGTTGCCCGTCTCATAATCGGAAGGCGTGTTGTAGACCTCGATGTCAGGCTTGAGCTCCTTGTTCTCGAAATAGGTGCCGTCCATCGCCTGGTTGCCCACCTGCGGAATGCCGAAGATCATGCCGTTCATCATGCGTTCCCACCAAACGGCCGTCATGGTGCCGGCCACGGGCGCGCCCACGAGCTTGCCGATGCCCAGGGTCTTGTAGACGGCCGGGAAGCCGTGGCCATTGCTGTAGTCGTCCTCGCAAATCATCACGCACGACGGCTTCACCCACTTGTTCCATGGGTCGTAGCCGATATACTTGCCGTGGGCTATGAACTTGGCGTATTGCTTGCCCGAGAGCAAGGTGCAGAGGTCGTCGTGCAGCCATCCGCCACCGTTGTGTCGCTCGTCCACGATGACGGCTTTCTTCTGGCGCATGGAGTCGGAGAGCAGTTGGCTGAACACCGTGCGGAAGCTCTCGCTGTCCATGGCCTTGACGTGTACGTATCCGATGGTGCCGTTGGATAGCGAGTCAACCATCTCGCGGTTGCGGTCCACCCAGCGTCGGTAGAGCAGGTCGGCCTGCGCCGAGCGGCTTATCGCCCTGACGACGACATCGAAGCGCTTCTTCCTTGACGGGTCGAACACGCTGACGCGCGTCATCTTGCCGGCCTTGCCGTCGAGTAGGGAGGTGTAGTCGGAGCCTTTCGCTATCTTCTGTCCGTCGATGGCCTCTATTATGCATCCTTTTTTCACGCCCGTGTTGCGCACGGCGAAAGGCCCGCGGTTGATGACCTCCTCCACCTTCAGTCCGTCGCCTTCATAATCGTTGTCGAAGAAGAGGCCGAGGGCCGCCGTCTTCAGCGTGGCGCCTTCTGGGTAATAGCGCGCGCCAGTGTGAGAGCCGTTGAGCTCGCCGAGCATCTCGGAGAGCATGTCGCGGAAGTCGTAGTTGTTGTTGATGTATGGCAGGAACTTGGCGTAAGTCTTCTTGTAGCCCTCCCAGTCAACGCCGTGGAGCTTGGGGTCGTAGAACTTGTCTTTCACCTGCTGCCACACGTGGTTGAAGATGTAGGCGCGCTCCTCGTAAGGACGGTAGTTGAAGTTGGCCTCGAAGTCGATGCCCTTTTGCGAGTTCTTGGCAAGGTCAATCTGCTTTATGCCGTTGTTGTAGACATAGAGGTGCTTGAAGTCCTTGTCGGCCTCAAGTCCGTAGCCCACGTTCTTCATCACTATCTCGGTCTTGTTCTCCACCAAGTCGTGTTTCCACAGGTCGTAGCCGCCCTCGAAACGCGCCTGGTAATACAATGTGTCACCACCAGGTGAGAGTATGGCGTCGGCCATGTGCGACGAGTTGACGGTGAGGCGTATCACGCGGTCGCGGCAGTTGGCGAGGTCAAACTTCAGGGTCTTCGCCTCGTCTTTCTTCTTGTCGTCTTTCGCCTTCTTGCCAAGCTTTATGAGCGGTTTTTTCTTCTTCGTGGTGTCTGCTTTCTCCTTCTTGTGAGCCTCGTCGTAGAGCGCGCGCTCCTCCTTGCCCATGCGGAAGCGCTCGTAGGCGTCGAGGTCGAAGAACATGATATAGGCGTCGTCTTCCGCGCCCCAGCTGCCATGGCTGCGGTAGCCGGCGCGGTCGCTCATGAAGAGCATGGCCTTGCCGCCAAGCACCCATCGCCCGTTGTTGTCGTTGTAGCCGCTGTTGGTGAGGTTGGTGATTTTCTGGCTTCCGTCGGCAGGCACGAGGGCTATGTCGCTGTTGTTCCAGCCGCCGTGGCCGATGTAGTTGGAGAGCAGCCACTTGCTGTCGGGGCTCCACTGGAACCACAGGTCGCCATCGGAGTAGCTGTATTGGAACTTCGCGTCCATGAGCTGCCTTACGGCCTTCGTCTTCACGTCCACGGCCTTCAGCGCGCCGCGGTCTTCGATGTAGGCCACGCTCTTGCCGTCTGGACTATAAGCCGGCTGCATGTCAACCGATGACGACTTCACGAGCTGCTCTTCCTTGAGCTGCGTGGCGTAGGTGAACTGCTTCTCGTCCTTGTTCACAATGCTCGTCTGGTAAATCTGCCAAAGTCCGCCACGCTCTGAGGCGTAGACAAGGCTGCGGCCGTCGGGCGAGAAGTTGACATTGCGCTCCTGCTCCGGCGTGTCGGTGATTCGCTTTGTCGTGGTGTAGTCTGTCGACGTGACGTAGACGTCGCCGTGCACCACGAAGGCTATTTCCTTGCCCGATGGCGACACCGCGAACTCCGTGGCGCCGCTTCTCAGCACCTGTCGCCGCAACTTGTCGGAGCCGTCGTCGGCAACCATCGAGAGGTTGAGCCTCACGGGCTGGCTGCCCTCCTTGAGGGTGTAGATGGCGCCGTCGTAGGCGTAGCACAGCGTGCCGTCGGTGGAGCGCGTGAGGAACCTGACGGGATTGCCCTTGTAGTGGGTGAGTTGCGTCTTGGCCGTCTCGCCTATGCGGCGCTTGTAGACGTTGAAGGTGCCGTCTTCCTCGCTAAGATAATAATACGTGTTGTTGTCGCCGCCCCATACCGGCGTGCGGTCCTCGCCGGCGAAATTGGTCAGCTTGGTGTAGTTGCCACCCTTGTAGAGCCAGATGTCGCGGCAGATGGGCGACTGGTGGTGTTTGCGGAACGGGTCCTCGTAGCCTTTGTTGTCGTGGTAGAGCATGGCGCCGTCGTTGCCCACGCTGATGTCTTCCATCGGTATGTCGGAGAAGAGGCGCATGCGTCCGCCTTTGTCGCTCACCTCATAGACCTGCGAGAAGTCGGCGAACATGATGCTCGTGGCCTTCGGCATGATAGAGGCTTTCAGCATGATGGTGCTGTCGTTTCGCCAAGCCATGGGGTACTCGTCGCCACTGTCGGTCGTAACCCTTCGCGGCGCGCCACCGTCCCTGCCCACCACGTAGATGTCCATGCTGCCCTCGCGGCTTGAGGCGAAGGCTATTTGCCTGGAGTCGGGGCTCCACACGGGGTATGCGTCGTAAGCGGGGTTAGTGGTGATTTGCCGTGCCTGTCCGCCGTTGGCCGGCACGGTCCAGATGTCGCCTTTATAGGAGAACGCCACGGTCTTGCCGTCGGGCGAGATGGCAGGGAAGCGCATCCACAGAGGGTCGCTTTGCGCCATGGCCGATGCCGTTGCCAGTGGGGCGATTAAGGCTAAGAGAATCTTTTTCATTCCGTTATGATATATTATTAAACTAAGTGTCTTTATATTATGCAAAGATAACGCAATTATTCAAGACAGCTTCGCTTCTTGTTGAGAAATATAAGCAAAGTCTTAATTTATCGTCGAAATCATCATGATGCCGGTCAGACTTGTGGCAGAACCCCTATGCCGTGGCCTGCTACTACGGCGTGCCGCTCTGGAGCAAGGAACACTTCGACGCCATGCGCCCGATTATTATATTAACATCAAAAATCTGATAAAAAATGATAATTCAACGATATGTTTGATTATCGTTTATAAGAATAGTATTACTTTTGCGCCTGCTAAATGCCATGATTTCTGATGTTCGGAAATCATGCGTATCGAGAAATAAAAACAGTTCAGGATAATGTGTCATCTTGACAATAGAAGAAAGAGGTTCGCATGGCTGCTGATGTTGGTGTACGTGCCAATGTTGCTCGCCATTACCTTCCACCACCACTCAGGGGCGGAGGGCAGTGCCGCTACCACCTATTGTTACGATTGCGCTCATCACATCCACCACGATGGTCACCTCACCGCCGAGCTGAGTTTCATGTACGAATGCGTGCTCTGCCATTTGCATAGTTTGCCATACGTGGTGCCTGTCATTATTCACATAGCGGCATTTGTCGCTATGGTTCACGTCGTTCTCGCAGTCTCTTGCCTGTTTGTCAAGACTCGCGAAGGCGACATTCTTTCCACTCGTGCTCCACCCGTACTTCTATCTTTGTAGTTTTTAGCTCTTTATGGAGCTTTTCCCTTTTTTGATTTCTTCAATCGTGTGCTTTCCAGGCGGATGATTAGGGGGAAGGTGTGCCCTGTTGTATGAAGAAATCGTAAAAACAAATGCACTCAAAATTATAATAATAGAAGAATACAAACGGATTTTATGAATTCCAAGAATTGTCAGTTGATGCTCCTTGCTGGAGCATTGACAGTCTCATTTGTGGCTAAAGCAGCCGAAGACAACAAGCCGGTAGCGGGTGATGTGCTGCCGGTGGCTATCGAAAAGAACACGGATGCCAACGTGTATGGTCACGTAATCAACAAAAGCAGTGGAGAGCACTTGCCTTTCGTGACCATTCAGCTCAAAGGCACCACTATCGTAACCACGACGGACCACACGGGGCACTACTTCCTGAAGAACTTGCCGGAGGGCACATTCACCGTCGTAGTGAAGATGGTTGGATACAAGACACAAGAAAAGAAGGTTGCCATAAAGCATGATGCCACGCAAGAACTGAATTTCGCACTGGCAAGCGATGACGTGGACCTGGACGAGGTAGTGGTTTCCGCCAACCGAAACGAGACGCAACGAAGATTGGCTCCAAACTTGGTGAATGTGATTGGCGGTAAACTATTTGACATCACACAATCTACTTGCTTGGCGCAAGGACTTAACTTCCAGCCCGGTGTGCGTACGGAGGACAACTGCCAGAACTGTGGCTTTACCCAGGTGCGCATCAATGGTCTCGATGGTCACTATTCCCAGATCTTGGTGGATTCTCGCCCTGTGTTCTCTTCTCTCAACGGTGTGTATGGCTTGGAGCAGATACCTGCCAACATGATAGACCGTGTGGAGGTGGTTCGTGGTGGAGGTTCTGCCCTCTTCGGTGCATCTGCCATCGGTGGAACCATCAATATCATCACCAAGGAACCTATCCGCAATTCGGCATCCTTCGGTCATACATTCATGTCGCAAGGAGGTTCTAATTCTTTTGATAATGTGACGACGGGCAATGTCTCTTTGGTAACCGACGACAACAAGGCGGGCATTTATGCTTATGGACAGACTCGCACTCGTCAAGGTTATGACTATGATGGCGATGGCTACACCGAGTTGCCAGAGTTGAACAACCAGACGTTCGGCCTCAACTCCTACCTCCGTCTCAGTCCTTACTCCAAGTTGAGCCTCCAGTATCATGGCATCCATGAGTTCCGTCGTGGCGGTAACAAACTCGACCAGGCTCCTCACGAGGCAAATATCGCAGAGCAGGCAGAGCACAACATCCAGGGTGGTGGGCTCACCTATAATTTCTATTCTCCTGACGAGAAGAATCGCCTGTCGGCATATTTCTCATTCCAGACCACGGCTCGCAAGAGTTACTATGGTGGCATCGGCGAGGGAACCGATGAAGATATAGAGACTGCCGAGAATGCATACGGCACCACTCACAACTTTACTTATGTGGCAGGAACACAGTATGTTCACTCCTTCGATAAGTTGCTCTTCATGCCATCCGACCTGACCCTGGGTGCAGAGTATAGCTACGATGGTATCAAGGATGTCATCCTCGGTTACGACCGCAACTTCAAGCAGGATGTCCGTATTGGAAGTTTCTTCTTCCAGAACGAATGGAAGAACAAGCAGTGGAGCTTCCTCTTGGGTGGTCGATTGGACAAGCATAACTTGGTAGATCACGTCATCTTCAGTCCTCGTGCCAACCTTCGCTTTAATCCAACGGAGAATGTGAACCTGCGTATTACCTATGCTGGTGGATTCCGTGCACCACAGGCTTTCGATGAGGATTTGCACGTAGGCGTAGTAGGAGGTGAACGACTGGTTACGGTATTGGCGAAGAACCTGAAAGAGGAGCGTTCCAATAGTTTCAGTGTGTCAGCCGACTTGTATCACAAGTTTGGCAATGTGCAGACCAATCTCTTGATAGAGGGTTTCTATACCGACCTCAACAATGTGTTCGCGCTCCGTCAGCTCGACCAGCCTGATGCACAGGGCAATACCGTGCAGGAGCGTTACAACGCCTACGGTGCCAAGGTTCTCGGCTTGAACATCGAGGGTAAGGCGATGTTTACCCATTGGTTCTCGCTCCAGGCAGGACTTACCTTGCAGCAGAGCCATTATGATGAGGCTATCGCTTGGAACGACGAGGTGCCAGAGCAGAAGTACAAGAAGATGATGCGCACCCCGAATACTTATGGTTACTTTACCGCATCCTTCACCCCAGTGAGGCGATTCACGGCTTCTGTTACAGGCAATTATACCGGCAGTATGCTCGTTGGTCACAGTGCGGGTTCGGGAGTAGAGAAGCCTGTGGCTGTGAATACGCCTAAGTTCATGGAAGTAAATATGAAGTTGTCGTACGATTTCCCTATCTACAAGTATCTCACCTTGCAGGTGAATGGTGGTATCCAGAACATCACCAATGCTTATCAGAAGGATTTCGACAAGGGATGGAACCGAGATTCCAACTACATCTATGGTCCTTCCCTCCCACGCAGCTATTATGTGGGCGTGAAGATTAGTTACTAATCAGTAAGATACTCTCTTAAATTAAAATATAAAAATCCAATTCTTAGAAAAGAAAGAATGATGGCGAAGTGAGCTGTGATAGCTAACTTCGCCATTATGGTTAGTTGCTTTGCTGCGTACTCACCAGATGTGTTCAATCCATTTAGATTGCTGAATTGTTTCTCTACAGAAAAATTAGGGGCATATTGGTTTTCATCCGATACTCCGACTTATTTAATCCAAATGATGCGTAAGTTCATACACCCAATGGAAGGGTGGATATCGTGATGCTGTCACACACTCATCTCTACATCATCGAACTGAATGTAATCAGAACCGTGGAAGAGACCTTCCATATATTGAAGACAGACTTGGATATAGCCTATCCGAATACCTGCTGCCACAACGTTTTGTTGCTGACGATGATTCTAACATCGACTTTCATGTACTTTTGCAATACAGGGGTATTTTGTCCCTGTGTACTCACTGTGGCTATAGCCATAAAATAGTTTTCATCTTCTCTATGTATGAGCTTGGCATTATGGCTCATGATGTCGCAGTTATAAGATGCATTATCGTTGCCCTCGAAAGATACATGAGCCGT
>ERZ1032113.277-NODE-277-length-16090-cov-7.906829_pt1 | contig 16090 bp, 13 predicted proteins | sample MGYA00518164_ERZ1032113 | MGnify/ENA primary metagenome ERZ1032113 (study PRJEB33719, sample SAMN04261305) | wastewater metagenome | biome: rural village; feature: human; material: feces | host: Homo sapiens | place: El Salvador | collected 2014-01-14 ... | reverse complement strand
ATTATCTTTTTTCTTCCATGCATAGCTTAATTATTCTCCATCCTCACCAAGCACCTCTGTAGCAGAATCTGAATGGAAGGTGAGTGTGTACTCAACCTCGTGCGGCTTGCTCATAGCAACTGTATCTCCGATAACCTGCATAGGTGTATCAAGCTTAACCGGAATTTCAAATACAGAATTGCCGTCTGTATTTACAGGCATATATTTCTGTCCGTCAACTATCATATAATCATAGTTTGGACTGCTCCACTGCACTGTTGCAGTAGCGGCTCCACCGCTTATAGTCACCTCAGCCGGTGATGCAATGCTCGCCTTACCGCTTCCGCCCTCGAAATCAAGATTGATATTGTATGTTCCGTCAGGAAGCTCTTTTCCTGCACTCTCAGATACGCTTGCATCTGCGTCCGCAGGTGTGGCATTTGAAACCTTTACCTTGTGGTCATACCATTTGCCCTTTGTACCGATAAGTGCAAGGTCAAATTCCTCATCCAAAACAGGAACCGGTATATCAAACGCATTGACCTCCTCAGTTGTGCCATCGCCATAATCGACAGTCTCGACAGTTGGCTCCAAAAGCTCAGCCTTGTCCTTTGAGGCATCCTTTGCTGTTCCCAAAAAGAGATTTACAATGTGTGTGGATGTAAGAGCAACATGTATTGTTGCCTTGCCATCCTTCACGGTGAGTGTACCTTTGTTGTCATATGCATCATTCACATGAAACATTGAGCTGTCTGTAGTAAACTCTGCTGTATATGTACCATCTGAAAGTGCTATCTTTTCTGTTTTTTCAGCCTTTTTTGTGCTCTCTGTCGCGTCCTGCACTGCTTTTTTGCTTTCTGTTTCAGCTTTTGCATTCTTATTACCGCAGGCTGCCAAGCTCATGGCACAAACCAGTGTCATTGCAACGATATAAGTAAACTTGTTTCTGAATAATTTTCTCATGTCTGATATACTGCTCCTGTTATTTTATAGCTTCCCCACTATACATTTAAGTAACTGCTACTTGCTCATAGCAGCCGCTGTATGCTCAACATAAAGCTTCTGGATACCCTCAATCTCACCAAGTCCGTTAATCTGTGTATCGATTTTATCAAACTTTCCTGATGTCTTAAACTGTGAAAGCCATGAATCATCATCACTTCCCGCCATATCATTGTTGGCATGGTCTCCTGCAACAACCATAAGCGGACGAAGAATGACGTTCTTGTAGCCAGCGGCTGACACCTTCTCAATGACAGACTCACATGATGTATCCTCCGGCTCACCCTCTACAGTTCCGATAAATACGTTCTCATAACCCAAAGCTGTCATCTGGCTCTGCATCTGGCTGTATGAAATCTTTGCTGTATGGCTTGTTCCATGTCCCATAAATACAAATGCTGTGCCCTCTTCCTTTGCAGCATCAAGGCTGTCATAGCCTGCCTTTTCCACTGCTTCCTCTGTAAGAATTTCTGCAACGGCCTTTTTATCCTCATTTACAACTGTTGCATCACTTCCAACCTCACCGAGGAGTGGCTCTGCAATCTTTACAGACTCAAATTTATCCTTATACTTCTCTACAGCCTCTGAAAGCTCATCATACTCTGCGCCATGCATCAGGTGTGTAGGCTGTACCACAAGATTCTTTACACCATTTTTGACTGCACGCTCAAGTGCCTGATCCATATTGTCAATCTTCTCGTCATCTCTTGCCTGTACATGATTGATGATAATCTGTGCTGTGAAGGCTCTTCTGACTGACCAGTCAGGATTTGCAGCTGCTATTGCATCCTCCACACCCTTGATATCAGCCACACGGCTGTCGTTGAAGGATGTACCAAAGCTTACTACAAGAATCTCGTTCTCGCCGATATCATCCTGATTTCTCGGATCATCCTTTGAGGCATCTCCTGTATCTCTGCCGAAATAGTCAGGATCTGCATTCTCACCCTCTACAAGCTCCTTTTGTGCGTCTGTGAGCTTGTCCCAGGCCTCCTTAGCCTCCTTGCACTGCTTGTCTGTATCATCTGTTCTCTCCTGCACGTAGATTGCATCGATTAAATCTGCCACATGCATTGCTGCCTCCTGATCTGCATTTGCGCTTGTCTCACTCTCTGAAGCCTTAGATGCCTGTGTATCATTCTTTGCATCATCTGCATTGCTGCCACAGCCGGTCACTGCTGTCATAGCCATAACTGCTGCCATCAGTACTACTACTAATTTCTTTTTCATGTTTTCTCCTTTTCATTCTCCTTGCAGCTATTAAGCTGCACATGTTTTAAATATGTAAGACGAAAACATTTAAAGCGTCAAAAATAAAAGCTCTTTGTACTATTATGTCAAAGAGCTATACATGTCAAAATCCTTCTAACACAGACTATACGGCTATCATAACCTTGTCTGTAATTATAATTATTTCATCACGTACAGCCAGTTACTCGTGGCTTGAAACACTATTGTTTCCGTACAACACAAAGGCAGGTATCCCGGCTTATATATCATTGCTTCGGCCGTCTTCCCGGTTGCCCAGTGACTTATTGGCCGTCACTCCTTAATTACGGTGACGAGTTCGTACAGGATTTGCACCTGTTTCCCTTTTCACCGGAGCCAGCCTCACATCGCTTATCATAAATCTGATAAAAATGCTTGTCTGCTCCGACACCTTTATGCTACATATTCAGTTTCTTTGCGCGCTGCTTACGCAATCGCTTGGATTATTATATTACAACTTGTGACATTATTCAACAGATTTTTATCAGACGCTTTACAGTCACATTTACAAAAGCGGTGCAAAAAGCTGCAAAATACTCTGCAGCAGCCTGCCTGCAAATGAGATATCATTTGTGCTTTCCTCATACACCTCCTCTGAAACCGCAAACGTCTCTATCGCATCCTCTTTTATTTTTCCGATGCACTGAGTCCTGTACATGTATACAAAATCCTCAAAATTCCAGTACATGCTCCTGAAATCCAGATTGCATGTGCCAACTATCGCAGTATCATCATCTGCCACAATACACTTTGAATGTATAAAGCCGGGTGTGTACAGATATATCCTTACCCCCGCCTCGATAAGAGGTCTGAAATTGGCTTTTGTCTGCAGATAAATGAGCTTTTTATCGGGAATCTTAGGTACAACAATACGCACATCAATACCTGACCTGGCTGCCGATATCATAGCATGCGACAGCTCCGTTCCAAGTATCAGATACGGTGTAAAAATATAAACATATTTTTTAGCTCTTGAGATGATACTCACATACAGATTTTCTCCTACATCATCATGCTCAAGCGGTGAATCGCAAAACGGCTGGACAAAACCGCTTTCCTCTGACTGGCTGAAGGTATTGTGTGGATTCAGATATTCATCATGCACAGCATTGTCCTTATTGATATAATTCCACATCTCAAGGAACATCGTTGTGAAACTGTTTACACACTCTCCCTCCACACGGATACCGGCATCCTTCCAGTAACCAAACCTGATTTTTTTGTTGATATACTCATCTGCTATATTGTAACCACCGGTATGCGCCACACGTCCGTCTATCACCAGTATCTTCCTATGATCCCTGTCATTCATAATTACTGAAAGCATGGGCTTATATGGATTGAAGCGTCTGGTCTGTATTCCGATGCTCTCCATCTCCTTTATAAAATATGGCGGAATGGCATTTATGCTGCCAAAATCATCATATATGATTCTCACCACAACTCCATGCTTTACCTTTTCTTTGAGTATATCAAGTATCTGATCAAGCATAACGCCACTGCCGATTATGAAATACTCCATAAAGATAAACTTTTCAGCTGACCTTAAATCTTTTAAAATGCTCTCAAAAGCCTCCTCACCTGATTTAAAGTACTCTGTGCAGTCCTCCGCATACAGTGGATATTTCTGATTTTGAGTGATAAGCCTGCTTTGTCTGTATGCATCCATATCTGTCTGTCTGAGAGTCTCATTTAGCAGCTCGTTTTCAGGCCGAAGCGGCGCATATGCTTCCACAATTCTCGCCATTCTTTTCTGTGTCTTCGACGTAAGCTCCGGTCTTCCGAAAAAGAAATAGCACGGAATACCAACGATTGGAACACTCAGTATCAAAAATATCCATGACATTTTTATATACATTTTCATCCGCCTGTTGACAATATAAAGCGAAAGCAATATGGCTGCCACATACAGCAGATCCTGAAACACCCTGCTGGCAACAGATGCCGTATAAAACAAAAAGAACCACCATATCATCTGTATGATTATTATTGTTGAAACTATAAAAAGCTTTGAAAGCAGTCTTTGTAATATTTTTCTCATATAAGCCCTACCACAAAATTACAATTATACAACCTAATATTTCCTATATTATCTATAATAAATCTCTAATACATATTATAATATTCCCACCAATTTATCAACATTTATAATCCCCCACGAGCCTTTGTGACTATCCCCTGCCCTGTCACATGTATTATACAGTGCTAGCTTAACCGCCTCCGGTCTCATATTTGGATTTTTTTCCAATAGAAGTGCTATGGCACCTGACACAATCGGTGTAGCCATTGAAGTACCTGTTTTCCTTACATATGTGCCATCTCTCGTTCCAAGGCTTATGATATCATGCCCGGGAGCCAGAATCTCAGGCTTTACAATACAACAGTCGGTAGGACCTTTGCCACTTCTTATATCATCAAAGCTTCCGACTGTTATTATTTTTCTTGAAATTCCCGGCACAGTTACAGAAAACGGTGCCGGGCCGTAGTTGCCCGCTGCTGCAACAACTACCACTCCCATATCCCACAATTCATCTATCAGCTTCAATATCTTAATACGCTCTGCTGTATCAGAACATGGCAGATATCCTACAGAGAAGTTGAGTATTCTTATATTAAGTCTGACGCAGTTTTCTTTTATATACTTAAGTGCACGAATTGAATCCGATGTCTGCCCCATGCCAAGATAATCAAGCACCTTAAACACATATAGTCCTGCCCCCGGAGCCATGCCTATATCTGCAGCCGATAATATACCGCACACATGTGTACCATGCCCGTTATCGTCATAACATGTCTCCTTTCCACCCACAAAATCCATAAAGTGCTTTATACACCCATCAAGCTGTTTGTGTTTAAACACACCCGTATCAAGCACTGCTATATTGACATTTTTACCACTATATCCATTTTTATATACCAGATTTGCATTTATACTATATTTCGCATTTTTCATTATTATTTTATTTTTTAATTTAGTATATGATTCGTTTTCACAATATGACACAGACGCACCTGTTTTGCCTTACATCATATCACCTTACTATAATTTCATATATTAAAAGGACTGCACCTGCGTGCAGCCCTTTACCTGGATATTATTGTTATACTTTAACGTATATTAATTAATCCTCTTTTACATCCTTCATAGAGAAGCTGATTCTTCCCATCTTGTCCTTGCCAAGGCAAACAACCTTTACCTTGTCTCCAAGTGTGAGTACATCCTCTACTCTGTTGATTCTCTCTTTTGCAATCTTAGAAATGTGAACCATTCCCTCTTTGCCAGGAGCAAATTCGATGAAAGCACCGAACTCCTTGATGCTTACAACTGTTCCCTCAAGGATCTGTCCCTGCTCAAAATCAGTTGTGATAATCTTAATCATGTCGATTGCCTTTGCAATCATCTCTTTATCTGTTCCGCAAACTGAAACAGCGCCATCATCTGTGATATCGATCTTGACACCGGTTCTGTCGATAATCTCATTGATTGTCTTACCCTTCTGTCCGACAACATCACCAATCTTTGATGGATCGATTGTAATCTGCTCAATCTTTGGAGCCCACTCATTTACTTCTTTTCTAGGCTCAGCGATTGCCTTGCTCATAACCTCATCCATGATGTAAAGACGTGCCTCACGTGTTCTTGCGATTGCCTCCTCAACGATAGGTCTTGTAAGTCCGTGAATCTTGATATCCATCTGGATAGCTGTGATACCCTTATGTGTACCTGTTACCTTGAAATCCATATCTCCGAAGAAATCCTCAAGACCCTGGATATCTGTAAGTACAAGGAAATCATCATCTGTATCGCCTGTTACAAGTCCGCATGAGATTCCGGCAACCATAGCCTTAATCGGAACACCTGCAGCCATAAGTGACATACATGATGCACATGTTGAAGCCATTGATGTAGAGCCGTTTGACTCAAATGTCTCAGATACGGCACGGATAGTATATGGGAACTCCTCAATGCTTGGAAGTACAGGAACAAGTGCCTTCTCAGCAAGTGCTCCGTGCCCAATCTCACGACGTCCCGGTCCACGTGATACCTTTGTCTCTCCTACAGAATATGCAGGGAAGTTATAGTGATGCATATATCTCTTTGTTGTGATATTTGCATCAAGTCCGTCGATTTTCTGAATCTCTGATAATGGAGCAAGTGTTACAACATCACAAATCTGTGTCTGTCCACGGGTAAACATTGCAGAGCCGTGAACTCTAGGAATCAAATCAACCTCTGCTGCGAGTGGTCTGATCTGGTTGATTGCACGGCCGTCCGGACGCTTATGATCCTTTAAAATCATCTTTCTGACTGTCTTCTTCTGATACTGGTAAATAGCCTCACCAAGTACTGCAAGGTACTCCTCATTGTCAGCAAAAGCTTCCTCTAACTGCTCTGTGATAGCTCTTATATTTTCCTCACGCTTCTGCTTCTCATCTGTGAATACTGCCTCCTCCATCTGCTCAGGAGTAACAATTTTCTTGATATCCTCAAACATCTGCTCCGGAATAGCACAGCTCTCATAGTCATGCTTTGGCTTGCCAATCTCATCACGGATCTGATCCATAAATGCGATAACTGTCTGGTTGATATCGTGGCACTTGTAGATTGCCTCAATCATCTGATCCTCAGGAATCTCATTGGCTCCTGCTTCAATCATGATGACCTTTTCCTTTGTAGAAGCAACTGTGAGCTGTAAATCGCCCTCATCCCACTGCTTCTGTGAAGGGTTTACGATAAACTCTCCATCAACAAGTCCCATCTGTGTCATGGCACATGGTCCGTCAAACGGAATATCTGATATATGAACAGCAAGAGCTGTACCGATCATTGCAACTATCTCAGGACGGCACTCAGGATCCACTGACATGACAAGGTTGTTTAATGTAACATCATTTCTGTAATCCTTTGGGAAAAGAGGTCTCATAGGACGGTCAATTACACGATCTGTAAGGATAGCGTTCTCAGATGCCTTTCCCTCACGCTTGTTAAAACCACCCGGAATTTTTCCTACAGAGTACATCTTCTCCTCAAACTCAACGCTGAGTGGGAAGAAATCCACACCGTCACGTGGCTTGTCAGATGCTGTAGCTGTTGAAAGGACTGTTGTATCACCATACTTGATAAAAACAGCTCCGTTTGCCTGAGCTGCTACTCTTCCGATATCTACAGTAAGAGTCCTGCCGGCAAGTTCCATTGAATAACTTTTGTACATATTAATTCTCCTTAAAATTCTTTTGCAGAAGTGTATTCCTCTTCCGAAACTACTAAACAATACATGTACGCTCATGCACTCTTTAGTGGTCTCGGCTTACTTCTGCTTTTCAAAAAACAATAATAAAAACAATAATAGAGCGGAATAATAATTACTCCGCTCTAAAGAAAATACTATTTTCTGAGTCCTAAACGCTCGATAAGTGAACGATATCTCTCGATATCAATCTCCTTAAGGTATGCAAGTAATCCACGTCTCTGACCGATCATCTTTAACATTCCTCTTCTTGAGTGATGATCCTTTGGGTTCTGTTTGAAATGCTCAGTTAACTCTGCGATTCTTGCTGAAAGAATTGCAATCTGAACCTCTGGTGAACCTGTGTCATTTGGTGTTCTACCGTACTCTGCGATAATAGCCTGTTTCTTTTCCTTTGCGATCATTGTTGATCCTCCTTATATTATAATGCGCCCTGATAACTGTATGATGCTCAGCAATAGGTCGGAGTGTCCAACTACCGAACATGGGCAAAACCACACTTATGCAGTATAGCATAGTAAGCATTTGTTGTAAACTGTTTTTTTATTAATCCGGCAAATATCTTGCGACACAAATCGGATTTCTGTAATATGCATTTGAAACCTTGATTCCATCACGCTTGTTGCTGGCATGTACAATCTGTCCGTTTCCGATATAAATTGCAACATGTGAGATACTCCTTCCACCTCCGTAGAAGAATAAATCTCCCGGCTTTGCTTCAGATGCACTGATTTTTGTGCCGTATGAAGGCTGTGCTCTTGATGAATGCGGTAATGAGATTCCATACTTTCCAAGAATTCTCATTGTGAAGCCTGAGCAGTCAACTCCCTTCTCAAGGCTTGTACCACCCCACACATATCTGTTTCCGACAAACTGTAACGCATACGATACAACAGATGCCCTTACATCTGATACGCCGTCACCATACTTCACCTGCTCTATTGTCTTTGCTGTAGGAAGTGCCTGTGCCAGTGTCACATAATCCTGTGATATATATCCTACCGAATCATCCACACTTATCTCAACCCAGCCGTCAGCGACAGAATTAACCGTGAATGCCTCTGAATTTCCAACCTGCGAAAGCACCGCAGCCTCTGTTGACTTCTCTGCACGCACATTCAGTGTTTCCGTATTTACTGTGGCAACCGTCTTAATCTCCTGTTCTGCAATAGCCTCTGCCTCATCTCCTGTCACAAGATACTGCTTGTTTACATATCCTGTCACCTTGCCTGATGTGACCTTGTACCATTCTCCGGCATCCTCAAGAAGCTCACAGGCATTGTGATTGGTAAGTATTCCTATTACCTCGCTGTCTGTCGAAGCTTCCTGTCTGATATTTAAGTTTCCACTGCTTATAACCGACATACCAAGATTTGTATAACCACAGGTCTGTGCGGCAGTCGGTGTCTGAGCTGCTTCATTTGCCTGTGCTTCCTCTTTTGCCTGCTCAGACTCCTGTGAAGCATCGTCTGTCTGCGGTGCGCCCTGTGCAGATGCTGTTACAACATTGCTGTCATTTTGCGCAACAGTAAGCTCAGCTCCGTAGTATGTGAGAGCAGATGTCGCTCCTGCTGTAAGAAGCTCCGTAGCATCTGCCGCCTCTGTCAGACCAAGAGCCACCCCCGCATTGACTGTTCTGTTTTCCTTTAATGATGTTCTGGCATCTACTGTGCTGCTTGAACTCATAGATACAGCACCTATAATAATAGCAAACGCTACAACGCCTGCTGCCTGTCCTAATTTTAATTTATTTTTCATATAGCCTCCAGTTCATGCTATCCATAATCCCATGTTTACGAGTATATCACAAATTGTTAAAATGTCAATATTTCTCCGTAATATTTCCGTAATATTTGTCATTTTTTCGTTATTTTGGGTAATTTCGCAAAAAAACAGCCACACTAGAATGTGTGACTGCCTGCATAATTGATTGTATAATTGATATCTGCACTCATCTGGCTCTTTAACGCTTCTATTGAATCAAACTTCATCTCAGGTCTTACGAACTTATGAAGCTCTACCATGATATCCTGTCCGTAAACATCCTGCCCAAAATCTATGATATATGTCTCTGCACCGATTGGATTTTTGCCCTCTATAGTAGGCTTGCATCCTATATTGGTTACACCAAGGTACCAGTTGTCCCTGACAAGAACTCTTGACATATACACTCCCTTTGGTGGAAGCAGCTTATCGTGCGGCACTGAAAGGTTGACTGTCGGAATGCCAATAGTCCTGCCCAGTGCTCTGCCATGCACTACTCTTCCTTTTATGAAAAAGGGATATCCCAGCAGTTCATTCGCCTTTTTAATATGTCCTGCCGCAATCTCCTCGCGGATATAGGTACTGCTTATATCCCTGTCTCCATCCTTTATCTTGTCCACCACAATAAGCTCGTATCCAAGCTCTCCTGCCATCGCAGAAAGCAGCCGATGGTCTCCTGCCCTGTTGTGCCCGAAACGGAAATCATCTCCGACAATGATACACTTGACATTAAGACTTTTAACTATCCATCTGACAAACGCATCCGCCTCCATCGTCATCACCTGTGGCACAAACGGACACTCTATCAGATAGTCAATACCTGATTTTTCAAACACATACTCTTTTTCATCGTTTGTGATTATAACCTTTGACTCAACGCCAAGTACCTCCGATTTGGGAGGAATGTCAAACGTAAATATGATGCGCTTGTAACCATGCAGATTGCTCTGTTCAATTTGCTTTTCCATCAGAAATTCATGTCCTCGGTGAAGCCCGTCAAACTTTCCAAACGAGATGACGGACGGCTCCTTGACATGAAAATCCAGAGTTTTGCTTATATATTCCATAATATCTGTATACTATTCTATTCCATAAAAATCTTAACCGGCTTAAACTCACCGGTCTCATCAAGATACGAATACACACCGACAAATATGCCCTCATGATTGTATACTCTGTATCTTATATCAGAGTCAGCACTGTGTTTTAAATAATCCGTAAGCACTGCCGGAATTTTATTTCCATTTCTGACAAGCTTATCAGCATCTGAAGCAGTATGCACTGCCGGCAGATTTTCGAATACTCCGTCAACAGGCATCACCATATCAAAGCAGCCTTCATCCACCTTTGACTGAATCTGTGAAAGTGTAAGTGCATGCTCTAAGTCAAAGCCTGCTACCCTTACTCTAAGCAGTGACTTCATGCAGCCATGGCAGCCCAGCCTCTCTCCGATGTCATTGCACAGCGTCCTGATATACGTGCCCTTTGAACAGTGCACCGTCATCGTAACCTCAGGCAAATCAATGCTTTCAACCTTGATATCAAACACCTCGATATCCCGGGCTTTTCTCTCTATAACCTTGCCCTCCCTGGCAAGCTCATAGAGCTTTTTCCCATTGACCTTTAGAGCCGAATACATTGGCGGCACCTGCTTTTGTCTGCCAATAAACTGTGATATTGCATCATACACCGCCTGCTCAGTCACATTGACCTCAGCCTGATTTAAGACCTGCCCTGAAATATCCTGTGTATCTGTCTCCTGTCCTAAAAGCAGCACAGCTTTATAGACCTTGTCCTTATCTGTCAAAAGGTCACACACTCTGGTTGCCTTTCCAAGGCAGACAGGAAGGACGCCTTGCGCATCAGGATCAAGTGTACCTGTATGACCAATCTTCTTCTGGTGGAATATGCCTCGAAGCTTTGCCACAACGTCAAAGCTTGTATAGCCCTTTTCCTTGTATACATTGATTATTCCATTAACCATCTGCCCAAGAATCTCTCCCTAAATATTATCCTTAATTGCCGTAAGGATGCGGTCAACTGCTACATCAAGCGGTCCGTCAATCGTAAATCCAGCAGCCTTTACATGTCCACCGCCGCCAAATACCGACGCAACCTTTGCCACATCATAATCACCGTTTACGCGCAGGCTGCCCTTGTAGGTACCATCCTCATTTTCGTAGAGAAATACAGCAACCTTTATATCCTTTGTCACGCGCAGCTGATTTACAATACCATCAAGATGCTTTGGTAGCACATCATACTTCTCCATCTCAGCGCGCGATACTGCAGACAATATAACATCACCATTCAGATACAAAGCAGCATTCAAAAGTGCCTGCCCCATAATCTTGTTCTGGGCAAATGTCTTTGTATAAAATGTATCATCGATTATCCTTGAATAATCAATGCCCATCTCCATCAGGGAGCCTGCTATATCCATAGTCTTTTTTGAAGTGCATGAATACTGGAACACGCCTGTATCATGCACCATGCCTGTGTAAATACACTCTGCTATCTGTATTGTGATGCGCTCCTTCGGCAGAAGTTCAAACACAAGCTCACAAGTTGAGCTCGCATCCGGAAAGATGTAATTTGCGTCTGCAAAGGCCCCGTTTGTAACATGATGATCTATGCAAAGTGTCCTTTTTGCAGACTCAAAATACTTAGCTGCACTTCCCAGTCTGCCTGTGTCACTGCAGTCACATGCTATGAACAGATCGTATACTGTATCATCCGCATAGCTGCTGTCAATCTCATCTGCTCTTTGCATAAACTTAAAGATGTTCGGGCTTGGCTCTAAATAAAGCCTTGCCTTTATATCAGGATAATAATCCTTTATGTAGTTGTATACCGCAAGTGTTGAGCCGACACAGTCGCCGTCCGGTCTCACATGACCGGAAACGGCAACTGATTGTGCATCCTTTAAAATAGAATCAATCTCTGTCATAATCAATCCTCTTTGTTAATCCTCTTTGAGATTTTTTGTTACTTCATCAATCTTTTTAGACATCTCAACACCATACTCTATAGACTGGTCTATGATAAATGTAATGGCAGGTGTATTTCTTAAATTGATGTTCTTTGCGAGAGTTCTGCGTATATATCCCTCCGCTGACTTAAGTCCTGCAAGTGTATCAGCCTGTGATTTCTTGTCACCAAGCACACTGATATAAGCCTTTGCTGTCTTTAAATCAGGTGCCACCTCGACAGCAACAACACTTGTCATGGGATTGATACGCGGATCCTTTATCTCACCGCGTATGATATTTGACAGTTCACGCATTACCTCTTCGTTGATACGAATATTTTTTATGCTGTTCTTTCTCATATAATCCCGCTTTCTTTTTATATTAAACCGTAACTATCCGAATAGCTGCATTAATTCAAGATAACCAATATATGATTATCTCGGAACCTCTACCATCTTGTAAGCTTCAACTATATCGAATTCCTGAATATCATTAAATCCGTCAAATACAAGACCACACTCATAGCCTGTCTTGACCTCCTTGACGTCATCCTTGAATCTCTTGAGTGAAGCAAGGTCTCCCTCGAATATCTGCTCACCCTCTCTGCTAATTCTGACACGGCAGCCTCTCTCCATAAATCCGTCAAGCACATATGAACCTGCAATGTTTCCAACGCCTGAAGCCTTGAAAATCTGTCTGATTTCCGCATGTCCGATAACCTTCTCCTCAAATACAGGATCAAGCATACCCTTCATGGCAGCAGATACATCCTCGATTGCATTGTAGATGACCTTGTAAAGTCTGATATCTACGCCCTCACGGTCTGCTGTAGCCTTGGCAACAGGATCCGGTCTGACGTTAAAGCCAATGATGATTGCATTTGATGCTGATGCAAGGATAACATCTGACTCGTTGATGGCACCAACACCGCCATGGATGACCTTGACCACAACCTCCTCATTTGAAAGCTTGACAAGACTCTGCTTAACAGCTTCAACTGAACCCTGTACATCTGCCTTTACGATGATATCAAGCTCCTTCATATTGCCGGACTGAATCTGTGAGAACAGATCATCAAGTGACATCTTTGCCTTTGTATCCTCGATGAGCTTATTCTTCTCCTCTGAAATATATGTGTCAGAGAATGCCTTTGCCTCCTTCTCTGAATCACATGCCACAAATGTCTCACCTGCTGAAGGCACACTGTTGAGTCCAAGTATCTCTACAGGCGTAGAAGGCTTAGCCTCCTTTACTCTGCGGCCCTTGTCATCAATCATGGCTCTTACCTTACCATAGCTGCTTCCGCATGCGATAGGATCTCCGACATGGAGTGTTCCTTTTTGTACAAGCACTGTGGCAACCGCACCACGGCCTTTATCAAGCTGTGCTTCAATTACGAGACCTCTTGCGTTTCTATCAGGATTAGCCTTGAGCTCGAGCACCTCTGCTGTGAGAAGAATCATCTCAAGGAGATTGTCGATACCCTCCTTAGTATGTGCAGATACAGGACAGAATATTGTGCTTCCGCCCCAATCCTCCGGGATAAGCTCATACTCTGAGAGCTCCTGCTTAACCTTGTCGATATTGGCACTTGGCTTATCTATCTTGTTGACAGCAACGATAATCTCTACACCGGCTGCCTTTGCATGGTTTATTGCCTCAACAGTCTGTGGCATTACACCATCATCTGCAGCAACAACAAGGATTGCGATATCAGTAGAGTTTGCACCACGCATACGCATTGCTGTAAATGCCTCATGTCCCGGTGTATCAAGGAATGTGATGTTCTGGCCATTGATTGATACAACAGATGCACCGATGTGCTGTGTGATACCACCTGCCTCACGGTCTGTAACACGTGTCTGTCTGATGGCATCAAGCAGTGATGTCTTACCATGATCTACGTGACCCATTACGCAGACTACAGGTGGACGAGGAACCATCTTGCTCTCATCCTCTTCATCCTCCTTGAGAAGCTCTGCAATCACATCGACTTTCTCCTCTTCCTCACATATGAAATTGAACTCTAAAGCAATCTCCTCAGCAGCTGCAAAATCAACCTCAGAGTTAACTGTTACCATCTCGCCCTTCATGAAAAGCTTCTTTACGATGGCTGAAGGCTGAACCTTCATCTTATCAGCTAAGTCCCTTATTGTAATCTTCTCCGGAAGAGAAATTGTCTTAATCTCGTTCTCATCCTCTTTTGGCTGTGCCTTCGGCTGCTGTGGCTTTTTCTTTCCGCCATGCTTCTCGAGATTGATGTAATTCTCCTGCTTCTTTCCGAGCTTATCCTGCTTCTGGCTCTGATTGTGATTATGCTTATTCTTTCTATCGTTGCCTCTGTCGCGGCTCTCCTTTCCTCTTACATCATCTGGAGCTGCAACTGCAACTGTTTCTTTTCTGAAACGATTTCTGTCATCACCTCTGTTGCCTGTTCTATCGTTATTTCTGTCATTGCTCCTGCTTCTGTCGTTGCTTCTGCTTCTATCATTATTTCTGTCAAAGCTTCTGCCACCCTCTGCAGGACGTCTGGAGTCATTTCTGAAGCCTCTGTTATTGTCTCTATTATTGTCTCTGCTGTTATCTCGGTTATTGTTGTCGCGATTGTTTGTTCTTCTATCGCTGTTTCTGTCCGTATTTCTGCTTCTGTCGGCATTTCTGTCAGTGTTTCTGTTGTTGATTTTCTCGCCATTGTCCTGACGTCTGTCGCTTCTTCTATCAGCGTCAGCCTGACGTGCCGGACGCGAATTGGCTGCCTTCATATCTGCATACGGATCCGCTGTACGCTCACTTATAGGGCGCATAGCTCTCTCTCCGACAGGTCTTGGCTTAATAATGCTGTGCTGCTCAGGACGTGATGACTGATTATCGCGTCTGCCATTGCCATTTCTGCGCTGCGAACTGTTATTTCCATTATTTCCGCTGCCGTTTCCACCATTTGTTTTCCTACCCTGCTTACTGTACTGGGCATTGAAAACTGCTGTGATGCTTGCCTTTTTCTTTGGTCTGTCGGCTGCCTTAGCCTCATCCTTTTTAGGTTCTTCCTTCTTAGGTGCATCTTTTTTTACTTCTGTTTTTGCGTACTTCTTTCGTACAATTTGCTGTGCCTCATCCTCAAGACCGCTCTGCACATTTTTGACAGCAAACTGTGTGCCGTTTAATGTGTCTATGACTTCCTGCGACTTTATATTTAATTCTTTTGCAAGTTCATGAACTCTCATTTTTGCCATATATCTATTTTCCTCCATTATTCAGTTTTATTCGACTGCAGCTTTTTTATCACTGCATTTGCAAGGTTTTCATCCGTTACTGCAAGGGAAGCGCGAAACTCTTTGCCTATTGCATTCCCTAACCCCACCTTGTCACTATAAAAATAAATCGGAACCTCATAGAAAGCAGTCATATCCGAAAAATGCTTCTTTGTGTTGTCTGATGAATCATCTGCAACTATCACTAAAAATGCCTTTCCTGTCTTTACAGCTTTCTCTGTAGAAAACTCTCCGCTAACCACATTGCCTGACTTTGCTGCTAATCCCAGCATAGAAAGTACTCTATCTGTCAATTTGGTTCATCTCCTTTTCAAGCTCCTCATATACCTGTTCTGATACACTAACACCAAGGGAACGCTCAAGTGCCTTTGTCTTTTTAGCCTTTTTAAAGCATTCAAGGCTCTTACATATATAAGCTCCCCTGCCGTTTTTCTTGCCGGTGTCATCGAGAATTATGTCGCCCTCCGCAGTCTTTACCACGCGAATAAGTGACTTCTTTTCCTTCATCTCCTGACAGCCTACGCATTTGCGCATTGGAATCTTTTTATTTGCCATTACTGCTCATCACCACTATCTGCCGCATCAT
>ERZ1032113.272-NODE-272-length-16341-cov-9.849994_pt1 | contig 16341 bp, 24 predicted proteins | sample MGYA00518164_ERZ1032113 | MGnify/ENA primary metagenome ERZ1032113 (study PRJEB33719, sample SAMN04261305) | wastewater metagenome | biome: rural village; feature: human; material: feces | host: Homo sapiens | place: El Salvador | collected 2014-01-14 ... | reverse complement strand
AAATACCGACCTCCAAAGTTAGATTTTTTAGGTCTAACTTTTGGGGGTCGGGTCAAATATGAGAGCGGTTTTTTATTCCTGCATAACGGATTTTACGGACTGATTTTTTATTCGGTGTGAAAAGAACATCATTGCGCCCTCATAGATTACTACAAAAAGCACAAGTGTAATCCAAAAGCTATTCCAATCGAAGCTATACTTGGGTTTAACTCCGAGCAAATCGGAAAACACCACATTGACCATCGTATTCATCAGCAAATACTGATATAACGAGCCTATAACAAAGCCGACAGCCGCAATCGGTCTGTAGCAATTAATCACTGAATCTGCACACTCTTTTTGCGAATAGCCGATAACTTTCATCATGGCAATTGTCTTTTGATTAGCCTTTACCACGCTTGACAGCGACAAATACAAGGTCACAAATGCAAGCGTAAGACCTATCAACAGCACAATAAATCCCATTTCATCGCTCGCATATTCGCCCATAGATGCCGACATCTGCAACATTGCCGAAAAACAAAACGCTGAAAATCCTGCAAAAAACGCCAGTATTTTTCTGCTTCTCAGGGTATTTCTCTTTATATCTTTTAAGAAGCTAAAATCATCGACTTTAACCTTTTTAACTTTTTTCGGCTGTTTTTCAATTCCTTTCAGCATATTGACCGCAGGCATTTTCAACTTTACAAAAGCATAAAAAATTGAAATCAACGCAAAAAATACAGTCGGCAAAATCACGAGAATAACCAAAACTTCAAAGTGAAATTTCGGACTAAATTCGGGAAAAAGGCTAAGATTATTTTGAAGTTCGTACAGTCGAGGCATATACACACTTGCAACGGCATAACCGAGAGAAGTTCCCACAAACACGCTCAAGGCAAACACCCACAAGCGGCAGGCAATGCTGATCTCGGAATATCCCAAAGCTTTTAATATACCAAGCTCTTTGCCGTGACTGTCTATGTAATTTTTAATGTAGAAAATCAAGAGAATGACCGAAGTAAATGCAAGACTGCCGCCCGATGCACCTACAATCACTTTTGATGTTGCAATCTGCGTATCATACATCATTTGTGCTTCGGGGGTTGTTATAAGCGCTTCAACCGACGCAATATCAATGCCGTAATTCACAAATAAAGCACACACAAACACGGCACATAATGACACAACAGAGATAGCCGCCATTTTTACTATATCTTTTATTCCGACAATCACAAAATCACCAACCTATTTCAAATGCAGATTTACGCACATCATTTTTATACACTTCGGCAATTTTTCCGTCACTCACCTTAATCACCGTATTCGCCATTTCGGCAATATTAATGTTATGCGTTACCATAATCATCGTAAATCCCTGTTCCGACTGCAATTTTGTAATCACATCAAGCACCTGTCTGCCTGTTTTTTCATCAAGCGCACCTGTCGGCTCATCAAGGAACAACACGGTAGGCTTTTTGGCAAGCGCTCTGGCAATTGCCACTCGCTGTTGCTCTCCGCCCGAAAGTTCTCCGGGATATTTTTTAACTTTGTCATCAAGTCCGACGGCACTTATAATTTTTCTGTAATCGCTGTTTGACGCCAAATCTGCACCCATACGGACATTTTTATCGACATTCATATTCGGCAAAAGATAGTACTGCTGAAAAATAAAGCCTACATTATCTCTGCGAAATTTTGTGCGTTCGCTTTCACTCATACTGCAAATATCTTTTCCGTCCAAACAAACTTCTCCGCTGTCGGCTTTTTCAAGTCCCGAAAGAACATTCAGTAATGTTGACTTTCCCGAACCCGAAGCGCCGAGAATTACGGCAAAATCCCCTTGTGCAATTTTTAAATTTATGTTATCCAACACCTTAAATCTGCTTTCGCCTTTGCCGTAATATTTTGTCAACTTTTTAACTTCAATCATCAGATATCACCTCTCATAAGGGTAACAATCAGAGATTTGCACACCTCAGTCATCATTTTGCTTATTTCATCATCTGTAAACCGACACATCTTAGTGGCACAAAGCGTGGCAATTCCGTGCGTATAAATCCACAGATGTTTGTAGAGCCATTCCGCTTTTTCAGTTGAAAATCCGTAGCCGTCAACTATTGAGTTCAGTATTTGCTCATAACTTTCATCTATTTCAGGAAGAATACTCGACAAATTCGGAACACTTTCCTTTTCACTCATAAACAAAAGTCTGAAAAGTTTCGGCTCTTGCACAGCAAAAAGTATGTACTGTTTGCCGACCCCTTTAAAAGCAACATCTTCGCAAAGACCTTTTTTGACATATTTTTTATATTCTGCTTTTGCGGCAACAACTATTTCGTTTTTGAGATGTTCCATATTATCAAAATACGAAAACACAGGACAAACCGAACTTCCGAGCGTTTTGGCTATTGACCTTGCAGTCACTTGATCCAACCCCTCATTTTTAGCAATCGTCAATCCTGCATTTATAATTTCAGCTTTGCCGAACTTTGGCTTTGGCGGCATATTATCACTCCGTTTAATAACATTAGTTATATATCATTTGTTATACATTGTACATCCACACACAAATAAAGTCAACAAAAAGTTTATACTGAAAAATAAAATACACAAACAGAAAAATGACAAGCTGAGATTTTTCAACTTGTCATTTTTATTTTTGGTCATGGTTATTTAATTATTTGAATGGTTTTGCAAAGCTGCAAAATTTATTAACATAGCTTGATTAAAATTTTAATCAGGATTTTATGCATTTACATAAGAAATTATCACATTAAGATGTAACGGAAAATCTGCTTTCACACGCTTTTCTATGAGCTTCTTCTCTGCGTCTGTTTTTGTATCCGAAATTTTAATGTCCACACGGTTTCTTGTGGGAGCTTCAGCAATTGTAAAATTTTCCACACCGTAACCTCTGACAATTCTTTTGAAATCGTCGGGAGTGCATTTTCCGCCGACCTTCTGCTCAGATATTTTAAGCATTTCCCTTCGTTTTTCAAGCGGATAATCGGCATTGATTTTACCGACAAATCTTTCCCTTTCGGTAATCCCACAGTTTTCCGCTGTGTCAATAAACAACTCCCGTTCCATAGTTTCAAGCATATCAAATTCCGTGTTCAAACCCTCTGCATATGCCAAAAGTTCCGCTCTGATATTTGATTTTGCCGTAACTTTGTAAAGCCCCGTACTTTCTAATTTGGTTTTCATCGAATCAAAGCTGTTCATCACTTCACCCCAATCGTAACTGTACCGACAGTAAAACATTGCGACTTTGCCACCGTCACATCCTGCATATCCGTGTTCCAGTTGTAGTTGGTTATACAACCCGTGTCAATCAGTCTTGCGCCGAGTTCCGACAATCTGAAAGTTCCGCCGATAGGGATTGAATTCACATATTCCGCAAAGGCATTTTTGAGCAACTCCTTGACTTCATCTGAAGAATATCCGTCCTCCGCATAGACAACAACACTCATATTGCAGGCGGTACGCTGGGCATTCGCCACAATAACATCAACATTAAGCTCTCTCTGCTTTTCCAAAAGCGACTGAACCTTTGCAACAACATTCGTACCCAATGATGCGTCCGCACCCGTAACATAGACATTAACCGTACCTACGCCCCTCACTTTGCCGACGGCACTCGCCTTTGCAACACCGTCAACCGTGAGTGCAAGCTGTTCGTAATATGCCGCATTCGTGCCGTTGGAGGTGTTTATATATGTATCTCTTATGCGTTTGCGAAGTTCATCGTCCGTTTCGGCATCGCAACCGCCCGTAAATTTCTCACGGTTTGTAACCGTTTCAATCTCTGTCGGCACACTCACGGGAACAACCGCACAACCAAGTCCGATATTACCGTTACTTCCCGCCTGTTCAGCCTCGGCATAAACACTCACAAGCGTGTTGCCGGCACTGATTTCTTCATCCTCGGTCGTAACAAATCGTATCGGCACAAGGTCGGCAGTAGCCACAACACACCCCTTTGGAATTACAATATCGTGACTGCACGGCTGAGAAATATTGAAGGTAATTTCGCCCGTTGACTTCATCGCCTTTTTGCGTTCAATACCTCTCTGCGATGCGAGTTTATCAAGGCATTCACCGCTTGCGCTCACTGCAAACATCTGTCTTTTCCACCATTCAAGATTCGTCTGCAGCTTAAAAATCTCACCTGCAAGCACCTTGAGCCTGATTGCAATGTCGCTCACCTCGTTAAAGCTGTCGCCCGTTTCCCGCTCATAGGCATTCTTCATTCTTCCATAAATTTCATCATAGGTTTCCATTTATCTGCACCTCCCTTGTAATATCGTCAACCGTAAGTTCAATCGTAATCTGTCTGCCAACCGACTTAACGCTTGCATAGGTATTTTTCAGTTTTGCAAGCGATTCATTGGCAAGCAGTTCAGTCTGCTTTGCCGAGAGTGTTTTGTCCTGCAAAAGCACCTTTGAACCGAAATTTCTGTCATAGACAAATCCGCCGAGTTTTGCCGAAATGCAAAGCACAGCCTGTTGGAATTTTGCGTCACTCCCCTCAAGCAATACCGTATTGCCCGAAGAGCCGATAACGATATCACCGTTTTTAATCATCGTATCCCTCATACTACACCGCCTTGCCGTTGATAAGAACCCTGCCGTCATTTTTCAGCACAATACTCGCTCCGCCCTTTGACGAGAGCATAACCTCGCCCTCATCAAGTTCAACATTTTTTGCAAGCACGCCAAGACTCACTTCACCGTTAGCAAGCGGCAAAACAACCGCCGACTCTCCCACGGGAACAACGCTTGCAAAGCCATACGGCACGCAACATTTTATCCCCCTGTGTTCTTCCGAGGAATCCACCGAAACCGTGTTTCCCGAACTTTTCACACCGCCCTTTTCGGCTTTCGGGGCGGTAATCGAATTTTTAGTTATGTAATTCATCAGCCACATCGCCGTTCTCCTTTCCAAGCACAACCGTTGTGCTTTCACCGTTTTTTCCAAGTGAATATTTAATGCTTTTCACAATCAAGCCCTCTCTTTTTCCGATGAGAGAGTCATCAATCACAGCCCTTCTGCCGACAACTCCGCACAGACATTCTGCACATTCAAGTATTATTTCAAAGCTCTGCCTGTTGCCGTTTTCAATCATCCTGTCGGCTGTTTTTACCGCATTGTTGTTGAGAAAAGCGTTTACATATCTCACCCTTTTAATCCTGTCAACGCATTTGTTGCTTATAACGCTCTTGTAACCGCCGTATTCCTCGGTGCGTAGTTTGACCTGCGAAATAACCTTGCACGGCTTTATGTACTCACGGAGAGATGTATAACCTACTCCGTTTCTGCCGAACACAATCGGCTTTGCACCGCCGTAAGTTCCGCACATCAAAGCAAATCCCGCACCCGTAATTCTCGGACTTTTGCCGTATCTGCCGTTACAGAATTTTTCAAGCACCTGCCACTCGGTCATGCCCTTTTCAATTTTGATTGTGCCCATAAACGGATGTTCGTCACCGTCATATCCGACAATTCCGAACGGCTTTAAATGCCTTTCAAAAATGAACTTTGCCGCTGGGTTCACATATGTAACAGGCTCTGCCTCATTGTCGAGAAGCCTTCCGGCAAGACTTCTTGCACTCAGCCTTACAATCGCACCGTTGGTTCTCACAATGCTGACAATCTCGTCAGCCTGTCCCACAAACACAAGCGACTTGCCGTCATAAGCCTCAAGCATATCGGCGTTTCCGACCTTCTCGTCATACGGCACAGTCATCACAAGCTCATCGGCAGGCACATCGACATCTGCCGAAATTTCTGCCGTGAGAACATTTTTAATTTCACACCTTTTGCCGTTTTTATCAGTAAAAAAGTAAGTCAGCACAGCTTAACCCTCCTTGTTCCGAGGTTTTCATCGGGGAACTTAACATCGGGATTCAGTCGCACAAGCTCGTCAATTTTCACCCCTGTTTTGTATGCAATGTCCCACAGGGTTTGTCCGTTTTCACAGTCAAAATATGTAATTACCGTTTTCTGCTTTTTTTCCATAACCTCACGGAACACAAAGCTGTATTCAAGCACATTCGGCTTTGGCTCGCCCTTTATTTCAAGCTTTTCAAACACAGCATAAATGCTCGGCAGGTTTGGCACGGAGAGCACTTCCTTTCCGCTGTTTTTGAACACCTCAAACAGCCTTTCAAACTGTTCTGCACAATCCTCGCCGTACAGCTGTCCCGAACCGCTGATTTTCATATTCTTCCGCCCCATATCCTGAACGGAAGATTCGCCGAACGGACTTTTCATTTCTGCAACGCTCCTGTCACATTCAAAGCTGATATTCTGCGGATTGTGATGCCACACATATTCACCGAATTTCATCGGCACCGGTTTCATCGGCTTTTCGCCTCCTCTTCTTCGTCAAGTCTGCGACTGTAACGACGGCTTTCCCTTTCAAGGAATTCACCGAACATTTCGGTATCTTTACCGCCGTTCTCAGACTCCGCAAGCCTGTAAAGTTCGTCTGAATTTTTATCATTCATATAATTTTCCTCTCGTCGGCACTGATTTTCACGGTTGCAAGAATACTTCCGCTGCCCTGAGTAACGCTTGAAAATTCAAGCACTTTGCAATCCGTGTAAATAATTTTCTTCTTTGCAAGGTCAAGTTCAAGACTCTTAAAGCTGTCACGCTCCAAAAACGGAGTTTTATCCGTAATCTTCATCACAAAGGTAAGTTCCCATTCATTTGAAACAATCCTTTCAACGGGCTTGTCATTGAAAAATTCCTTGATTTCCGTGAAGGAGTTCTTTCTTGTACAGGTTGCCTTTTCAACGCCGCCGAGAATTTTCCCCTCACATTTCAACACGGCATTTCCGCAATTTTCAAATTCAAAGCCGTCCATTTAAACCTCCTCGCAAAGACAGAATTCCATATTAAAACTCACCGTTCTGTAAATTGCGTTCATATCGGGATCAAATTCAATTGACGCCGCCTCGCTGTGGGTAATCGTCTTTTCCGCATCGGCAGTTTTAAGTCCGAGAAGAATTTCACTTACCACTTCCGAAAGACCGCTTCCGTTCTCGGTTGCAGGAGCATACACCCTGATTTCAACTCCTGCATTGTAGCTTTCACCCTTGATAGACGGCGAAAGGTATCCGCCGATATAGCTTTTCTCCGTTGACATATCTCTCACCGACACAACGGCAATCATTCCGTTCACGGGTGACGGTGCTTCATCAGAGCCGTATTCTCTTATAAATCTGACATTTTTCAAAGCCTCATTTACCTTTAATCCTGCAATAATACGGTCAACCTGTTTCTCAATTCGATTCAAAATCATCCCTCGTTTCTTCTCTGTATGCACACAGAACAGCCCTTACATAAATCGGATTGTCCTTCACATAATATTTTTCGCACCTTTTAACAGTATATTTACCGTTTTCACTTTCTATTACGCTTTTTTCCGAATCAAGCAGAACATCGGGCGGTGCAATAAATAAAAACAGCTTCGTTTTTCTCATACCCAGTTTATGCCGTACACTGTCATAATTCTGATTGCTGTTGTATCTCAATGGTGAAATAAAGGCCTTTGTCCTAACCGATTTACAGCCGTTTTTAACGGTAACATCACAGCCGTATCTGTTTAATATTTTCCCGATAGACGGTGAAATATTCATCATATCACCCCAAGCAAAAATTTTTCTCTGCCGATAAGGTCCTGCGACTTGTCGGCATATTCCCTCCACAGCTTTTCGGCACGGCTTTCGCCGTCCGCAGATGATGAAATTTTCAAATCACCTGCGGAAAAAGATGAAATGCTGTCATCATTGCAAAGGGAATACAACTTAAAAGCGTAAACGGCACACAGGTTTTCAAGTCTTAATTCGTCATCCTCCGAAAGATTTCCCTTCGTAACAATCGAATTAACATACACCACAGCATCGTCAATAATGCTCTTCCATTTGTATGCTTCAGCACCGTCAATACCGCTGTATAAGGCAAAACGCTTTGTAATGTTTGCAATGTTCAAGGCAATCCCTCCTTAACAGCTCATCACCTTTGACGCCTCTGTAAAGATTTTTGAAAAACCGGCGGTACAGGTAACTGCGGCTCTTTCAAGCTGACGGTCAATAAGCTTGTCGTAATCTGTAACAACACCGCCTGCCTGAACCATTTCAAGCGCACAGTTTTTGTCAAGACCGATAATCTTACCGCCCTCAAGCTCGGGAGTGTGAAGAAGGCTTGCACCGAGAGGTGTAATCATTCTGCCCGTAGCCTGAAAATCAAGACCTGCGTTTGAATCCTGAAGCTGAGAGAGCGAAAGAATCTTCTGCATTTCGGGAGTTGACGCAAGAATTGTGTTGAGTTCATACGGAGCAAGCTCTGTCCAAAGCTTTAAAAGGTCCTCATATGTAACCTTGCCGCCTGTTGCAACATTAAGTGTGCCGGCGGGATTTTCATTGCCGTCACCGTTCACAAGCACATCAATCGCATCTTTAAGCTGTGCTCTTGCAATATATGCGCCAATCTGATTGAGTGTTACGGTAAAGAGGTCAAGACGCTGAAAGCGAAGCGCCTCATATGATGCAACAAGCATTCTGCCGCGCTTGTGAAGCTTAACAAGACTTTCTCTTGTCTTAACCTCAGTCTGCGGAATCTTTGCACCCTCGCCGACGAGTTTAAGACTCTTGTCATCCTCACTCGGAACAGATGCAATACTGCGGTAATCCATGCCCTCAATGTCTGTCACGGTTGCCACAAGATTTGGGAGAATATCCGCTCTCTCCATGCCCTGCATAACGGCTCTGCTCACATATTCGGGGAAAAGTGCCGCAGAGTTTGAACTCTGAAAAAACTTTTCAACACAGTCGCTGTTTCTGCCCTTAACCTTAATGTCAAAGCGTTTGAGCTGACGGGAAAATGCGTCAAGTCCCTCAAGTGCAGTACCTCTGTAATTTTCTGACGGATCAAGCTTTTCAAGTGCGCCCGAAATTCCGCCCTTTGTCTGATACATACCCTTTTCAATTGTAATATTTTCAAAATTTGCCATAATATCTTCCTCCCCTTATCAAAGAATAAATCCGACTGATGTGTCTGTTGAGTCAAGCACAAGGTACTCTCTGCCGGTTGTTGTAACCGACACGCCGCCTGCCGTTGCAGAAAGCTTTTTGTAGCCGACGGCGATTTTCTTGTCGCTCTTAACCTTTACATAGCCCGAAAGCTGAACAACCGCATAACCGCCTCTCACGCTTACGCACACACCGCAAAAGTTCTCGCTTGCATCACATTTTGCAACAGTACCGTTGTCCTTCATCTTAACAGGCACGCCTGCCTCTGTAAGTGTTTTATCTGCAATAAATGTTGCGGCATTTTCGCCGAATCCTTTAAAATTTACATTCATAATCATACCTCCGTTAAATACTGAACTGACCGTTTTCCACGGTGTTATTTCTCTTGTCCTGCTTGCAGTAAAGCTGCGGAACAGGCTCAAAAGCTGCTTTCTTTTTCTTTTCAAATGCTGACTTAAATTCTCTGAGCTGTTCAATTGTCATGCTCTTTGCAACGCTCTCCATAGTTTTCCCCGAAATGTCAGGCTGAACAAAAGCGGCAAGTCCCACAACATCACGGGTAAGGCTTTCACGGTACAGCACACCGTCCTTAGCCGACTTTTTAAGCCCGTCAATATATTCGCACAGCTTTCTGCTGTCGCTCTCATCAAGTGCAAAAGCCTTTTTGTTTTCAATGGCTTTAAGAATTTTCTCCATATCATTTTCCTTTCCAAAAATTTTGTGACCTTTCGTAATGCCTGCCCTCTTTTGTGACGGCACGGCAACAAAGCTCCATTCGTATGCGTCATACGGGTTCACAAGTTCACCGCAACAAAGCTTTGAGCCGTAAACCTCGCCCTTTTTGTGAGTACACATCGAGATGTCCTCACCGCACACATTGCACACAACCCTGCCAACGGCACAGCCAACGCTTACTTCCTTGATAATTCCGCTGTCAATCGCAAGAATAATATCCCTGTTGCTCTCACAAACGGGAAGATATGCCCTTGCCTTGAGCCTGTAGTAATCGTCACCCAAAGCCGTTTTCTGACCGTCAATTTTCTCAACCTTACAGCTGAAAATTCTTGCCGTCTGATTTTTGGCACTTGGATTGTGGTCAATAATTCCTGTCTTGCCGACAAAAAGCTTTTCAAGCTCATAAAGCGAATCTGTTGTAAAGCGTTCGCCGTCACGGTCAACATCGTTGTCACACAGCACAACCGAAAACGCATACACCTCATTTTTTGCAAGATTTCGCCTTGTAAAGCGGTTAATCAGTTCGAGTTCATCATCGCCGACAGTCTGATTTTCACCGTCAACAACGCCCGAAATACCGCTTTTAATAAGTTTGTTATCCTTCATTCTGCACCTCCGCTCCAATCTGTCTTTCAATGTTCATCGCATTTGCATTGTTAAGTCTTGCCTGAGAAAGCTCAACCGCATCCTGAAGATTAATCTTGTCCCACTCAATCTTAAAGCTGTCGTTATAACCGCACATTTTAAGATGAGCCGACACAATTTTTGTAATCACGGGTTCAAGCACGGTGCGGTAGTAAGCAAGCTCGCTTGTGAGAATATCCGCCTGCTGTTCGCTCATTCTCTCTGTACTCGACCACGAAATGCCGAGCAGAAACGGCGGAATACCAAGCTTTGCAATAATCTGCTCAAGAATATGCCTTACGGGAATGTCGCAGTCGGGCATATCGCTTTCAGCACCGATAACCTTAATGCTGACATCGCCGACCGACACAAAGTCACACACGCTGTCGCTTCTCATCGCCTTTTTCCACTCATCGGCAACCGCCTGTGCATTTTCTCTGCTCACAGCCGAACCGTTTGAATCGGGATTGAGAGTAACCGCAAAACGGATATCGCCAACCCTCTCCCAGTTTGTTTTTACCGACTCAAAAATTCTCAAAAGTATTGAGCTGACAAACGGCAAACCGCTGAGTATGGAAGTACCGCACACAGTACCCGGCTTGGGATTAAGCAGTGTTGCAAAAATCCTTTCCGGATGCTTAGGTTCTTCGGCTGTACCGTTGCCGAGTGTGTAAACCGCAAGCTTCAGCGGAGAAGAATCCGCTCTGATTTCTACATCGTCAAGGCTTGCATTGTACAATGCGCAAATTCCTTCACCGTCACTATCGGGAACAATCTCACCGACCGCCTGTCCGTAGGTGAGAAGCGAATCAAGATAGCAAAGTACAAAACTTTCAAGTCCCGTCATTTCACCGTTTGTGCGGACATTTTTAACAAAGCTGTCGGCAATCTTCTGACTTTCAGCCGATGAAGTCACAATTTTGAATCCGCCGATAAGTCTGATAATTTTGCAGAGTGCCGCATCAATAATCGGCACAGACTCACGCAAAGTTGTGTACAGCTGCCTTTCCGTTCTCGTCTGAACGGCAAATCGTGAGAAAATCGGCGAATTATTTCTCGTTTCTCTCAAAACGGTCTGCACCGTCTTTATGCTCTCGGTCTTTTTATTTTTTCTGCCAAGCCTCAAGCTGTTTCCTCCTGTCTTTTGGTTGCAACGGCAAAGAATCCGTCACAACCGTAAATTTTCGTGGCGACAAAATATCTTATGTCGTCCATTGCATGGTCGTTTTCCTTAACAGGTGCGTCACTGCGCCCCGAGCCGTCCCAACGGTAAAGCGAAAATTCTCTTCTTGCGGCTCTGCAATTTTTGCAGATTCTGATTTTTCTGTCCTTCAAAGCCTGCGAAGTCTGTCTTATGCCGTTGATAACATTGTTTTCAGCCGACACAACCGTGTATTTTCCGTGTCTCCTTATAACCTCAATAAAGCTTGCGGCAGACGGATCGACAATCACACATTCGATTTTCCGCCCGTCAATCAGCTTTTCAAGTCCGTCATAATGCTCCTCGTCGGTCTTTTGAAAGCCCTGAGTGCGTGAGTTGAAGTAGTATTCGTCAACCCTGTACCACACACCGTTTTTTCTGCCCCACAAACCGAATGATGCGGGATTTACAGTACCGTAATCGCACGATACCGCCCAGCTTTCAATGTCTGACGGAATATCGCAGTACATCCTTTCATTGTCCATAAACGGATAAACCGCACCGAAAACGGCTACCCATCTGCCTTTTACGAACCTCTCGTAAAACACACCCGAATACAGACTTTCATACCGCTTGATAACCTCGGGCTTCAAAGACGGGTTGTCCTGCATTGTAAAATGCAGATATAACGCATTTTTGTCACCGCACTTTTTAATCCACTCACGGTAGAACCAATGCTCAGGAAATTCGGGATTGCAGTTAAACCAAAATCTTGAACCCGACACGGAACATCTCGCCAATGCCTGTTCAACGAACGACCTCGGCATCAACGCAACCTCATCAAAAAGCACACCCGAAAGCGTCATGCCCTGAATGAGTGATGCGGATGACTCGTCCTTGCCTCCGAAAAGATAAAACCTGTTCATCACTCCGTTAACGCTCACGGTCAAAATATTCTGCGACAGCTTTTCTTCACACTTAAAACCGAGTGATTTCAAAATCGGAATCACGGGCGTAATCATATTTCGCCTTAAAGAACGGATTGTCTTTCCGCAAAGTGCAAAGTCCGAATTAGCAAAATCGTAAAAGCTCCACAGAATGAACGACAGCGACATACAAAATGTCTTTCCGCTGCGCACAGCACCGTCACAGATGATTGCGTCCCTGTCACGAAAAACCGACTCCCTGTTCCACCACGAAAGCACGGTAAGCTGTTTTTTAGAAAAAGCTTTAATTTCCATTTTCCTTGTCATTCACCGCCCTTGCGCTGTTTGAAATGGCGTCAAAAAGCTGTTTTGCGCCTGTTTCATGCTCACCGCCTGCACCGAGTTTTTCAAGTGCCTTTAGCCTGTCAAAAAACTTGATTTCCATTGAACCGTCCTTCGGTCTTTTAATCTCCGACACAAGGAACAGATCCATGCCCTCAAGGTCCTCCTTGCTCGGATCACTTTTGTAAAGCAAAGAAATTGCATCGCAAATGCTCCCGAAAGCCAACCGCTGATACCCTGCCGCCGCCATATTGGCAAGGGATTTTTCTCTTAGCCGTGACAGCCGTTCAAGCTCGGCTGAAATTTCGGGACGGCAGATAAGCTCTTCCCCCTTCTGCTCACAATCCCCTGTGTAGCCTGCCTTTTCTGCGGCAAGCTCGGAATTTCCCGAACCGAGAAATAAACTGCAAAACTTCTTTTCCCTACCTGTCAATTTTCTGATATCTCGTCACCTCCGTTTTTCGAGAGGCTTTATCAACGCCCCTCACTTATACCTGCAAAATTCAAAAAAATTGCATACTTTAATGCATTTTTCCAAAAATATTTTTCAAAAGATAATTTTTCTCCTAAAATCATTCAGCAAAAACCTTCACCTGCCCCCCTAACAGCAAGCCACCTTTCCCGAATAAGGTAATAAAAAAACCGTGTGTACTTTTTCTGTACACACGGTTTTGTGTTATAGTCGGTATATTTACTTAAGCATTTTAAGAATTTCGTCCTTTTCACGATAGCCTACTGCCTTGTTGACAAGCTGACCGTTTTTGAACACCATAAGAGTCGGGATACTCGACACATTATACTGCATTGTAAGGTCGGGTTCTTCGTCAACATTAACCTTGCCGACAAGAATTTTGCCGTCATATTCGTCAGCGATTTCTTTCACAATCGGGGCAATCATCTTGCACGGACCGCACCATGTTGCCCAAAAGTCTACAAGCACGGGGATATCCGAATGCAAAACCTCCTGCTCAAAAGTTTCTTTGTAAAGCTCTATTTCCATAACAATCCTCCTGTTCGGTTATTTAATCTTTAGATTTGTAGTAAAGCATACAATGACAAAAGCCCTCAAAATCAGGATCGGCAATCTGCTCCTTGAATTCCTTGCACATACACTTGTATTCCTCTGTACGCTGAATTCTGCACGGGCAGTAACCGCCTGTCCTCTTCAAGCCCTCTTTAACTGTCTTTACTGTTTCTTTGTCGGGATTAAGTGTTATTTTCATCTGCTCACCCCACAATTTTTACGGCGTTTGCCGTTAATCTCTTCCCTTGACTATACTATATATCGCAACTCTAAAATTGTCAAGCATGGCGAGTGCCTCGCACCCTGTTCGTGTAGACAGTTTAATATAACCAAAGTTACGACTCCCGAGATTTGCTTTGTACTAATATTCCCCTATGCATACGAGTGCCTCGCTCTCCATTCGTGTAGACAGTTTGAAACAGTCAATACTGCTACTCCCGAGATTTGCTTTCTGCTAATATTGCCCTATGCATACGATCTCCATTCGTGTAGACAGTTTGAAACAGTCAATACTACAACTCCCGAGATTTGCTTTGTGCTAATCGCTCTCTGTTCGTGAAGATAGTTTTTCTGTAATGCAAAACATATTATGCCCGAGCGTAACATTGTCACCGTCTGCACCATTCAATGTAGCGGCGAACCGTGTTCGCCCTTTGTTTTATGTGCAAACATAAAACAAGCCGTAGGGGCGTTCATTGGACGCCCGCCTTGATGAAATTATTTGTTTTATGTGTATGTTATGATGTGATGAAAATTGTGTATTCTAATGTAGCGGTAAATTTCCGACATTTATATAATTTAATTTACCATAAAATTTGTACCGTTACTTGCAAGTGTTCATCGGATCACCTACTGAATTGTGAAAACAGTAACTAAAATTATCTTTATTATTTGCCGTATAAAGAAAAACTCTGATAAATTTTTCAAAAAATGCATTAAAATATACATTTTTTCGCCTTTTGAGCTTATAAGCGGAGGCGATTTTATGACAAACTTTTTTATAGTACCAAACGAGGTGTTTGACCTCAACCTAAAACCGCAACAGTTCGCTGTTTTATGCTACATACTCAAATGCTGTGACGAATCGAACACCTGTTATCCGTCCATACACACCATTGCAGAGGCGTGTGCAATCTCCGACAACACCGTTAGGGAAAGCATAAAATTCCTTTGCAAAAGAAAAATCATTACCAAATCGGGCGGCTTTACGGTCGGCAAATACGGCAAGATTCAGTCATCGTCCTATCTGTTCTCGATCAACCCGAATTTTTATGACGAAGGTTTCGGCAGGGACAACCTTGTCGAATATTACAAAAACGAAAACTCTGCCACCTCATAATCTGCAACGACACACTCTGCGAATATAACTTCATACCCCATGTAAAATACTGCACCCCCCTACTTCAAATATTACACCCATGGGGTTCAGAATTTGCACCTCCCCCCTTCAGAATTTGAACCCGTCCCCTTCAGAATTTGAAGCCTAATAATACCCATAGAAAAAGACTAAGAGAAAAATACCCAAGGAACAATACCAAATGAATAACTGCGATGAGTGGAATTGAGAGCGAATACTGACGAATTGCATCCTTGTAATTGCAGAAATCTGTGTTATACTTAAGTTGAAAATAATTTGATGAGGTGATAGCATGGTAATAAGAGAGGTTCAGGACAGAGATTTCGTTCAGCTTGCGGAAATGAGATGGACCCATGCTGTTGAGAACGACGAAACTTACGGTGAACACAACACAGACGGTGTAACAAAATCGGTATTTATCGAGGAGTTCGTTGCCTTTTTATACACAGACAAGGGATATAAAATCTTCGTTGCGGAAGATGAGAATGCGAAAATTCTTTCGGCAATGTTTGTATATCTTATTCCGACAATTCCCACCCCGAATGCAAAGCGTGAATTTATTGCGTATCTCACAAAGGTGTTCACGCTTGAAGAGTATCGTGGCAAGGGCATCGGCACTCGACTGCTCGATTATGTAAAGAACTACCTTTCGTCAATCAACTGCGAACTTGTCTTTGCATGGCCAAGCAAAAATTCGGCAGAATGGTATAAATCTCATGGTTTTTCCGACACCAACGAAATTTTTGAGTGCAGATTATAACAATAATAAATATAAGAGAACAATCGGGTAACAGATTTACTGAATGTAAACTTCTGCTACCCGATTGTTATTCTATACCGAGAATATCATGGAAATATTTAAGCATGGAACATTTTTATTTTTCGTTCAAAAGATTTTTTGTCAGCGTTTTCAAAATCTGAAACCGATTTGACATAGCCCTCTATGTATTTTGAAATCTGTTTTTCAACTTTATAAATACTCATTCTGACAGCCTTATATTCATTGTATCTAAGACTGCATTTTCAATTAAATATTTATCATAATCATCAGGTCTGATAAGAGCCGTTTTTGAATAATCAAGCCCCGATGAATCGGTTTTTAACCTTTCTGTATTTTTAAACAGGAACGCACTTTTATGATGAATATGCGACCTAAACGGAACACAAA
>ERZ1032113.264-NODE-264-length-16511-cov-9.582341_pt1 | contig 16511 bp, 17 predicted proteins | sample MGYA00518164_ERZ1032113 | MGnify/ENA primary metagenome ERZ1032113 (study PRJEB33719, sample SAMN04261305) | wastewater metagenome | biome: rural village; feature: human; material: feces | host: Homo sapiens | place: El Salvador | collected 2014-01-14 ... | reverse complement strand
AAAAGGATGCGCTTTCTCGGAAAACATCTTGGAGATTAGATGACGCTCGCTGCCAGAGAAGATAAAATTGGCATTGCTGCACTTCTGAATATAAGTTCTGAGAATGGCCTCCATATTCTTCTCCGGATAATAACCTATCTGCTGGAACTCATCGATGGCAACGATACATTTCTTATCGGCCTGCTCCAAACAGGCAAATATCTCATCCAATGTATAGAGCGGATTAGAAATATCACCCAACGAAAGATTAAACGTTGGAGTATTAGAAATCGGATCGTAACCGAAGCAGCCATTGATAGACTTCAGGGTGTTAACCACCATTCTCATCATCTTGGTTCCACGACGGGCTGCCAAATCAAATACAGCCTTTCCCAACTCGAAGGCAAATTCATGGATGCTGGAAGTTCGGAGGATATCGATGGAAATACAGATAAAATGGTCTTTGATAGCAGGAGAATCCATGCAAAAGTCTATCAGTTTACTCTTGCCTACTCGTCTTGCAGCCATAACCACCATATTCTCACCACTTGTTACCTTACTGATGATTCTTTCTGCTTCCTTTTCTCGATCGCAGAAATATTCGGGCTTGATATAACCCGTTATGATAAAAGGATTCTCCATATTGCTCACCATTTTAGAATGTTACTTTTGACTGCAAAGATAAACATTTATTTTGAATTATGCAAATTGCATAATGCAAATTGCATAATTCATGTTGATTTTTCCTATTACAGAGGTAAAGTATCCTTCAAATCCTACAACTTTCCGTCAAAACATATAACCATATTTCATACACCTACAAGTTTTGAATCTGGCGACAAAAACAAAGGGAATTGAGAGACTGAAATACCCTATTTTCTGCTCTCTATGAAGAACAAGACCTATAGTTGTACAACTATAAAGTTACAGTTGTACAACTATACATGCTATGGTTGTACAACTCCAGAGTTATGGTCGTACAACGATAGGGGTTAAAATCGTACGACTATAGATTTTCCTCAACGCCATCATCCTGTCAAAACACACGCAACTATCTGATTACCAGCACATTTCCATCTTCCTTCATATTTACGATATTCTCAGAGAAAACAGAAGCGTCTGAAAATACGAGAACCTCAGCCAAGCTAATGTAAAGAAGATTCATTCTTTATATCGCCATCACACTTCATCTGTAATTTGCTGATTTTCAAGAACATAACTTGTAGAAAATCTACATGACCTAACGATGCGCATCATTAGCATCTAATAAAGCGCATCATTAACACCTAATAAAGCGCATCGTTAGCACCTAATAAAGCGCATCGTTAGACCACTATAAAACACATCATTAAACAATGATGGATAATGAGTGGGAAAAAATAGCTTAGGCACAGCAACTTTGCGCCCTGACTATGGCATTTTTGTGCCCTCTAAGGAGCAATTTTCCGTATGCAATGATACCTGCTCGGCAGCAATATCCACGATCTTCTTTCTACGAGCTACACCTATTATATAATGGGCATCCTTAGCACTGCAATGGAAATACTTCTTCACAGCAACTACCAGGTCTCCCTTCTTTACAGAAGTGACACCCTCAGGATAAGCACTACGGACAGCCTTCTCGATGTCCGACATCTTAAACTCTATGTGCTTCTTGTGGTGGTATAACGAAAATGCCAGCAGCATGACCACTACAAAGAAAACCAAAACAAATGTAACTTGAGTCATGGTATAAAATATTTATGTTAGATAATCTTTCACTATAAGATTTCGCAAATATAATACTTTATTTTCAAAAGACCAACCTTTTGCATCATTTTTTTTCAGATAAAGGTACTTTTTGTAATTTTTCTCAGTATTTGATGAATATTTCTATCTAATATTTTGTTATGTCGGAAATATTGCGTACATTTGCCGTCAAAATCCATAAAAAACATAGAGAAAATGCAAGAAACCGTCAAAAAAGTTTTGAGCAGCGACTTCAATCGCAAGAAGGCTCTGATGTTTGCCATCACCGCCCTGCTCACCGCACTAGTTTGGAATCTGCCCATCGACAGCTTTGGCATCGAGGGGCTGACAGTCGTTCAGCAACGCGTCATCGCCATCTTCGTCATGGCGGTCATGCTATGGCTCACCGAAGCCATTCCTGCCTGGGCGACCTCAGTAGTCATCATCTTCGTATTGCTATTCGGTGTGTCCGACTCGGCCTTCAATATCATGCAAGGTTCCGAAGGCGAATACGGCAACCTCCTGGAATATCAGGGTATCATGGCCTGCTTTGCCGACCCTACCATCATCCTCTTCCTCGGTGGTTTCGTGATGGCCATCGCCGCCACCAAGAGTGGACTCGACGTACTGATGGCTAAGACCCTCATCGCTCCTTTCGGCAAGAAATCAGAAAATGTACTATTGGGCTTCATGCTCATCACCGGCATCTTCTCCATGTTTATCTCCAATACTGCCACCGCAGCCATGATGCTTACCTTCCTGACTCCTGTATTCAAGGCACTTCCTGCCAACGGAAAGGGAAGAATAGCACTCACCATGGCCATCCCTATCGGAGCCAACCTCGGCGGTATGGGAACACCTATCGGAACACCTCCTAATGCCTTCGCATACAAGGTCCTTACAGCACCAGACGGACTCAATCTCGACATCGGTTTCGGTGACTGGATGATGATTATGTGCCCGATGGTACTCGTTATGCTGGTATTGGCATGGTTCATTATCCGCAAGATGTTCCCTTTCTCACAGAAGACTATCGAACTGCAGATCAAGGGAGACATCCAGTTCAACTGGCGTACCATCGTAGTGGCAGCCACCTTCATCCTGACCATCGTACTCTGGGTATTCGGAAAGAAATATTTCGGTATCAATGCCAATACCGTAGCCATGTTGCCTATCGCCGTATTTGCATTTACCGGTGTGCTCACAGCCGACGACCTGAAGGAAATCGACTGGGCAGTCATCTGGATGGTAGCCGGTGGTTTTGCATTGGGTCTTGCCATGAATGGTACGGGGTTAGCAGAGAATGCCGTGAAGAGTATTCCATTCGACACGTTCAACCCGATAGTCATCATGATCGTTTCAGGACTCGTCTGCTTTGCATTGAGTAACTTCATCTCCAACACCGCTACTGCAGCCCTCCTGATTCCTATCCTGACCGTAGTATGTGCCGGCATGGGCAGTTCACTCGAAAGCATCGGTGGAACCTCTACTATTATTATAGGTGTAGCCGTGGCTGCTTCCTGCGCCATGTCGCTTCCTATTTCCACCCCTCCGAATGCCATCGCCTACTCTACCGGACTCATCCAGCAGACCGATATGGTAAAGGCAGGTCTGACTATCGGTCTCATCAGTATGATTCTCGGATATGGTGTGCTCATCACTTTCTGTAAGATGGGTATACTCTAAAAAACTCAAAACAATATATCTCTAAAATGAAAAAAATAGTAATTGGTATCGACGTAGGTATCTCCACCACCAAGATTGTGGGCATTGACGAAGACGGAATCGTAGTAAGTCCCATCCGTATCAAGGCTACAGACCCGATTACATCTCTGTATGGAGCATTCGGAAAATACCTACACGACAACCAGATCAGCCTCTCTGAGGTGGAACATGTGATGCTTACCGGAGTAGGCTCTGCTTATATAGACGAGCCAATCTATGGACTTCCTACCTCCAAGAGCGAGGAATTCGTAGCCGACGGACTTGGTGCCAAATATGAAAGCAAGCTCGACAGGATGATTGTAGTAAGCATGGGAACGGGTACATCACTCGTGAAATGCGAAGGCGACAACATACGCCACATCGGAGGTATCGGCATCGGAGGCGGCACCTTAGCAGGACTGAGCCGCATCATGCTCAAGACCGACGACGTGAAGCAGATAGCCCATCTGGCAAAAGATGGTGATGTTTCCAAGATCAACCTGCTCATAGGCGATATCAGCGCCAAACCATTGCCAGGACTGCCAATGAATGCCGTGGCATCTCTGTTCAGCAACGCCAAGGCAAACGCATCTCGCGAAGATATTGCCAAAGGTCTCATCTGGATGGTACTGCAATGTATCGGTTCTGCCACAATCCTTTCCTCCTTAGAGTCGGGAATCAAGGATTTCGTACTCATCGGAAACCTGACCCTCATGCCTCAGTGCCGGGAAGTATTCCCTGCCATGGAGAAACTCTACAATGTCAGGTTCCGCATACCTAAATATTCAGAATTCTGCACGGCAATAGGTGCAGCGCTTGACTATAAAAGGAATCAGAAATAAGCTCAGATTTCTGCAAGTGAGGTGCAGAAAGCCCATATATAAAGGGATTATCGACTAAAGCATTCGGATAAGCAATAATTAACATTTCGGGGCAAAAATCGCATAACTCTTTGATGCATAAGCAATTAATCGTTTTGGGAAACAATAAAATGCAAAAGTTTTCCAAAACGATTTTTTAAATACCTGATTATCAGCAACTTAATATTTTTTAACCAAAGAAAAGTTGTCCAAAATAGAAAACTTTCAAATATCTTTTGTATCTTTGCAATGTCAAAATCGAGGTTCCTACTGCCTCCTTTTTGCGTAAAATGTTAATAATAAGCTAATTAAATATCAATCTTAAAGTAAAGATAGAAATGATACAAACTGTAGTAAAGCGTGACGGACGCATTGTTGGTTTCAATCAACAGAAAATCATGGCTGCCATACGTAAAGCCATGTTGCACACAGACAAGGGTGAAGATGAAACTCTTATTGAGAAAATCACTGATCATGTAAGCTATCGTGGCAAGAACCAGATGAGCGTAGAAGCCATCCAGGATGCCATCGAGATGGAGCTCATGAAGAGTGCCCGCAAGGACGTGGCACAGAAGTACATCGCATACCGCAACCAGCGTAACATTGCCCGCAAGGCAAAGACACGCGATGTGTTCATGAGCATCGTAAATGCCAAGAACAATGACATCACCCGTGAAAACGCCAACATGAATGCCGACACTCCTGCCGGCATGATGATGAAATTTGCTTCTGAAACTACAAAACCATTCGTTGACGACTACCTCCTCAGCGAGGAAGTTCGTGACGCCGTCCTGCACAACTACATTCATATACACGACAAAGATTATTATCCTACCAAGAGTCTGACTTGTGTACAGCATCCGCTCGACGTCATCCTGAAGCATGGCTTCACAGCTGGCCATGGTTCCAGCCGTCCAGCCAAGCGTATCGAGACAGCAGCCGTACTGGCTTGCATCTCTCTGGAAACCTGTCAGAACGAGATGCACGGTGGCCAGGCTATTCCTGCTTTCGACTTCTACCTGGCTCCATACGTAAGAATGTCTTACCAGGAGGAAGTGAAAAACTTGGAGAAGCTCTCTGGCGAAGACCTCAAGAATCTTTATGATGCGCCTATCGATGACTATATCGAGAAGCCACTCGACAATCTTCAGGGAAGAGCACGTCTGGAACAGCACGCCATCAACAAGACCGTAAACCGTGTACATCAGGCGATGGAGGCTTTCATCCACAATATGAACACCATCCACTCCCGTGGCGGTAACCAGGTGGTTTTCTCTTCTATCAATTATGGTACAGATACCAGTGCTGAAGGCCGTTGCATTATGCGCGAGATTCTGAAGAGTACTTACGATGGCGTAGGAAATGGCGAAACTGCCATCTTCCCTATCCAGATTTGGAAAAAGAAACGTGGTGTCAACTTCTTGCCAGAGGATCGCAACTACGACCTCTATCAGTTGGCTTGCAAGGTAACAGCCCGCCGTTTCTTCCCTAACTTCCTCAACCTCGATGCCACATTCAATCAGAACGAGAAGTGGCGTGCTGACGATCCTGAGCGCTACAAATGGGAAATCGCCACTATGGGTTGCCGTACACGTGTATTCGAAGACCGTTGGGGAGAGAAGACCAGTATCGCACGCGGTAACTTGAGTTTCACTACGATTAATATCGTAAAGTTGGCCATCGAGTGCATGGGTATCGAGAACAAGGAATTGAGAATCAAGACTTTCTTCGAGAAGCTTGACAATATCCTCGATATCACAGCCAAGCAGCTCGACGAGCGCTTCCAGTTCCAGAAGACCGCTATGGCTAAGCAGTTCCCATTGCTGATGAAATATCTCTGGGTAGGCGCCGAGAACCTGAAGCCAGAGGAGACCATCGAGAGCGTAATCAATCACGGAACGTTGGGTATCGGTTTCATCGGACTCGCAGAATGTCTGGTTGCCCTCATCGGTCATCACCACGGCGAGAGCGAAGAGGCACAGGAATTGGGTCTGAAGATTGTTACCTTCATGAAGGAACATGCTGACGAATACAGCGAGCAGTATCACCACAACTACTCTATCCTCGCTACTCCTGCAGAGGGCTTGAGCGGTAAGTTCACTAAGAAAGACCGCAAGCAGTTTGGTATTATCCCTGGCGTTACTGACCGTGATTACTATACCAACTCAAACCACGTACCTGTATATTACAAGTGTACTGCCATGAAGAAGGCACAGGTGGAGGCTCCTTATCACGATCTGACTCGTGGTGGACACATCTTCTATGTAGAGATTGACGGCGATGCTACCCACAACCCTTCTGTCATTGCCAGTGTGGTTGACATGATGGATAAGTACAATATGGGATACGGTTCTGTAAACCACAACCGCAACCGCTGTCTGGACTGTGGCTACGAGAATGCAGAGGCCAACCTGGAAGTTTGTCCTAAGTGCGGAAGCCACCACATCGACAAGTTGCAGCGCATCACCGGTTACCTCGTAGGTACTACCGATCGCTGGAACAGTGGCAAGTTGGCTGAGCTTCACGACCGTGTAACTCATATCGACACTCCACAAAAGTAAGATAAGGATAAACTGGGAAGAAATCATGATAAGCGTTCTTAGCGTAATCCACGACACGATGGTGGATGGTCCTGGTTTCAGGACCTCTATCTATTGTGCAGGTTGTCCCAATCATTGTCCTGAATGCCATAATCCGCAGTCGTGGGACATCAACAATGGTACGATGACATCGACCGAAGACCTGCTGAAGGAAATCATGAGCGATCCGTTCGCCAACGTTACCTTCTCAGGAGGCGACCCGATGTTTCAGGCTGAGGGATTTGCCGAGTTAGCTCGTGCCATCCGCAAGGAAAGCAGCAAGGATATCTGGTGCTTTACGGGTTATAAATATGAGAATCTCCTGAAGAACCCGGCACAGAGAGCACTGCTCGAACAGATAGATGTCCTGGTAGATGGTCCTTTCATAAAGGCACTCGCTGATAAGGATTTATTTTTCAGGGGAAGCAGCAACCAGCGACTCATCAATGTAAAGAAATCGCTTGCCACAGGAGAGGTGGTAGAACTACACCTCACCAAGGACAACCCGACACCGGTTTTATAAGCATTAAAACGATAAGACATCATAACTTTACTCACCAGCATCGGGAGAAATCCTGATGCTGGTGAAATATAAAAATCCTCTTGATTCAGCTTTATCAGCCGATTCAAGAGGATTTTTATTGTATCGTCCATTCCGTATTTTCGTATTCTATAACGCCCTATAAGTTTGTGAAATTATCAGAATGCCCATTGCATCTCCTGCAACAACAGGCGGATATAATCCCTTTCCCAGTCCTGTTCACGCAGCCAGACTGTACCCCACTGCAAAAGATCGAGATCCAACCTGATGATATTCCTCACCTTTTCCTCCCGAGTTCTTCCACATTCTTTCTCTACCTGTTTCAATATCCGTTCCACTTCCTCCTGCTCCTTATCCGTATCGGCTAAGGCAAGGGCATTTACAAATCGGTCAGACGCGATGCCTATCGGTTCGGTCCATAACATTCTCGAAAAGGAGATGCCGGGGAAAAAGCTGTGCAGACGCTCCATTGCGAAAGCCACATTCTTCTCTTGCTCATGATTAGAGCCTAAAGCTATCAATATCCTAACGCTCATCTTTTTTCCTGCAAAAATAATCAAATAATATCGAAAAAGCATACAAAAAGTGAAAATTAATAAATAAATAAGAGAAAACAAGCGAAAATAAACTATTTTTTATATTTTTGCAGTATGAATAGAATCAAAGCAAATATCATAGGTTTGGCTCTTCTGCTCTGCACACTTCCTTCGGGCGCACAGATGAAGTGGAACCAGACTTATCAGACATATATCAACCAGTACAAGGATCTTGCTATCGAGCAGATGCTCAAATATCGGATACCAGCCAGTATCACGCTGGCACAAGGTCTCTTCGAGAGCGCTGCAGGCAGAAGCAGCCTGGTAAGACAGGGCAATAATCATTTCGGCATCAAATGCCACACTTCATGGACAGGTCCTACGCAATACCACGACGATGACGCCCGTGGTGAATGTTTCCGTGTATATAGCGATGCCAGGGAAAGCTACGAAGACCATAGCCGCTTTCTGGCACGGCAACAGCGATATGCCCGGCTTTTCTCACTGAACAGCAACGACTACAAAGGATGGGCAAGAGGACTGAAACAATGTGGCTATGCTACCAATCCGCAGTATGCCAACAAACTGATACAGATTATCGAACTGTACAAGCTCCATGATTATGACAAGGAAAAACGCTACGACAAATTCATGGCAGAACATAGTGGCACAGATCAGCCGGTCAACGCACAAGGACTTCTGCATCCTATCCACATCTTCAATGACAATTATTATCTGTATGCCAGAGAGGGAGAAACCTTCAAGAGCATCGGAAAGGAAGTGGGTATCAGTTGGAGAAAATTGGCTAAGTACAACGAAAGAGACAAACACGATATCCTGCACAAGGGAGATGTCATCTATCTGAAGAAAAAGCGCAAGAAAGCGCCTAAGCAGTTCAAGAAACGCCCTCATATCGTACAACCAGGCGAGAGCATGTACAGCATTTCACAGAAATATGGCATCAGATTGAAGAGTCTCTATTCCAAGAATCACCTTGATCCTGACTTCAAGATATACCCTGGAGCCAGACTGAAAGTAAGATAAAGAAATAAAGAAAAGAAAATGAAGAAGAAAACACTGATCATTGCAGCTCTTGCTATGCTCATGATGCCAGGCAAACTCCTGGCACAAAACTTCAACGACTATTTCGTTGACAAAACCCTGCGAGTAGATTATACCTTCGTAGGAAACGCTAAGCAACAGATGATTGCAGTAGATGAACTGAACGTCATGCCCCGCTGGTATGGTAAAAAGCAGCGACTGGACGAAGTGCCTGTAGAAGGAAACGGACAAATCACAGTTCGTGCCCACAAGACAGGTGAGGTCATCTATCGCAACTCCTTCTCTACCCTCTTCCAGGAATGGCTTTCCTACCCGGAGGCTAAGAAGAATACGCAGAGTTTCGAGAATGTCTTCCTCGTACCGATGCCAAAAGATACGGTGGACATCACCCTGTCGCTCTTCAACAACCGTCGTGAGGTTACTGCGTCACTCACCCATCAGGTAGTGCCAACCGACATCCTCATCCACCACAAGGGAGAGAAGCCGACAGCATACGAAACCATCCAGCAGGCAGCCGATACAACTCGTTGCATCCATGTTGCTTACGTAGCAGAGGGATACACAGATGCAGAGATGGACACTTTCATCAAAGACGTAAAGGATGCCAACGAAGCGCTCTTCAATCATGAGCCATTCAAGAAAATGCGTGACAGATTCAATGTCATCGCCGTAAAATCACCATCTGAAGAAAGCGGAACGAGCGAACCAGCCAAAGGAATCTGGAAGAATACTGCACTCCACTCTCATTTTGATACATTCTATAGCGACAGATACCTGACCACACTCCATCTGAAGGACCTGCACAACTGGTTGGCTGGTACTCCATACGAACACATCATCGTGCTGGTAAATTCCAAGAAATATGGTGGAGGCGGAATCCTCAATTCTTACAACCTGACCTCTACCCACCACAAGTGGTACAAGCCAGTAGTAGTACATGAGTTCGGACATTCCTTTGCTGGTCTCGCAGACGAATACGCCTACGATTTCGAAGAGATTCCGATGTATCCACACGACGTAGAACCTTGGGAGCCGAACATCACCACGCTGGTCAACTTCTCCAGTAAGTGGAAAGACATGGTTAAGAAGGGAACACCTATCCCTACCCCTCTCTCAGAGAATACCAAGGTGGCAGAAAGCAAGGTGGGAGTCTTTGAAGGTGCCGGCTACAGCACCAAGGGAGTATATCGTGGCGTTCAGGATTGCCGCATGCGCATCAATGACACGCCAGAATTCTGCCCTGTCTGCAAGAGAGCTATCACAAACCTAATAGATTTCTATACAAAATAGTCTTCTATATAAACTTCAAAAATAAAAAAATAACTGAAACCTATTTTCAGTAGAAATAGGTTTCAGTTATCTGTTACAAAACCAAAACTCCTTAGAACTATGAAAGAAAGAAAAATTGAAATTGAATACCAGTTTGCACAATTGGAAGAATTGAGCCAGGAAGAACAGAACCTGGTGGAAAAAGCTATTGCTGCTACCCAGAATTCATACGCCAACTACAGTCACTTCTATGTAGGAGCCTCCTGTCTTCTGGAAGACGGTAGCATCGTCATCGGTGCCAACCAGGAAAATGCAGCCTTCCCATCAGGACTCTGTGCTGAAAGAACGGCAGTCTTTGCAGCACAGGCAAACCATCCGGAATTGTCCATCAAGACCATTGCCATCGCTGCAAGAAATGCCAACGGATTTCTCAAGGATCCGATTTCCCCATGTGGAGCTTGCCGTCAGGTCATCCTCGAAATAGAAGACCGCTACAAGCAACCGGTACGCATTCTTCTCTATGGCACGGAGGGCATCTATTGCTTCAGAAGCATCAAGGACCTGCTTCCTTTCTCTTTCGTAGATGCCAATATGAGATAACTACTTCAGCAGATCGCTGATTACAATGCCGATCACCTTAGGCTTCAATCCATCCAACATGTGGCTGACCTGTATGATACGGGCCTGCATGTCGGGTGTGTCCCTATATTTCTGATAAGCATCCTGAGCCTTAAGAAATTCATTCCATGCCCCCACCCAGTTTTCCATAAACAGATGACAGAAACCTAAGCGGTAATAGGCATCCGGCTTTTCATTCTCATAGCACAACGGCAACATTGCCTCATACATAGGGATGGCCTCCTTGTACTTCTGCAGATTGAAAAGACTTTCTGCATTTGCCCAATAATAGAACGACCGTTCATGAGGGGCAAACAGAGCCAACTGGGGTATCGCCTCCGTCAGATACTGATTAGCATGTTCATAATCCCATTCATAATAATAGCAGACACCTAAATAGGCCTTGTATCTGGGATTGAGCCGATATTGCTTCTCCAAGTCCTGCATAATCATCAGGCACTCATGATATTTTTGAGAAGTAAAATACTCCAAAGCTTTGCCCAGCTGCTCGGTAGCCTCATCATTGCGCTGGGCAAAAACCAAAGAAGGGACAAACATCAAGTTCATCCCCAAAAAGCACAAGGCCCATTTTCTATATGTACTCATCTTCATAAGCTACATTTCTCCTGATAAGTCATAAAAGAAAAACTACTCTTCTTTTTTCTCCTCCCGATACAGGAAACATCCTGCATCAGCCTTGTCTTCTTCGCGCTTGAGACCATTGCGATCATAAGGCAAAGCGGTCTTCGGATCGGCTGCACCAATGGCAGCAGACTTGGCAGACAAGTGGAAATCATAAATCAGATTTTCAGTATCGAAAACTGAGAAATGCTTCTCGCCATACATGGTGGTATCCTTCACATCTTCATAGACGACATGGGTAAAACGAAGACTGTCCTCCGTCATCATCTTCTCGGTACGCAACACACAATGGTCGAAACTGAACTTGAGCGGTTCTTCCTCTACTGGCGTCCACAGTACCTCATCATTACCATATCCCGTAACGAGAGAATTTCTGACGTCCAATGTATCTATAGGAGCCTTGAAACCGATTGCAGAACGTCGATTGCCATCAAACGGATAGAACTGTGCAATTGTACTATTGTTGACATCCACATGACCCCCCTCTACATAGAGACAATGATTGAGCGTATTTGAAATCTGCGTATTATAAACCTGTACCTTGGCATAAGAAATCGCTAAGCCATAGCCTTGGCAGTTATGGATAGTAGAATTTTCTACCAGCAATTTCTGGGTAGCAAGATCGCAGGAATCCACTACAATACCATGATAAGCACTATGGAGATCAGTATATTTCAGTTCATTATCAGCAGAAGCCTCTCTCAATCGGATGCCCTGCCATTGTCCGGGAGTACGGTCGTATGGCAGATAGTCAAACATCCGGTCGATACGGTCGCCCCTCATCGTAACCGGTTTTTCGGCAGTACCTGCAGCCTTCAGTTTACCATATACGTCAATACCAGCATTCTCATGGAAATAAAGCGTAGCACCCTCTCTGATAGTGAGTGTGCCTAAGCTATCTACCTTGATTCCGCCATAGATAACGATTGGTTTCTGGTAGCCGCTTTCATCCGGTTCACCCAGAACAGTTTCCTCACCTTTCTTCACTTCCAGACCGTTGTGCATCTCTGCATCCCATGAAAAGGCACGCAGATTAATCTTCTGCTGCACCCCACTTTCTAAGGTAAAGACAAGGTCGTCCTCCACCAACTGCGGTTCATTTTTCTCCTGCAGAGCAGAAGTCAGTTCCACGAATACACGGATGCTGTCTCCCTTACGGATCTCGACATCACTTGTCTGAAAACCAGCAGCCTGTCCGAGAAACGTACCATCCACATTCACTCTGAAACCTTCCTGATTACCACCTTTCAGACGGATATTGCTACATCTGATACCTTTTCCAGAACGGTTGTAAACCCACATCGTTCTGGTAGGTGTCGGCACATTCGAGAAGGTAGTATCCAACCTTACCGTATCAGTAGAAAAAGTCAGCAAGTCTGCCCGGGATGAAGAAAAATCCTCATCATCCATACAGGAAGACAAACTTACGATTCCTAATAAACCTATAAAATATAATATAACCGAATTCTTACTCATACTTATAATAACGCAAGAACTTGCAAATTATTCTATATTTTATCAACCATATTTCTGATAAAATGAAAAGTTCGCCAAGTTTCCTTATAACTCTTGATGGCAAAAAGCCACTTGAGACTATACACGACTGATGTAGAATTCTATTATCATCGTGGCAAACATACGAATGTACATGATGAGAATGTTTCTTGCAATCGTTCCACTTTGTGCCATAAAAAGACTATTCCTTATAAAAAGAAATAAGACTTAATACTCTTTACCACCTCTTCCACTTCTTCCCATGTCACAACAGGACTTATCGGCAAACTCAGTTCTTCCTGATGAAGCTGCTCTGAGATGGGAAGGGAAAGGGAATGTAATTCCGAATAGCATTCCTGACGATGAGGAGCTATCGGGTAATGGATTAATGTCTGGATATCATGAGCGGAAAGGTACTGCTGCAACTCATCCCTACGATTACTGAAAATCGGGAAGATGTGATAGACATTGCTCGCATCTGGCATCTGCTTGGGTAAACGAATATATCCTGCTGAATGCACAGATAAGGTCTCCAAACCTTGGAGATGATCATAATAATATCGGGCTATCTGCTGGCGATGGGCATTATCCTCATCAATATACTTGAGCTTGACATCAAGTACTGCTGCCTGAATCTCATCCAAACGGCTATTACGGCCCTTATATTGAAAGACATATTTCTTATGCGAACCATAATTGGCTAAAGCTCGAATGACTTCTGCCAGTTCCTGATCATCTGTGGTAACAGCACCGCCATCTCCCAATGCTCCCAAATTCTTTCCTGGATAAAAACTATGTCCGGCTGCATCTCCCAAACTACCAGTGCGCTTGCCTTTCTGCGCAGATTCCTGAACAGCTGGTTCACCGAGATAACGGCAACCATGTGCCTGGGCATTATCCTCTACTAATTTCAAGTGATACTTATTGCAAATATCAGCAATCCGTTGAGTATAAGCGCATCGTCCGTAAAGATGGACAATCATCACAGAACGGGTGCGCTCCGTGATTGCTTCCTCTATACGAGCATCGTCTATCTCAAGAGTCTCTGGATCTGGTTCTACCAAAACAGGTTTCAGACCATTCTCTGAAATAGCCAAGATGGAAGCGATATAGGTATTGGCAGGAACAATCACCTCATCCCCCTCCTTCATCACGCCCATCTCCATGTAAGCACGATAGATGAGGGTCAGGGCATCCAAGCCGTTTCCTACACCTATACAATGGCGGGTACCGATAAAGTGAGCGTAATGTTCTTCAAACTGCTTGACTGAACTACCTTGCAGATACCAACCGGAATCTATCACACGGCTAACTGCCTCGTGAATCTCATCCGCATGCTGCAAAGTAATCTTCTGTAAGTCTAAAAACTTAATCATATCAGGAATGGTTTTGACACTTCTAGGGTTAATCGAAACTTGTTACTACTTTTACATGTCTCGATCAAACTTATCATTTCTTTTACTGATAGCAGATTACATAGGGGGTTGCCGAAGTATGCGTTGCCCTGTGAAATCCTGCATATGATATGAAGTTGGGGCATTCTGCCTTTTTTCATATTTTTGCAGGACAAAGGTAACGTTTTTTAAGCAAACCACCAAAAAAAGTATCGCTTTTAAGCCATTTTTTGTGCAAATTGTGCAAAAGCTACAAGAAAAGAGCAAAAAAAGACGCACCTATCACCGTCATCACACCACAAACCACAATTGAAAGACTACTCATCGCTCCCTCAATGGTACCCATCTCCATCGCTTTAGCCGTACCCAAAGCATGGGCAGAACAACCGATGGCGATACCTTTTGCTATCGGTTCCTTGATGCGAAGGAGGGAAAGGAACTTCTCTGCAAAGATGTTTCCAAGAACTCCCGTTACGATGATAACGACTACTGAAACTGATACGTGACCGCCCAATTCTTCTGATACGCCAATACCGATGGCTGTCGTAATGGACTTTGGCAAGAACGTAACATACGAAGCATGATCGAAATGAAATAGTAATGCAAGGATAAGTACGGAACACAAACTTGCCAATACTCCCGACAAGATACCAATCATGACGGCACGATAATTCTTCTTCAACAATTCTACCTGCTGATACAATGGTACAGCAAGACAAATTGTGGCAGGCGTCAGCAAATAACTGATGATATTGGCACCAGCACTATACGACTCATAACTTACACCTGTAAACAACAACACACAGATAACCAATATGATAGCTATCAAGAGCGGATTCATAAGAGACCAACCCGTCTTAATTTTCAAAGCCAAACCTATTCCATACGATGCTAAACTGACCAGTACTCCAAAAAATACTGATTCCTGAAACAACTCCATCTTGTTTTCTCCCTTATTATTTTAGTTAATTACTTCTTATTTTCTTTCTGTACCTTGTTACGCTGGATAACAAATTGTGTAATCCAACCAGAGACTCCCATCACTACAAAAGTAGTCAATACCGTAACGATGATATACTCCAGCCAGGAATTGCCTATCGACTTCCAGGAATCAATAAGTCCTACAGCTGCAGGAATAAACATGACTGGCATGACTGCGATGAGAAAACTGCTCGTCTCACGGATATCCTTCACCTTGACCCATTTCAACTCCAAGGCGACAAACAACAAGACTATACCATATATACTGGCTGGTATAGGCAATGGAAGAAAATAATGCAACAGCTCTCCCAAAAACGAGAAAGCGATGATTATCATAAATTGAATAAGAAACTTCATGATTTCAAGTTAATTTTAGTATCACTTTTCGTTGTCCAAACCGATTTGCTCCACATAGCGCTCAATCATACTGGCTGTTTTTTCTGTTCCCAACCGATCGCTATCCAGACAAATGTCATAATCATTGGCATCTCCCCAGGTAAGTCCGGTATAATACTTATGATATGCCACACGACAGTCGTCTAACTGTTCCACAAACTCCTTCGCATCTTCATAGGAAAGATTCTGTTCCATCTGGATATCTGCAATGCGGGATTTCATCGTTCCCTTTAAGAATACGGAAACCAAATCCTTACGTTCACGGAAAATATAGTTGCCGCAACGGCCGATAATGATACAGTTCTCGTCTCCAATCATGTCTGCAAGTACACGCAAAGGTCTTTCCGTGGAATCTTTGCGAGTTTCACCAAAGGAAGACATGGCAAACAGGAGTTCATCTACAGGGCGCTCCTCAAAGAATGCTTCCATCTCATCGAGCACACCTTTCTCGCTCGCCATCTGAAGCAAGCTCTTTCTGGTATAAAAAGGAATACCATAATGTTCTGCCAGCAATTTGCCTACATTGACGGCACCACAGCCACACTGGCGGGCAATTGTAATAATCATGAGTCTATACTAATTTTTAAATGTTACCCAATCTTGATATGATATAAAAGTACAACGGCTTTTATATATAAACAAAAAAGCTAAGAAGAATAGACTTCTTAGCTTTTTGTCGGGGCGACAGGATTCGAACCTGCGACCACCTGTTCCCAAAACAGGAGCGC
>ERZ1032113.257-NODE-257-length-16759-cov-12.785979_pt1 | contig 16759 bp, 8 predicted proteins | sample MGYA00518164_ERZ1032113 | MGnify/ENA primary metagenome ERZ1032113 (study PRJEB33719, sample SAMN04261305) | wastewater metagenome | biome: rural village; feature: human; material: feces | host: Homo sapiens | place: El Salvador | collected 2014-01-14 ... | reverse complement strand
GGGCTCGTTAGGGACTTGCACCCATTAGACAATACACATGCTAGTCAAACAAAAACTCCCTCAGCAAAAGTGCTGAGGGAGCAAAACTGAAGTCTATTTAAAGCCCAACTTCTCGGGCTCGAGAGAAGATATATAACTTACTTTAAAATCACCTTCTTGCCATTGATGATGACAAGGCCCTTGGCAGACTTGCTTACACGCTTGCCGTCGATAGAGTAAACCTTGCCAGCCTTCACAGCCTCGCTGACAGTGATGCCGCTGATGCCGGTTGCAACCTTCTCAGCCTCTTTAGCCTCATCTATAATCTTCTGAGCCTCAACCAGGATTTCGTCAATTCTAGCCATCATCGTGTTGAACTGCTCCTGAGTCAACTCTTCCTGATAAAGTTTCATGTACATCTGGGTTAATTCTACATTGAGGTCATCCAGCTTAGTAAAGTACTTATCCTTTACTGTTGGACACTCTGAGTCAAGGGTAGAGATGTATTCATCCATCTTCTGAGCAGCTGGAGTATACTTTGCGTTGAACTGAGCCATCCACTCATCCTTCTGTGCCTGAGCATACAAGCCAGAAACATTCTCCTTGAAATAACCAAACTCCTGTGCAAAGCCTGCGATCTTGTCCTCTGTATAAGGAGCCGCAGGATCGGCTGGAGCCTGAGCAAACTCAGCAGCAAGGTTCTTCCAATACTCTGCTGATTCATTTACCATAGAAAGGTCATACTCTGGGAAATCCTTCTTTACCTTTTCCATTTCTTCATTCAATGAAGTGAGCGTTGCAGTGATGTCTTCCACCAAAGTGCTGGCTTTCTTTGATGCAGCCAAGAGGGCATCAGCCTTTTTGCTGATGGCATCATACTGATCACACATCTTCTTTGCCTGCTCTTTTGTCTCGACAGGACTCTCCATGGTAGACATATAAATCTGCATCATATCAGCATCCAGTTCATCGAAAGCAGGTGCATAATAATTCTGCACGTTCTCAGGAACCTGTCCCAAACACTCAGCCTTGTGCATATAAGCAGCATTATAACGGCTATTCACCTGGAAAGAATACACCTCCAGCGCTGCATTATTCACTGCATCCTTGATACCATCAGCTATCTCGTTTACAGAAGCCTGATAGTTTTCAACCTCAGCTGCAGTAAGCGTCTTTGCTTCAAACTTTGCCTTAGCCTCATCAGCAATCTTATCAAGACTTTCCTTGTTGTAATTCAACGAGTTTTTGGTATCCTCTGCATCAGGATACTTGTCGTTGATTTCCTTCAGCATAGCAACGATGTTCTGCTGCACTTCTGCGATAGACTTCACAAGTGCATCATACTGCTCCTGAGTTGCAAGAGTCTGACCCTCTTCTGCTGCAGCCGCAAAAGGCTGAGCTGCTGATACTGAAACCGCTGGTGCTGCGCTCAACATGAGCATAGCCGCAAAAAGTAATTGTTTCTTCATTTTACTCTCTCTTTAAAAGTTAATACTAATATTTATTATTTCACTATTTTATATACCTTGTTTCCCTGCTTCACGATATAAATGCCATGACGCATCTCCTTGGCAGATACCAGGCGACCATTGATATCATAGCATCTTATCTGACCATTACCAGAGTAATCAGTAGTGATGAAGCCAATGCCCGTAGAACTTGCAGGTACCACGATGAGTTCCTTGGAATCGTAAGAAAGCTCACCCTCCTTCTTGGCGTTTACTACCAAAGCATAAGTGGATCCTGATTCCAGACCTGAGAATGCAAACTCTGTCTTACCATTGGTAGAAACCTTCTGATAAGCAGCCACAGGCTCATGCTTCAAGGCATTGCATCCCAAAAGAACATCGTCGATATAGAAGGCACCGGAAGTGCGCTGGATGACTTTCAGTCTCACTGAATCAGCCAACTCCAGCAACTCATAGCTATAAGTATTGCCCGAAGCCATGTCAGCACCACCCTGCAAGGCGGCAATCTGCTTCCATTCTCCATTCTGATAAGCCTCTACTGCCAAGGTTGCCTTGGTTGTAGAAGAAGACTTGGCGAAAAACTTCACTGATGAGATACGCTCCTTGGCAGATGCCATCTTCAGATAGGAATCCATCTTGTTCAGACGGATGCAAGGCACTTCCTCGCCATACGAAGTCATGCTTAGGTTACCATTGGTTTCCCAAAGTGATGGCATGCCCTCCAGTTCGTTGCCGAAGTCATAGCCCTGCTGGGTTGCCTCTGAAGCATAAACCAACTTATGCAAGGTCACCACGTAATCGTCTATGGTTTCCGTTCCTGTCCATGAAGCCGTGAAGCCCGTTTCATCAACAGCTGTAGTCTTCACATCCGTCACATAATACTTGCTGAAAGGAATTGCGGTGGTGGTGAACTTCTGGGTATAGACGTCAGAAGAATAAGAACCGCGATCTGCCTGCAAGGTCATCTCGTAGGTGGTTTCAGGCTTCAAGTCCTCGATAGGAAGAGAAGACTGCGCCTCGGTATATACCTTATTATTATAGAGCGGCAGAACTTCTTTCTGTCCATCCACCACAGAGTAGATGTTCAATACATATCTCTTGGCAACAGGCACATCAGCCCATCCTACCACAACGCTGCTGTCCTTCACCTCGGCAACCTTCATTTCCGGCGTATTCAACTTCAGGTCCAGTCCGCCGAGCATGAGATTGATGATGCCATCTTTCTCCTCGATATCATCCAGCGACATCACCTTGCCGCCCGACCAGGAAGTCAAATCGCATTGGGTTACCTTCGAAGTTCCAGGGAACGGATCTCCCGTACGGGTATTATCGGTGCGCTTGTCGTCAGCTTCAACGATATCAATGCGCTGATGAGAACCCGTAATGTTCACCTCGTTGCTTTCCCAAGTCTTGGCATCATAGTCGATATGCCAGAGCAGCATGCCATGGCCAGGGATAAACTCATCCCATCCCTTCTTCTGGCGATTCTCCATGATGAAGTATTCCTCATCGTTGGTTCCACCCACAGGCACCACGTATGCCTTGTTGCTGTCGTTCAAATCAGGCAGAACATTGAGGGTATCCACTCCGCTGTTCAATACGGTCAGGTCGAGCCATCCCAGGCAGGCACGCTCGTAGGCAGAGAATGCCGCAGGCGTATTGCCGTTGTTGTTGTAGGAAGCCCTATCCATGGTATCGAAGGAGCCAGGGGTGAAGGTTGCCATGCCATAATATACATCATAATGATCGGCAAGACCGAGCACATGACCGAACTCATGCACGAAGGTACCGATGCCCGCAGGCTGAGGTTTGATGACGGTACCATTGATTTCGTTGCTGCAGGTATAGTTGCCTACCTCGATGCCGTCCAGCTTCAGCGACTTCTGGGTAACTCCAGCTTCCTTGGCGATATCTGCATAATAGGCAGAATGTGGCCAGATGGCATTGCCATCACCCGAATCAGCCTCACCCTTTCCGGCATAGAAGAAATAGATGTTGTCGATGAAGCCATCCTGGTTGTGATCATACTGAGAGAAATCCACCAATGGGTCGGCAAGTGTACAAGCCTCTCTCACGAACTCCTCCAGGGCAACCGGATTATCTACAGAAGAACCCTTGTTGGCTCCGTAATAAGAATACTTCTTTGGCAATGTTACAGGACCGATGACATCAAACTGAGGCAGGAATTTACCATTGGAGCTGTTCACATAGAAATCTCTCGCACTTCCGTTGGCACCATTGCTATAAGTGAATCCCTCTTCATTGAGCATATTGTTGAAGAACTGATGCGCATCGCTACCTACGGTAGAGAACTTCGTATCAGCAAACTGCACCAAAATGACCAATGAGTGAACTTTGCCTGTAGTAGGGAAATTATTTATTTTTTCTTCCTGCGGATTGCTGCTCGAGCGGAGGATGGAATTGCTGCGGGTATTCAGAGAAGCATTTCTGCGAGCCGAGAAGACTTGCTGCAACTGCTGCAGACGGGCACGCTTGAAAGATTCCAAGATGGCAGACTTGTCCTGGCTTTCGATGAACTTCTTGACCTGGGCGCTTCTATCAGAAGCCTCTGTAGCCTTGATGCCACTTGCCTGCACCTCACCATTCTTCCAGTCGGCATACTCGTAGTTTCGCAGCTGGGCATTGAACACGAGTGGAATGCCATCGGAAGTCATCACATAATGACCATGCTCATCACCACGCATCTGGATGGTGAGCCAGGAGCCATCAGCCTGCTTCACCTTCAAAGGTTTCGGATAAGCAGGAATAGCAAAGGTGGTCTGCACAAAGCAGACCACCAATAAACTGAATATGATTAATCTTTTCATACTTACTTGATAACAAACTTGGCTGTAGCCTTATGACCAGCCTTATCAGTTGCCTTTACGATGTAGAGACCTGAGGTCAAACCTGCTGTGCTGAATGCAGCACCAGAAGTCTTGCCTACGAGCTTGCCGTTTACGCTGTAAACATAGATAGCGTCAGCACCCTCGGCAGAAATCTGAGCGTCAGCTGCCTTGATAACCAAAGCCGCAGCACCCTCTACGTTCTCGATACCGCTTACATAGTTCTTGAGAACTGTTACATTGATTGTAGCAGAGAAATCACCGAAGCTAACGGTAACCACACCGACACCCGTCTTCGTACCCTTGATAACCAGGTCGATGCTGTTGCCATGAGCCTCACCAAGAGTAGCAGTAGCATTACCAATAGCAGAAACTTCCAGTTCAGACTCCAGATCTGGGTTCTCCATACCATATACAGAAACCTTCACTACAACAGCGCCCTCATCGTCAGTACCTACAGTTATATCATCTGCGCTAACAGCGAGAGCCTTTGCGATATTGTTGAAGTAAAGAGTAGGAATCTTGCTTCCATCCTCCTTCCAAGGCTCAGCAGAAGTACTTCCGTAAGCATACTCCAAACCTGTGAAGAAGTCCTTGTTCATCTCCTTGGCTGCCTTGAAGGCACCCTCAACGCTGGCAGCATCTGTGTTGCCCACATTGTTGGCAGTATAGTTGTTAGTCAAACGAGTCTCAGTCTTAGGAGTCTCACCCTCAGCATACTCCTCATCGGCGATAGTTCTACCGGCAATCTGATGAGTAGTAGCAGGAGTGCTTACCTCTTCACCATTTTCGAAAGCCTTGATAGAACCATCGAATACACAGTTCTTTACAAAACCGGAGCCACCATTCCAGGCGCTCTCCATCACACCAACGATACCACCTGCAGCATATCCGTTCCAGGCAGACTTGCTGGTTGCTACGATATCAGCATGGCTGATCACATTAGAGATACCGTTGAAGAAATTATCACCAATAAAACCACCTACTGTATTCTCTGCAGTCAACTTACCGCTAACCTCGCAGTTCTTGAACTCACAGTAATCCTGAACAGAACCGGCAATACCAACGATACCACCCAGATTGTTCTTGGCTGTGGCATTTACATTTGCATAGCATGCATTTACGCCAGAACTTGTACGAGTCTGACCAACGATACCACCCACATTCTCTGAGTTAGGCAAAGAGATTTCACCCTGGAAAGAACTGTTGGCAATATTGGTATAGAGATTAGCGCAACCTACGAGACCACCCGCAGCTGAAACCATCGCATCCTCGCCGGCAATCTTGGCACCATAAACAGAGATATTATCCACATTGGCACCCTTAGCCTTGCCATCTGTAGAATAGCTGGTCTCACCAGCCAACACACCTATATACTGGTTGGTATTGGTCAACTCAACAGTAGGGTTCACAAAAATCAAGTTCTTGGCAACACCATTGATATCGAGAGTACCGAACAAACCGGCATGACCTTCTGTAGTCTTGATACCAAGGTTATATACTGTATGACCATCACCATCCAAAGAACCAGAGAAGTTCTGGATAGGAGTCCACCACTGTGCAGCCTTCGCCATATCGATGTCAGCCACCAGCTTGTAGTTCTTGGTTGGCTCCAGAGCCATCTGCTGGAAGTCACCCGTAGTAGAAATCAGGTATGGCTCCTCTACAGTACCCTTACCACCCTCTTCAAACTTGGAGAAAGGAAGGTCGTAGAAGCTCATGTCATACTTGTTGTTCTCAGTATCCTCGAACGCAACAAACATCTGACGCTTGCCCAAATCGTCCATCACAGGGAAAGCAGCCTTTGAGAGCGAATGAGTATCATCACCACGCCATGACTTCAGAACGGTGCCGTCAACCTTGGCAACCTCCAAGACGTTGTCGAGCTTGTTGCTACCATCCTCGCGGCGCTTCTTGGCGATATATACATATTCCATATCATCATCTGTGTTGAAGAGATATGGGTTGAGTGATGTACTGTTGAGCAATGGAGTAAAGAGCTCAGCCTGTGCACCCAGGTTCAGTCTGTCCACATGATCGATGGTGCAGTCAGGGTTCACCCAAGCGATAGGAGCAAGCACCTCGCCAGCCTCATTACCCTCAGCATTTGCCAGGGCGATGACATACTGATAGCCCTGCGCATTGGCAGAAGTTGGATAACGGTCGAAGTTAGATGAGATGTTGTTTCCGTCGATGTTCTGTGGCAACACACCTGCCTTCTCGCAAGAAGGAACGTTTACCAGCTGAATCTGCTGGGCTGCGCTCTCGCCTGTACCCAGGGTCTGCAGGAACCACATCTGCTCTGACTTGCCATGGATGGTGTTCAGCAAAGCCCACTGGTTGCTTGTCACATTGTCGCAGATATCCTTCAACTTACCATGCTCTGAATCGTAAACGGCGAAAGAAGCCAGGTCGGCATCCAGAGAAGGAGTATAGTCGAGAAGCTCTACCACATAGTTCAATTTGCCGTTGTTGCTGAAGTAGCCCTTTGACAAGTCGTTGTTGCCGAAGAGACCAAAGGCAGCAGAACGGTAAGGAACGCCCTCAGGAGCATTGATGGAAACACGGAGATTATCCACCTGCTTGAAATTCTTGTCGATAGTTCTCAACACCAGGAAGTTGTCTGGATTCTGTGTGATATCCAGGGTACCATCACCTGCATCGGTATCAGTATATGGCTTCTCATACTGTGCCAGAACATAGTAAGGAGTACCATCCACGTTCATACAGTTGAAGCAAGAACCCTGCAGATAGTTGATTCGGTTGTCAATATCAAAGTTGAAAGTATACTCCACATAACATTTATCCTTTCCCCAGGTAGGAGGGGCGATCACATCGATACTATACTTCTCATCAGACTCGTGAGTCATGATCAGACGCTGGTAGCTGTTCCAGCCCTTAGATGCATCGAATACAAGACCTGTACCCTCCATCTCGAACTTGATTTCACCGGTATTGACATCGTAGGCACGGGTCAGATACTTATCCGCACCGTTGAAGGCATCGTGGAACTCCACCAGGATTTCGTTGGATTTTTCATCCTTATCGAAAAGCTTCTTGGTGATAGGACCGTATGGAGTAATACCTGTCACATGCTTCCATCCTTCAGGAACCTTGACGCTGAAAGAGCCCACTTGCTTGTGGTTGTTATCGAACAGTGTGATTTCTGAAGACGTATGGAAGTGAGCTGTATAATACTCGCTGTAAACAGTGTCTCTTGAAGTAATGTTCTGGGTGAAATACCAGTTGCCGCCGTCAGAACCGGTAACCCATCCGTAAGCCTCGCCCGAAGCTGAATTGGTAGGTGTATCACCTACGCGTGTAGGAGCATTGCTGATATTGGCAAAGCCAGCCTGGCGCATCTGGTAAGCACTGTTGCTGCGATCCACCATACCTGGCACTGAAACCAGGCGATGAATATCAACATTCTTAAACTTCTTGGCAAACGATGCCTTGCTGGAGGCCATCGCTGCTGTGCCGCTTGCTCCCAGGAGCAAAGAAAGGCAAAGTGTAGATAATAATCTCATGATTACTTATTTTATTAAGTTTATTTGATGATAGACGATTTACGATACGACTGCCATACTGCAAGCTTGGCTGCCATGCTGTTGGCAGATGGACCCATCTGGCGAGCCAGGGCTGGAGCCTGACGCTTGGCAGATGATGCATCAGCACCCTTTGGAATATCCATGAGGAATGGCTGTACCATCCAACCCTGATCGGTAAGATAGTTAGACTTAGAAGGACTCTTCGCCTTGAACACCTGCAGAATCATAGCCAGAAAGTTGCCCGACTGATTGTTGACATTGTAGGCAGTACCGCCAAAGAATCCGTAAGTTCCATACTGCTCACTATACTTGAATGTGGCAGAAATAACTCCAGACTCAGTACCCATGTAGTAAGCGCCCTCCTCATCGAGGAAGGTATCGTAGATATAGTACTTGCCCACCTTACCCAGGCACTGGCTGCTGTGAGTCTCCACGCTACCCGTCGCCTCATTCACGGTGATTGGGAATACCAGACCCAATTCAGGAATAGAAAGCTCGGTGCGGCTCAATGTAGCATGAACAGTCTGCTGCTCCAGCTTGTCATCCTCATTGAAATCGTAATAAGAATAAACATACTCGCCGGCAATATCCTTGTCGAAGTCAAACTGCTTCACTACGAAAGAGTCGGTAACGGCTGCCACCTGATACTTGATGTAGTCGGCACGGAGATGACCTGTAGTATTCTCGCTGAGCGATACCTTCAATTCCTTGCTGCCGGTATCAACCGAAGCCTTTGCCCAATCAGGAGCATAGGTAATCTTGATATCAGAGTTGGAACTGTATGCCTTCACGAACTCCGTAGCCTCGTCGCTACTGAAAACCATGTCAGACTTGTCCATCTCGAGCACCAGACCATACTGAGAAACATTGATTACCACAGAGTCAGCCTCTGTCTTCTTGATAACCAGCTTGGCGTTACGCGACTGGCGTGAGTCGTTGGCAAGAGCAGCCAACTTCACGGTGCTGCCCTCGATGCTGGCGCTGAGCCATGAAGGTTCGTCGGTGTAAGCCTTGGCAGGAGTACAGTCCACGGTTACTTCACCCTCGCTGGCATTAGGTCCGAGCGTAGTCTGGGCAGAAAGCACGTTGATGGTGCTCTCGGCCACAGCCTGATAATCGCTATCGCTGCTGCATGAGGCCATCAGCCCCATGGCAGCCATACCTATTATATATATAGATTTCTTCATCTTACTTGATTATTTGTTTGGAGTCAAATTAGAAAGATAATACCATTCGAAGACAAACACATACTGACCATTCTCCTTGATAGGCTGTCCGTCGGTGGTACAAGCCAGAGCTACGAATGTATCAGAAGCATAGCCCTCAGAAGCCAGCGTGCCATCATCCTCGAAGTCACCTTCCTGAGATACGCCGTGCCATACGATGTTCATACCACCCTGTCCGAGCAGCATTCCCTGGGTCAGGTCGGCATTCATCAGCCACAGGGCTGGATATCTGCCGCTAGGGTCGTCAATCAGCTGAGAAGGCAGATTGAGCGCACCCGTCTCTGGGTTGAAGCTCAAACCGATGTTATAGGTATATCCGCCAGTGGTGAATGTACCCTTCAGCATGTTCTCCTGGTCTTCCACCTTCGAGATGGTCATATCGCAGGAACCCTGCATGGCAGAGAGTGTCCAGTCGCCTACCCAGGTATCGATGCCTGGAGCATAGGATTTCAAGGTCAGCGCCTCGTTGTCCTTTGCTGTCATCACACCCGTCTTGCTCACCAGGAAGTCCTGAGCCTTGTCATCACCCAGAGCCACAGGCTCGTTAACGGCATGGATACCAGTGGTAGTAACATAGAAAGGCTGCTCTACCACCTGTCCGTCGGCTGTGCGCGAAAGGATGCGGCGTGTAGCGGAATTAATCTCCACCATCTTGCTGGCATCCGAAGAATTGCCTACGCTGTAGTTCACACCCAGGCGCTTCTGCACGTCAGCGATGCTGTCCAGATAAGAAGTCCAATCTACGTCGTCAGCCAGACGGGTGAACACCATCTCGTTCTCCCACTTCTTACCCTTTACGAAGATGCTGTCTTCTGTAAGCTTGGTAATCACAAACTCCCAGTCACCCTGCTCACCTTCTATCTCGCCGTAGGTAGGCTCACCCAGGAAGTGGAAGATGTCGTTATAGGTGTTGAAAGAGAGCACAGGCCCCATGCTGCGGTCAACGGTATAACTGGATGTAGCACGCTTAGAAGGTGCTGCTACGGCTGTATCGCCAGCCACGGTCACCTTGCCATTGGCAAACTTCATGAGGAAGGTGTAGCCGCCACCGGTCATTCCCTTGCCTGTGAAATAATGAAGCTGCCATCCGTTCTCAGAAGATTCCAGAATCTTCTGGGTATTCTCAACGGTGCTCTCGATGCGGTTGGCAGCCGACTCGTCGAAGAATTCCTTGTCATCGTGCAGACACGACTGCAAGCTCATACTGCCCAACAAGCAAACGATAGCTATAAATATATGTTTCATAAATCTATTCTATTTTAAATGATTCAAATCCAAAGAACTCAACTCATTACCTCTACGCAGGATGGCTGCACGCAATACATCGATATCCACGTCCCATGAATCCTTCATGTAGTTTTTCACGATCTTAAGCTTCTGGTTCAATGCAGATACAGCCTCGTCGCCACCATTCTTCTGGGCATCGTCGAGGATAGCCTGCCACTGCTCAGGGCTATAAGTGATATAGGTTGACAGCATCTCGGCGAAGTCCTCCAGACCCTCTGACATGGCGTATGGAGTAACAAAGCCCTGACCGTGAGCCTTAGAATCAGCAATCTGATACCAGTTACCACTTACGTAGCCCGACTCGGTAATCTTATTATAAGATGTGTCGTAAGGCTTCTTCTGGTTCAGAATGTGGGTGAACTCGTGGTGCATGGTGTGGAAGTAATACTGAGTCATAGATGCATAGCTCTCAAGCATGGCATCGGTCAGATTGTTCACCATATAGAGTGTAACCTTCAAGCCGCCCTCGGCAGTACCCAGAACCATGGTTCCGTTGCTGTTGTATGCCGGACTACCAATCAGGTGGATCACTCTTGGCACATTGTGCTTCACGAAATCAGGACCCAGCACCTCGGCGTATGAATCGAGCCAGAGATACTTGATGATGATAGCCAACTTGGCTGACTTTGCCGAGTCGGCTGGTGTCAGGGTATAAGTATAGTCAGACTCGATGTCCTCCATCTTATACTTGAAATCGATGTTGTAAGGACTGGTGTAGTTCTTCTGCAACCACAAGTCCAGGCTGTCTCTCTGTGGAGTGGTGACAGGGAAGATGGTTGGATCGTCCGGGTCATTGTCTGAGCAAGACACGAAGCCCAGGCCCATCACCAATGCCAACATCAACATATATATATTATGTTTCATTTCTTACTATTACTTTATGTTTTTTTACTTATTGCGAGGGTTTGGTGTAACACCTGCAGTGATAACATCCTGTGGCAACTGGATGGCGAGACGTGGGTCACGAGCCTCCATGGTGTCGGTGATGCCTGTAATCTTGTAGTTGCTCTTCACATCACGGCGATAGATAGTGATGCCGTAGCGCTTTACATCCTGCATGCGCAAGCCCTCATGAATGGTCATGATTCGACGGAGGTGAAGGATGCACTGCAACATAGGCTCCTCTGTATCCTTGTCGATGGCGAAGCTGGTGTGGAACGCCTTGCGTGGAGTTGGCTTCTCAGGAGTGTAATAAGCGGTAACATCGTCGCTGTAGAACTTCTTCACGTCATCCAGGGTAAGCTGCACGCCTGTCTTTGAGAAGGCAGCCAACTCGGTGTTCAAATCGTTCAGAGCCTCTGTGTAATGTCCGAGCAAAGCCTGTGCCTCAGCTCTTACGAGCAGGGTTTCATCAGCTGTAAACTCTGCAAACACAGCGTGAGGAGTACCGATACCTGCCTGGATATCACTATACTCGAAATCGTAAGGAATCTTACGTACGATATACTTTGAAAGAGATGCATTAGAGAACACGGTGTAGTTGAACACCTTGTCACTGATACCCCAAGGACCCTCAGACTGTACGGTCTCCTTGGTTGCTACGATGGCGCTGTGTGCATACTTGTCACCATACTGATATGGACCGCCGATGGCACCCCACTCAGAAGCAACCACCTGCAGCAGCAGGTTTGCCTTCACTGAAGAACCGATGTAGGCATTAGGCTGAATCTGCTTGTTGGCAGAAAGAGCGCCCCATGCAGACCAGTCTCTCAACATACTCTTGGCGTTGCTGCCCAACACCTTGTTGGCATACTCCACGGCCTTGTCATACTTCTGATAATAGAGGTAGAAACGGGCTGCGAAAGCGGCAGCAGAGGTAGATGTGAAGTGGAACTTTGGCTTGTCGTAGGTAGAACCTACCAGCTTCAAGCCTTCCTGCAAGTCCTTGTCAATCTTGGCATAAAGCTCGGCAAGGGTACCACGGTCGTACTTCACGTGTACATTGGTCTCAACCACCTCAGGGTAAGGAAGACCCAGGTCTGTGGCTGCAGTGGTCTCGTCGTAAGCCATGCAGAATACGTTGGCCAACTGGAACATGGCATAGGCACGGCAGATGAGCGCCTCGCCCTTCTGGGTAGAATAAGAGCTCTGGTCTGCCTGACTGTTGATGTACTCCAAAGCGATATTGGCTGTGGTGATGGCATCATAGCAAGTTGACCAGTAAGTAGAAGGAGACTCGTAAGAACTGGTCTCAGTGATGTCGGCCCATTCGTATGCCTGCTGCTGAAAGCGGTCGGCAGCATCCCAACCGGTGTTCAGGTTACAATCGGTATTGTCAGAATACATCTCCAGCAGATAGGCAGGATGCACCTGTGGGTAGGCATTAACCAGAAGCTTCGACACATCGGTAGGGCTCTGCAGGTCCAGACGGCTATCTGGCTGCTTGTCCAGATAATCGTTGCAGGAAGTCATGCCAGCCGACAGTGCCAACGCTACAATGGCGATATATAATTTCTTTATTTTCATTTTTATTTTCTACAATAATTAAAGTCCAAGTTTCAATGTAAGAGTAAACTGCTTTGGCATTGGTGAAGCCACACCACCCGCATTCATGAACTCAGGATCCTGACCGTTCAGCCTCTTGTCTGCATAGAGCAGCATGAGGTTGGTAGCCTGAAGCTTCAATGAGATGTTGTTCACTGGTGAGTTCTCCAACCAGCGGTGTGGGAAGTCGTATGCTAATGAAATTTCCTTCAGGCGGATGAAGTCACCCTTGGCTGTGCGAACAGATGTATAGTTGTAAGCATTGTAGGCTGTGGCCAGCAATGTATGGTTCTGCTCAAACTCATAACGGCTCACTACACCAGGCACATTGGTAGCATTCTCATCACCAGGCTGCATCCAGCGGTTCTTGAAGTCGTGGGTCATTGATTTCAAGTCGTTATACTTGGCACTGAAAACCGGGTCAAGGCGCACCACGTTGCCGAAGGCGTATGTAAGGAACAGGTTCAGATGGAAGCCCTTATAGTTAAAGGTGTTGCCCAGGGAACCATTGTAGATAGGGTCTGTAGAACCCTCGTAAATCAGATAGTCCGTATTGTCACGATTCTGGAAGTCGAGGTCACCCACGGTAGCCTGGCCCTTCTCGTTGATGCATACAGGATAGCCCTTCTCGTTGATGCCCACGAATGGGATGGAGAACAAGGCACGCGCTGGATAACCCTGCTTCGCAAAACCGTTACCCTGAACCAGGTCGATGACGCGCCCCTGATTGTAGAGGTCGGTAATCTCCGTGCGGTTGTGAGAGTAGATCAGACTGGTCTGCCAGCTGAAATCGTTGGTCTTCACGTTGGTAGAAGAGATGCTCAACTCCTCACCCCATGACTTCATGGAACCCACATTGGCATAGGCTTTGCCATAAAGCTGGTGAACGGCAGGAGCAATCTCATCGAAGTTGCGACGCTGATATACATCGAAGGTCACGTTCAGACGGTTATTGAAGAAACCTGCATCCACACCGAAGTTGAACTCGTGCTTCTTCTCGTAGGTAAGCTCATCATTTCCGAGTGCTGCCACTACGAATCCCAACTCCTTGTCGGAAGTAGTAGGACGATAAAGGGTATTCATCGAGAGCTTGGTGAGCGCACTGCAGTAAGATGCATCAGGAGGAGTACCTGTCAAACTGTAAGACACACGGAAGGTGAGGCTTGACAATGGCTTGAGCTTAGGGAAGAAGCTCTCCTCGTGTACGTTCCAGGCACCAGACACGTTCCAGGTAGGCATCCAGCGTGCCTTGGTGGTACGGCCCATCTGGTTAGAACCTTCATAGCGGAATGTTCCGTTCACTACATACTTGCCATTGAAAGAATAGGTTGCATTGGCATAGAATGCGGCACTACGTGAATCGGTGTTGCGCAAGCTGTAATAGTTTGAGTTCTCCTGGTCCAACTTCTTGAAATAGAGATACTCGAAGTAAGCTGTCTCACCACGGTAGTTCATACCCCAGCCGTTAAACCAACTGCGGTTACGGCTGATGCCGGTAGTTTCAAGACCACCAAAGAGGTTGACGATGTGCTTCTGTGCAAAAGTATGGTTGTAGTTGGCTGTGGCACGGAAGTCATAGTCCACCATACGGTTTTCTGTACGCTGATAGATACCACCCTGTTTCAATACTGATACTGGCAAGGCATAGAGGTTGGTCTTATCAAGGAAGAGCAGCTTGTTGGCATCGCGGATCAGCGAGTTGTCCATGGCGCGGTAAGCCAACGCCTGGTTTGAATCCTCCAGGATGTTGTGCTCCTGCGAAGAAGTGCTATACTTGATGGCACCCAGTGTAGAGAGCTCCAGATCCTTGAAAGGCTTCCACTTCAACTCCAGCTGGAACTTGGCATCAGCCACGTTCAGGTCGATGTAGTTGCTCTCCAGCTCATGCAGGATGTTGAATGCTGCATAGTTGGCATGATAATATGTATAAGGATCGAGCGCGCGCGATGTGTTCAGCGCGTAAGAGTATGGGTTGATATCGAAGTCACGCTTCACCTGACCTGATACCACGTCCACATCCTGTCCCAGTGTACCTGGGGCCTTCTGCTTACGATAAGAACCACCACCAATCAAGTTGACAGAAAGATTATCCAGAATATGATGGGTCATATTCATGCTCACGGTATAACGGTTCACCTTGCTATCCTTGTACCATCCTGGGTCAACCATAGCAGAAAGTGAAGCATAATAGTTGCTCTTCTCGGTACCACCGCTCAAGCTTACAGAGTGGTTCTGCATGATGGCAGAAGAGAAAAGTTGCTTGAACCAGTTGGTATTGCGATATTCAGCCTGCTGGAGATAAGCATTCCGAGCCTCCTGGGTGTTGGCGAGACCAAACATACCTGTGGTACTGTTGTAAGTATTGATGAGCTCATACATCTTTCCATATACACCATAGTCGCTGCCATTGAGAATATCAGAAAGATTGAGCCATCCCTTATCCCTCAACTCCTTGTAGATGGCCATCTGGTCCTGAGAGTTGAGAATATCAAAATTCCCATAAGATGGAATCAGACGGGTAGTAAACTCACCGGTATAGTTCAGGTGAGCCTGTCCCTGCTTACCCTTCTTGGTAGTAACGACGATGACACCTGCCATCGCGCGCGCACCATAAATAGAGGTAGCAGAACCATCCTTCAGAATCTGGAAGCTTTCGATATCATCAGAGTTCAATCCTGCGATGGCAGAAGAAATCAGGGTCTCCGGGTCACCGGAAGCCAAATCATCTGCGCTCACATCGGATACGTCTTCCATGATAACGCCATCCACAACCCAAAGAGGCTTTGAAGAACCATAGATAGATGTTGCACCACGCACACGAATCTTTGGAGCAGAACCAAAGGTACCACTCACGTTCTGCACAGACACACCGGCAGCACGGCCTTCCAAAGATCGGCTGATGTCGGCAACACCATTCAATTTTGCTTCCTCGGCATTTACTCGGTCGGTAGCACCGGTAAATAAGCGTCGGTCTGTTTTTTGTAAACCAGTCACAACCACCTCCTGCAACTGCGCTTCAGGACGAAGCACTACCTTCATATTAGCAGTAGCAGGTAATGTCTGACTTTTCATTCCCACGTAACTAAACACGAGTTTAGTTCCATTAGGAACATTCAGCTTAAAGTTACCGTCAACATCTGTGACTGTACCCTTACTGGCTGCCCCCCCAGAAACCAAAACAGAGGCACCAATAATCGGTTCGTTGTCATCCGCAGATATTACGGTTCCAGATACGTCAATCTGGGCAAACGCTGCTCCGATGCTCATCAAGAGACAAACAAAGAAGAGCGAGAGTCTTTTTTCCATAATTTCTCGTCTTATTTTAAATTATTATATAATAATGTGATATCGGCTGCAAAATTACAACAAAAATATGAAATATTATTTTTTTTTTTCATAAAATCTGAAAAATGTTCTGTTTTCCTGCTTATTGTAAGAAAAATCGAGAAAAAATAAAAAAAAATAGGAGAAAACTGGGTATTTTCTCCTACTCGATTATTTATCTTAATTCCTTATTCCGGAATAACTATCTGATAAACAGCAGCTCACGATACTTTGGCAAAGTCCAAAGTTCATCGGCAACGAGGAGTTCAAGCTTGTCTATCTGATAACGGATTTCCTCCATCTTTGGAGCCACGGTATCATGATAAGCTACAGCCTTCTCGCGCTCGCTCTCTATCTTGTTGGCTACCTTGCGGGCATCAACCAGCGCCTCTACACCACGCTCTATCGACTCGGTGCGCTCGGCAATCTCACGGATAATCTTCACGTTGCGGGCAGTTAGCTTCTTGCCTTCCTCGCCACCGAAGATGTGAATCATGCCCTCTACATTCTTTGCCAGACGGCTCTGATAGTGGGTTGCCACTGGGATGATGTGGTTCATGCTCAGGTCGCCCATCACACGAGCCTCAATCTGAATC
>ERZ1032113.254-NODE-254-length-16870-cov-9.360214_pt1 | contig 16870 bp, 12 predicted proteins | sample MGYA00518164_ERZ1032113 | MGnify/ENA primary metagenome ERZ1032113 (study PRJEB33719, sample SAMN04261305) | wastewater metagenome | biome: rural village; feature: human; material: feces | host: Homo sapiens | place: El Salvador | collected 2014-01-14 ... | reverse complement strand
ATAATTATTAAAAAATATATTCTAATCATCATATATTTTGTACTTTTGCAGAAAAGTTTCGAAACATCATTTTTTAATGCGCGACGCAAGAATTTAAAAAGCATTTAAAGGTTTGATATCTCAATGACTATTGTCGAATGCAATAGGCTAAAAATTCACATATGTATATATGAAAAGACTCATTTTTACTTTATCAACTCTGATGATATGCTCAGCCTCTATGATGGCGATACCTGCAAAGCCAGGACAATGGAAAATGTTGAAATTGGCTAATGGCACAGAGATTAGAGCAGAATTAGTAGGCGACGAGCTATGCCACTATTGGCTTGCAGCTGACGGCAAGGGCTACGCATGGAGCGCAGCTCAAGGTTGCTATGTAGCTATTGACAAGGAGGCGGCTCACAAGGAAGCCGACCAAAAGCGCAATGCTGCAAACAAGCGACGCATGGCAAAGGCAACAAAAGCTAAAGCCAACGACCTATACACAGGAGAAAAGAAAGGTTTAATAATATTGGTAGAGTTCCCTAAGCGTACAGCTACAAACACTCCAGAGGTAAAGTTCTCTACAGAGAATGCTCAAGAGTTTTATAATCGCGTAGCTAACGAAGAAGGATTCTCTGACCCTAAGACAGGTTTCACCGAGAGTGTATACGACTATTTCCTTGCTCAGAGCAGCGGAAAGTTTAAGTTCAAGTTTGATGTTGTAGGTCCATACAAATTGGGCAACACATATAACTACTACGGCGAAGACTCTGGCGGTATGCAAGATGCACACCTTGGTAAGTTTATCTATGATGCTTGTAGGAAGGCAGATGGCAATGTTAACTTCGCAGACTACGATTGGGATGGCGACGGAAAGGTAGATCAGCTATTCATTCTCTATGCCGGACAAGGACAGAATGTGAATGGTGCCGACACCGGACTTATCTGGCCACAGGAAGGAAGCCTCAACTCTGTAGGTTCCGACCAGCAACCATTCGAAATGGATGGAGTAACCATCGATTCTTATGCTTGTAGTTGTGAACTTGGTGAAAACAAAGTTATCGATGGAATCGGCACAATTTGCCATGAGTTCTCTCATTGCTTCGGATTGCCAGACACTTACGACAAAGGAACATCGTTTGGACAAACAGAACTGAAATATGGCACCTACGTATGGGATCTGATGAACAATGGCAACTATCTTAATGGTGGCTACACTCCTGCTGCCTATACTGCCTTAGAGCGTATGCTTACAGGATGGAAGGAGCCTATAGTGCTTGACAAGGATGCAGACATCGTAAATATGAAGCCTTTGGCTGACGATGGCGACACATATATTATATACAACGATGGCTACAAGGATGAGTTCTACATGTTGGAGAATCGTCAGAAGCAAGGCAACGAAGCAGGTCTATATGCCAGCGGACTCATGATTACCCACGTAGACTATAGCCAAGAGGCATGGGAAGCTAACGATGTGAACACCACCCGTGAGCGCTATGCTATTATGGCTGCCGACAACTCAAAGGCTCGCACCATTCCAGATGTAGAGGGCGACCTTTATCCATTCAATGGCAACAACTCGTTTGGTAACACTACAATCCCTGCAGCAACTCTCAACCATGCAAATACCGATGGTTCAAAGTTGCTAAACAAGGAGATTACCGATATCACTCAGAATGCCGATGGCACAATATCGTTCAAGTTCCGCAACAACAATACCACAGGTATATCTGAAATCAATGCCGAAAGCTCTAAGTCTGCCATATACAATATGAATGGCATCATGATGGGCTACGACCTTGATAAGTTGCCTAAGGGAATATACCTTTGGAAGGGGAAAAAGGTAAAAAAGTAAAAGAGTAAAAAGGTAAAAAGGTAAAAAGGTAAAAAAGTAAAAAACAAAAACAAAAATAATAATAACAATTAAATATAAACTATCATGAAGAGATTTTACACATTAGCTTTGGGCTTGATGATGGGTGCTACTACCCTTTTCGCCCAGAAAACTACTGATTTGCAGTTTGTAACTATCACAGGCGAAGGTGACGAGGCTGTGGAGACTGGTACTATTAAAGATGGCGCAGCCATCGACGCTACAGAAGAAACTTTTCAAGGCATCGCTTCAGGCGTGGCTTTAAAGAATGCTACAGGAAGTGCACAAAAGGTAGTAATTAAATTCGAGCTTGTAGAATTGGATAATGGAAGCTTCTCTTGCTGCTTTGGTGGTCAATGTAATCCTTATACAGAATTGAAAACATACTATAAGCCAACATTGGTATATGATGGCGAGTACCTCATGTCAAAAAGCTTCTATACATGTAAAGCCAACGAAATTGTTGACCTCGAGTCTCATTGGGGACCAAAAAGCAAAGGTAAGTGTGTAGTTAAGTTCACTGCTTACCAAGGTGTTGTTGACGATGAGGTCTCTGACTCAGAAACCAATTTTTACAACCTCGTAGAGGGTCCAAGCGTAACTGTAAACTTCCTCAATGGCGTGCCTTCAAGCATCAACAACATCGAGAACAAGGATGTTGACAACAACTATTACGACTTAGCTGGTCGCAAGGTTGCAAAGCCGACAAAGGGTATCTATGTAAAGAACAACAAGAAGGTTGTTGTAAAGTAAACAAGCAACGATATATATGAAAAAAATATTATCAACACTTTGTCTGATGCTCGTGGCTATGGTGTGCAGCATCTCAGCCAATGCTCAGACAGCTACAGGAAAGCCTAAGTTCCTGTACCAGAAGTTTGCAGACTATGCTATTGCATTCACAACATCTGATAACGGTAAGTGGGCTGTAGTTTATGGTGCCACCACAGAGCAGCAGAAAAACGGTAAGGCTCGCATCGTTAATGTAGAGACTGGCGAGACTACCGTAGTACGTCACTTTAGCGAAGAAGATGACGATGCTGTTGGTCTGTATGAAATCCGCGACATTACCGATGATGGTAATACTGTAGTTGGTGCTGCCGGTGGTCAATTCTCTGAAGGTGGTACATATACAGGTAAGCCTGCATATTGGAATAAGAAGGAAAAAGACTGGAACCTTCTTCCTATGCCAGCGGGTATGACAACAGGTATTGCTGTGAGCATCACCCCTGATGGTAAGTATGCTGTAGGTAGAGTTGAGGAAAATGCCAACGATGCATTCTCTTCTTCTTCACGCGGTATTATGTGGGATATGACAGGAAGCGAGCCTAAGATTGTTGAATTGAAGAACTTGCCTGAAATGCCAAGTACAGAAGGTTCTACAGGCAAGAAGCACGTTCAGGAAGCATTTACCCAGATTACTGCCGATGGTCGCTACATCGTTATATATGGCAACCAGAGCTATGGCCCTATAGGATATATCTATGACCGCCAGACAGAAACTTACTTCAAGTTTGGTGAGAATGCAAACGAAGGTCCTATTGGCAATTATGAGCTCGAGGGCGAGCCTGTATTTAGCTTGAATGGCAAATATGTGGCAGGCGACATCCGTGACAAAGACGACAACATCTTCCCAATGGTTTATAATACCGAGACTGGTAAATATAAATATTTCAATTCTCAGGAAGACAACGACTTGCTTATTTGCTGCATCGACAACGAAGGAAACCTCTACGGAAGTGCTCCTGGCACCTCTTCTCCTGTTCGTGATTGGAGAGTATGTGTAGACAATGTATGGTATCCTTTCGACCTTATTCTAAAGCAGCGCTACGGCATTGAGTATAGCGACTATACCGGCTATGATAATACAGGAACCTTGTGGTCAGCTTCTGCCGACACCAAGACTCTTTCGTCAATGGTTTCTCCTCAGGGCGAAAGCTACGTGGTGACAATGCCTGAAACTATGACAGAGGCTTGTCGCGCCATCAACTTGCTCAACAACTATACAGCTACACCTGCTGCTGGTTCTAACTTCAGCAACGTTGCAGTAGTAAAGGTTACCTTCACTCACGAGATTACTGTTCTCGGCAATAAGGATTGCGCAGTATTGAAGAATGCAGAGGGTGCAGTACAGAGAAAGTCTATGGGTTTTGCTGTTGACAAGACCAACCCTAAGGTGTTGATTGTTACCTTCCGTAACACAGAAATGAAAGCTGGCGAGAAGTATACTGTAGAGATTCCTGCAGGAACTGTTGCCTTGACTAAGAATACCGACAAGCAGAACGACATCATCACTATCAACTATGTTGGTAGAGAGAACGTGCCTGTTAAGATGCAAAGCGCATTCCCAGAGAACAATGCAGAGATTGCTCGTATCGACAATACCAGCAACCCTGTGATCTTGACTTTCGACACCAACATTTCAGTAAGCGACAACGCTAAGGCTTCGCTCATACAGCTTGATGGTGAGAACGAGAAGACTATATGCTCTTTGTCGGTACTTTCAAACGAAAACCAGGTAGCGTTGATGCCTGCAGCTACACAGTATCTCTATAAGGGTTCACAATACAAGGTGGTATTGGAGGCTGGTTCTTTGACCGATGTTTCCGGGTCTTCCAAGAGTGCTAACGAGCAGATTGTATTGAACTATACTGGTACTTACGAGCGCCAGATTTCTACATCTGATGCGACACTCTTCAGCGACAACTTCTCTAACGCAGACCAGTCGTACAAGAACTTCATGCGCTATGAGGGCGACCACAACACTCCTACAGCTGCAATGAAGAAGATTGGCTTTGACAAGGACAACACTCCTTGGCTATTTAATGCAAAGGAATCTAACGATAGCAAGAACTATTTTGCAGTATCTACCTCTATGTATAGCCCTGTAGGTCAGAGCGACGACTGGATGGTAATACCACAATTAAGTATCCCTGACGCATATTGCACATTGACCTTCGATGCTCAGAAGTATCTCGACAATAAGAATGACATCTTGAAGGTTGTGGTTTGGGAATGCGAGAGAAACATCAACGACCTCAGCTCTGACGATATCGCAGAGATGAAGGCTAAGGGTGATGTTAAGGATTACGAACTTAACATCGGTGATACCGAAGAAGGTATCGATGGCGAGTTCACCCACTACACACTCGACCTTGGCAAGTATGCTGGCAAGAAGGTTTATATCGGCTTCTGGAACAACAACAAGGACCAGAGCATGATATTCTTGGATAGCGTTGTTGTTAAGCGCAACTTGAAGTACTTGATGTCGCTTTCTACAGCCTCATCTGTAGTAAACAAGAAGGAAGTGAAGATTGCCGGTTCTATCAGAATCAATTCACAGGATGATGTATATTCATCAGCTCGCTTCACTCTCAAGGATGATAAAGGCACCACTATCGATACATTCGAAAAGACTGGTTTGACTCTTAAGAAGGGTAAGAGATTGGCATTCGAATTTGCTAAGCCTTTGGCTCTTACTATTGGCGAAGCTACAAACTATAGCATCGAGGTTAAGCTCGACGACTATACTGACGTAGTGAAGAACAGCATCAAGAGCTTGACCTTTGAGCCTGTTAAGCGAGTAGTATTGGAAGAGTTTACAGGTACTACCTGTGTTAACTGTCCTTTGGGTATCCTTGCTATAGAGAATGCAAAGAAGATATTCGGCGAGCAGTTTATTCCAATTTCTATCCACACATATCAGGGCGACCCTTACGGAACAGGTCTCTATGCTTATAGCAACTATCTGAAGTTGTCGGCTGCTCCATCAGGTATCGTACAGCGTGAGGATTTGATAACCAGCCCTATGGGACAAAACGATGAGGGCGACTGGTCATTCTCTGCTAACAACTCATTGTGGCAAGACAGAATTTCTATGGAGCTCGACAAGCCTGCTGATATGGGTATCAACGTACCTGCTATCACTCTTGATGATAATACCAGAAAGCTCAACTTCAACCTTGAGATTCAGCCTGCGCTCAACCTCAAGAACCAATACCTCAACGTGTTTGCTGTGGCTTTGGAAGATGGTATCGTAGCTACACAGTCTAACAACCTGTACACAAAAACCGATCCTATCTTCGGTGACTGGGGTAAGGGCGGCAAGTATGGATATGCTTCTGTCGACAGAGTTGTACAGGAAGATATGGCTCGTTGCTACTGGGGAACATCATTCACAGGTTCAAGCGTTGGCTTCCCACAGAACTTGACAGCTGGTGAGACTTACTCAGTTCCTGTTTCTTTGGCTTATCCTGAGCAGGTTTCAGAATGCAAGAATGGTAAGATTGTACTTATGTTGTTTGATGGCAATACCAACAACCTCATCAACTCTGTACTTGTGAAGCTCAGCACATTGCCTAACGGCATTGAGAACGCAGTAGTTGACAACAACAATAGCAACTGCTATATCGCTGCCGCTAATGGCGTAGTGAGCGTAAAGGCAAATGGTAACGCTAAGGTTGAAGTTTACAGCATGGCAGGTCAGCTCATCAATACAGCTACAGGCACTAACAACATCTCAGTATCTGTACGCGGATATAAGGGTGCTGCCGTAGTAAAGGTAAATGGCGAGAAGGCTAATGCAACTAAGAAAGTTATTCTCTAAGATTCAAATAAAATAAAGGAGTCAAGGAGTGAGATATGTTTCACTTCTTAACTCCTTTTTGTATAAATCAAGTTATCTATATCAATAATTAAAAAATTATTATTATGAACAAAAATCTACAGAGCCACACATGCAGTGCCTTTAAGAAGGCATGGTTGGTGCTTGTATGTTTGATGTCTACAATGTTGGCATCAGCTGCAGAATGGACACCGTTTGAAACAGGCGTCAAGTATGATTTCAAATTCATGGAAGACCAAAATTTCAAGTTTGTTCCAACAGAAGATGGAGTTTTAAGAATCTACGCTCAGGAAACAAACATCTCTGTTTCGACTGATGAAACAAAAGCTGGGGACAAGATTTCTGCATGGAAATACAAACCTACTACCGACGAAGATGGCACAGCATGGAGTGGTTATACTGAGGCTTCATTGAAGGCTGGTACACCATATTATATTAATGTACCTGGTACACTTAGTAAAAGCGTAAAAAAATACTTCAAGGGAGTTTTTGAAACAGGTGTAAACGAGCTTAAGCTTACCGACGTAAACTTCGAAGAAGGCAAGGTTTTCGACATAACCGATACCCGTTGCGGTCAGTTGAATCTTTCATTCAACATGAATGCCCAGGCTGACGACACAAATATTAAGATTGGCAACATCATAGATTGCAATGTAGAAACCCGCACAAGCACCAATGCTGGTGGTTTGTATGTTCTATTGAAAGATTCTTTGATTTCTTGGCTCAACAAGGGTTTAATTGTTGGTGGCGAAGAGATGACTGTTACTGTTAAGAACATCCGTGCAGCAGCTGATGATAACATCAAATATGGTAAGGATGGCAATTTGACATTGAAGTTCCTCACCCCTGGCATGCCTCACAATTTGGTAAGCAAGCAACTCCCTGATCCATTCCTCTCTTATTGGCCTAAGGGCGATAAGCGTGGTATGGTTGTATTGACATTCGATGCTGACGTTATGCAGGGTGAACAGCAGACTGCTAAGGGTTCTTTCAATATAGGTTCTGCAGATAATGACGATATATATGTAGAGACTCTTGATCCAAGCATGTTCCGCACAGAAGGAAATAAGCTATATATCGACTTCACCGGCAAGCTCCGCACAAAGGAGACTATGGGATTGAAGAGCAATTGGGATACTATCACTCTCAGATTGATGAACATTAAGATGGCTGATGGCTCAAATGTATTCTCTGCTGGTGCTGGAGCCTCTGGTTCGTTCACATTCAATATGAAATATGAGGAGTATAAGAGCAATTTGGCTTTTGATTTTACTCCAGCTGATGGTGAGAAGTTGAACGAAAACAACGTAAAGGTTTACTTCTCTGACAAGAACGCTATTACATTCGAAGGTGCGAAGTTCACATATCAGGACGAGAACGATATGAATCATCAGACTATCGTTAAGGAAGGTATCATAAGTACACCAGATGGTGAAGAAGCTATCGAATACACCATTCCTATCACAGATGCTATCAAGAATGGTAAGAACGTAAGATTTAGTCTTACAGGTGTTGTGGCTAACGATGGTCTTGACCATAGCAACATCACAGCAAAATGGAATCCAGGTCAGGAGTTGGTTGCAACACTTGCACCAAGCAATCTTTCTGTAAAGGATGGCTCATACGTAAAGAGCTACTACAAGCACCAGTTGACATTCAATGAGGATGTTACTATTAATGAGAACATAGAAGCTGGCGCTACATACAAGGATACAAAGAGCGGCAGAATCATCAAAGCTTATGTTGAGCCTGTAGCATACAACAGCAGACAGATAATGATAATTCCTGGAGAGGATTTGAAAGACAAGCATCAATATGAGCTCACTATCAAAGAGCGCGTGATTGTGAACAAGGAGTATGCAGAAACAAACGGCAAGTATGGTAACTATATGACAGAGCAGTCATACCGTTTCACTATCTATGCAAACGTGGACACTTACGACTTCGTAACATCTCCTGTTGAGGGTTCTTCTGTAAACGAGATCTCAACTATCATTTGCTCTATGAAGCCAGGTGCGGATGAAGGTACTTCAGCTATCGGCTATGCTAATCCTACAGATAAGTTCGTATACTTATTGAACGAAAAGAATGAGAAGGTAGCTACAGCAACTTGCGGCGATGTAGAGGGCGGAATGTATATTAAGTTCTCTCCTGCCATCACAGAACCTGGAACATATACTGTTCATATCGACGATTATGTTTACTTCGTTGGTACTGGTTTCAATGCAATACAGAATGAAAACCCTGTAGAGTTTAAGTATACAGTCGTTGCTGCTCCTGAGGAACTTCAATTCACTACAGACCCTGAGAACGAGTCGACAATCACTTCACTTGGCGAAATCGTTATCATGAGCGACAAGGATATCTACGGAACTACAACTCCTATCCAAGCTTATTGCGACCGTAAGGTATTCAATGGAACATTGACTTTCAATGATATCAACCGCAGAGAAGCTTATATCGAGTTTACTGACGCTGCAGGTGAGCCTATCACTGCAGAGGGCGAATATCGTATAGAAATTCCTGCTGGTGTATTCGGTGACAAGGCATGGTATGACAGCGATTGTTTGTCAGGTGCTTGCAACGCAGCTACTACATTATATTATACTGTAGGCAAGGAAGCTTCTGAGATAACATACACAGCAGATCCTGCAGACGGTAGCAAGGTTGACGCTTTGGGAACTGTTACTATCGACTACAACACAACATCAATAATGCAATCAAGTGGCAAAATTCTTGTTTACAAGGATGGTAAGGAACTCAAGGAAGTTGAAGCTGAAGTAGTATACAAGGATCCTAATGACTGGAGTGAGGTTTCTCACAAGGCTACTTTTGATGTTAACGTAACAGAGGCTGGTGTTTACACCATCAAGATTCCAGAGGGATACTTCGTTGACGAGAATGGCGATAATATTCCTGCTGTAACTTTGACCTACTATGTAGGTGTAGCAAGCGGTATTCAGAACATCAATGCTGCTATTGCTAATGGTACTGTTTACAACTTGAATGGTGTAAAGGTTAACAAGGCTACTAAGGGCATCTTCATCGTAAACGGCAAGAAGGTTGCCAAGAAGTAATCACACATTATATATAATGAGAAAAGGGTAAAGGTATTATCCTGCTCATAATATAACCTAACAAGAGGGTATGTCTACGACATTGTCGTATGATATACCCTTTTTCATTAACATATGATACAATTTTACTAAAAATCGATACTATTTATATAGCTAAATATGTATTATATTAACCTATGTCATTTTTTTTAGTTCTAAATCAAAATTTAGAGAATATTCGCTTGGCTGTAAAATTAAATCATTGTAACTTTGCAACCAAGACAGAATTACCTAAAGTTAAATTCAACTTAAACAAAGAACAAAATCCACAAAAATGAAAAGAAAACTAATAGGAATGCTATCATTGACTGCCCTCTCTTTAGGTATGGTATCATGTAGCAGTGAAGACATTGAGACAACAGGCAACATTCTGACACAGAATGCTCAGAAATATGGAACACACTCATCAGAGGTAAACTTATATTTCGGAGGCAATAAGATTGTAGGCACTCGTGCTTGCGACGTAAGTGGCAACCTGTGGGGGGCCGAAATGCCAGAATACCCTACAGACGAAGAAAAAGCTGGTATCCTTGACTATGTTCGCAATAATCCTGGAGCATCTGTAGAATGGCCAGGCTATACATGTTTCTATGTACAGCACGTGATTAGTGCACACAACAAGTATAGCTATAAGGATTGGAATAATGCTCTCCATGACAATATTGATGGTTCAACTCATTTGAACGAACTCCAAATCAAAGAGAACAACGGCAACTACACCCATGTCAACAACTTCAATGAAGGTAAGTGTGACAATGCGGTTACTCACAATTCTGCTCTTATGACAGAAGGTTTCCAGGGAGCACGTACTCATGAGTCTTACGGTGGTGCAAATGTTGACAACTGGAGACTATTTTATTGGAATGGCAACTACTATCTTGGTATAGACTACATGATGGTAAATGGTAGTGGTAAGATTGACGCTAATGGCATCTACGATGACTGGATTATGAAGATTATACCAGGTAAGGGTGAAACTCCTGTTGTTCCTTCAAACCCAGATTCAAATCCTACACCAAAGCCAGAGCCAACAGTTCGTGAGGGCGAGGTTGAGTTCGACATCCATCAGCAGGAGCACAAGGATTGGAACGAGATTAAGACTTCTATCCACGTACGCGATACAGCTGCTGTTCACGTATTCCTCCCTATCCCAATTGAGAGCCAGGCTGTATCTGACGACTTCGATATCCGTACTGGCGATGCATATAAGTATGTTGAGCATAAGTCTGGTGAGAATAAGTATGTTGAGAAGTTCGAAGCTAAGTTTGAATTTGCAGGTAAGAAATTCTCATTCCCTGTAGAAATCAACCATACAGCTACTGGTATTGATATCTTGATTGACTGCACAACAGCAGATGCCAAGGAAGCTTTGAAGTTGGCTCGTGGCGTATTCGACGATGGTATCACATTCGAGATTCATAGCTACGTAAATCCAGATGTCGCAACAGAGCAGATTTGGAATTGGCTTAAGACTGTGAAGTTGCCAAGCACTAAGACTTCACAATGGCCACAGGATGGCGACATCTCTACTCATGTACGTGGACAGGTTTCATCTGCATACCACATGGACGAGATGATTCGTTTCGATAAGCGTCCATAAGGCGAGAATTTACAAAGCAGAATAAAGCAAGCAAACAATAATACCAAGAAAGTGTATCAAACAAATCACACAGTTTGATACACTTTTTTTGTGGTTATATCAAAGATAACAATAATACCATATAAAGACAATAGAGAAAAAGAAATGTTCATAGTAATATTATTCATATTCCTTGGTATTAGCGTAGGATATATCATACGCTCAAAGATAGGCAGCGACAAGCAGCTATCTATAGGCACATGGGCTGGAAGAACAACAACATGGCTGATATGGACGCTACTGTTCATGCTTGGCATAGAAGTGGGAAGCAACGAGCAAATAATAAAATCGTTGCCTACATTGGGTGTTGAAGCATTGGTGTTGTCAGTATGCGGAACATTGGGCAGCTGCGCCTTGGCATGGGGATTATGGAAGATGGCGAAGCAAGAGAAGAAAGGAGGCGAAAAATGAAAGGTAGTTTGATAGTGGTAGGCTTTTTCATTCTCGGACTAATAGCAGGACATAGCGGCAGCATGCCTGCATGGGTGATGGAAAGCGATACAAGTTTCATAGCGCTATGCTTCCTATTGTTCTTCGTAGGCTTAGGCATAGGAATGAATCCTGATATGAAGAAAGATATCAAAAGCCTTAGCCCACGATTGGCACTATTGCCTTTAGCAACGATATTAGGCTCATGGCTCGGAGCTGTGGTGGCATACTTGATAATGAACATAGACCTCACAAGCGTCTTGCAACATCGAAGCCTCAACGACTGTTTGGCTTTGAATAGTGGCTTTGCATATTATTCGCTATCGAGTATTTTCATAACTGAATATCGTGGAGCAGAACTTGGCACCATAGCCTTGCTTGCTAATATAATCCGCGAGATGACAACGCTATTGCTAACACCATTATTGGCAAAATGGTTTGGACCATTGGCTCCTATATCTACAGGTGGAGCTACAACCATGGACACCACCCTACCAATAATCACTCAAACTATTGGTCAACGCTATGTTGCCTTGAGCATATACCATGGTTTCGTTACTGACTTCAGCGTACCTTTTCTCGTTACCATGTGGTGTATGCTGTAGAAAACAGACTGTAAATTAGTAAAGGGCATGTCACTCGAAAGTGGCATGCCCTTGTGGTTTATCTTAGTACATATATAAATCATTAGATTTGATCCAAAGCCTGCTTGATATCGGCAAGGATATCTTCTACATCCTCAATACCTACAGAAAGGCGAATAAGGTCTGGAGCGATGCCTGCCTCAAGAAGTTGTTCTTCTGACAGCTGACGATGGGTGTGGCTTGCAGGATGGAGCACACAAGAGCGTGCATCAGCTACGTGGGTAACGATAGCTATCATCTTAAGGGAATCCATAAACTTGATGGCTGTCTCACGGTCGCCCTTCAAGCCAAAGCACATCACACCGCATGAGCCGTTAGGCAAATACTTCTCGGCAAGAGCATGGTCTGGATCATCGGCAAGACCAGAATAGCGCACCCATGCCACACGTGGGTCGTCGTGGAGGAACTCTGCCACCTTCTGTGCATTCTCGCAATGACGAGGCATACGAAGATGCAAGGTCTCAAGACCAAGGTTAAGAAGGAATGAATTTTGAGGACCAGGAATAGAGCCAAGGTCGCGCATGAGCTGGGCTACGAGTTTAGTGGTGTAAGCCATCTTGCCGAAAGCCTTGGTATAGGTGAGTCCGTGGTACGACTCGTCAGGAGTGCAAAGACCTGGGAACTTATCAGCATGTGCTTCCCAATCAAAGTTGCCGCTATCTACAACGCAACCGCCCACCTGTGTGGCATGACCATCCATATACTTGGTGGTAGAGTGTGTAACGATGTCGCATCCCCACTCAAAAGGACGGCAGTTGACAGGAGTTGCAAAGGTGTTGTCGACAATAAGAGGCACACCATGCTTATGAGCCATATTAGCAAAGCGCTCTATATCGAAGACGTTGCAACCTGGGTTAGAGATAGTTTCACCAAAGAGAGCCTTGGTGTTAGGCTGGAATGCTTTCTCTATTTCTTCGTCAGAAGCTGCTGGGTCGATGAATGTACAATCTATGCCAAGCTTCTTCAAGGTTACACCAAAGAGGTTGAAGGTGCCACCATATACTGAATTGCTAACAACGATATGTCCTCCTGCCTCACAGATATTAAAGACAGCATAGAAGTTGGCAGCCTGGCCACTCGATGTGAGCACAGCTCCTACTCCACCCTCGAGGGCTGCAATCTTAGAAGCCACAGCATCGTTGGTAGGGTTTTGAAGACGTGTATAGAAATATCCTTCTTTCTTAAGATCGAAGAGCATAGCCATCTCTTCTGAGTTGTCGTACTTGAAAGTGGTGCTCTGGATGATAGGTAGCACACGCGACTCACCATTCTTTGGAGTCCATCCAGCCTGCACGCAGAGGGTGCCAATGTGTTTCTTTTGTTCCATGTTGTTGGTTGTTTAATTATTAGCTTTTTATAATATTAGGCATGATAAGCAAAAAGCAGTTCCTGCCGAAAGGGGCAAAAACTGCTTTTTATCTCTTTGCGATGAGTTCTTTTTACTCGCCAGTAACGACACGCTTTTCCTTGATACGTGCCTTCTTACCTGTAAGAGCACGGAAGTAGTAAAGCTTAGCGCGACGTACCTTACCATGCTTGTTAACTTCGATTGAATCGATGTTAGGTGACTCGATAGGGAAGATACGCTCTACACCTACAGTACCAGACATCTTACGAACTGTGAAACGCTTCTTCTCACCATGACCTGTAATCTTGATTACAACACCACGATAGAGCTGGATACGCTCCTTTGAACCCTCGACGATTTTGTAAGCGACTGTGATAGTATCACCTGCCTTGAATTCAGGGAACTTCTTGCCGGTTGCAAATGCTTCTTCAGCAACTTTAATTAAATCCATTGTTTTGTTTGATAATTAAATATTGTTTGTCGTTCCAACGTAACATTCATTGTGACTCATCCACAATCAGCGGTTACGCCGAAAAGCGGTGCAAAGTTACTACATTTTTCCTAACTGACAAAGAGTTAGCAACTTTTTTACTATATTTTAGGTATATCTTTAGTACAATGAAAGAATAGACAAAGAAACTTTATTTGGCAGTTTGACTTTTTTCTCGTATTTTTGCACAGATATTTTATAACCCATATATGAAAAAGACAACAAGACATTTTATTGGCGCCATTGCCTTTGCGGCAGTATGTGGCGCTTGTGGCTCTTCTTGGCATATGACAGGAATTGAACGCACAAGAATAGTGGTTGACGACAAGTATGACGCTTATCCTAATACCGAAGCCAACGAGTGGCTAAAGCCATACAAGCAAAAAGTAGACTCGGTGATGAGTCCGGTGGTAGGTCAGATAGCTCACGACATGAGAGCCAAAAAGCCAGAGAGCGATCTCTCTAACCTTTTGTGCGACATCTTGGTATGGGAAGGACAGCGCAGAGGCGAAAACCCAGACTTCGCAGTATATAATATGGGAGGTATGCGTGCTACTTTCTTAAAGGGCGACGTTACATATGGTGATGTATTGGCTGTGGCTCCTTTCGAGAACAAGATTTGCTTCCTCACTCTTACAGGTGCAAAAACTTTGGAATTGTTCCAGCAAATAGCAAGCGAAAAAGGTGAAGGATTGAGCCACGGAGTAGAAATGGTGATGACAAAAGACTATAAGCTGAAGTCGGTGAAGCTACATGGCAAGGAGATTGATCCTAACGCCACATATCGCATTGCTACTATCGACTATTTGGCACAGGGTAATGGCGGATTGTTGGCTTTTAAGTCGGCAACAAACCTTGTATCGCCACAGGACAAAGCCAACAACGCAAGATTTATCATCGTTGACTATTTCAAGGCAGCTATGGCTCAAGGAAAAACTGTAGATAGCAAAGTGGAAGGAAGACTGGTTATTGAATAAAGAAAGAAAGGAGCAAGAAAATGAAAAATAATATGAATATCATGCGTACTACCATCACTGCTTTGGCGATAGCTTTGATGCCATTATCAATGGCGGCACAGAAGGTTAAGCAACTAACAATACTTCATACCAACGACACTCATAGCTGCATATTGCCTGTGAAAAAGAATCTTGCCGATACCACATTGGCTGGCAGAGGTGGTTTCGCACGTCGTGTGGCTGTACTGAACGAAGAGAGAAAGAAAGACCCAGATTTGCTTTATTTCGATAGTGGCGACTTTTCGCAGGGGTCTGCATACTACACAATGTTCAAAGGTGATGTAGAAGTGGGACTGATGAACAAAATGGGAATTGCGGCCTCTACTATCGGCAACCATGAGTTTGACTTCGGCGTAGAGAATCTCGCACGACTGGCAGACAATGCCAACTTTCCTATCCTATGCAGCAACTACGATTTCACTGGTACCGCTCTCGAAGGCAAGATTAAGCCATATATCATCATTAAGCGCAAAGGACTGAAGATAGGTGTGTTTGCGCTTGACCCAGAGCTTGAAGGTTTGGTAAGTGCAAAGACTTGCAAAGGCGTAAAGTTCCTTGATCCAAGAGAAAAGGCTAAGGAGATGAGCGAATTCTTGAAGAAAAAGAAGAAATGCGACTTGGTTATATTGATTTCCCACCTTGGCTGGGGCGACACCAAATACGAGGATCCAAGCATCATTGCTAATAGCAGATATATCGACTTGGTGTTGGGCGGACATAGCCACAGCTATTTCCAGACATTGAAATATGCAAAGAACCTTGATGGCAAGGATATTCCTGTAGACCAGAATGGTAAGAATGCAGCATTCATTGGTAAAATGACATTAACCGTCGAGAAATAACAGATAAGCAGATTGTTTATATCATATAAGTTTATCCTTATATACTATAATAATAAAGGTGGAATTCTAATTGTTTAGAGTTCCACCTTTATCTTTTATTCGAAATAGAAGCTCAGTACAAACATCTTGCTACGAGCCTTGTTTACAGAGTTTGTATAAGGTAACTTTGATACGTCGCGGATGTGGTTGGCATGGTCGGTGTCAAGACAGTTTGTTAAGCCATAAAGGAACTTAATTTCTGGACGTATCTTGAAATATGGCAGATAGAAGTCGCAACCTAAACCTGCTTCAATAAACAAATCATATCTCTTTAACTTCAAATAATCATCGCTCTTGCCCGTGAGATTAATCATTGGGTTAAGACCTACAAGCATATACGGGCGATGATTGTTAAAGCGCTGAGAGGCGTAAATAAGGTCCATAGCTGCAGATATATATGCAGACTTAATATTCTGTGTCTTCTCATAATCTTTAGCTCCTGCAGCTTGGGAAGTTAGATTAAGGAATGTGAGATGGCGAGTACCGAAATACATGGCTGGAGCAACACGAAACTGAAACGACTTGTTCAACCTTAGCTCGCCAACGATACCTACTGTGAAACCATTATCCCATCGGTCTTGGTCGCAAGTGATTAAAGCTTCACTCGTGGTTCCATCCTCATTTGTTATGGTCTGCACACCCACATTTACAAACTCCAAATCTTGAAGATGGGTACCTGCTACAATTCCAAAATGGAATGGACGTAGGTCTGTATAAGGACGATTTTCTACCGTTCTCTGCTGGGCTATAGCATGCAACGAAGATAGCATGCAAAGCGCAATAATAAGCATATTATGTCTTAATGTCTGACTATTTATCATTATC
>ERZ1032113.253-NODE-253-length-16875-cov-78.264923_pt1 | contig 16875 bp, 10 predicted proteins | sample MGYA00518164_ERZ1032113 | MGnify/ENA primary metagenome ERZ1032113 (study PRJEB33719, sample SAMN04261305) | wastewater metagenome | biome: rural village; feature: human; material: feces | host: Homo sapiens | place: El Salvador | collected 2014-01-14 ... | reverse complement strand
CGTTGACCCCCTGCTTGCAAAGCAGGTGCTCTAGCCAGCTGAGCTAATCCCCCGTTTCTTTCGGATTGTGTTGCAAGTAGTCCCAGGCAGAGTTGAACTGCCGACCTCCACATTATCAGTGTGGCGCTCTAACCAACTGAGCTATAGGACTGGCAGAAAGCTTTCTGCGTGGCGGCTCCGTTGCAAGGGCGCCCGGCTTCATCTTTCTCTTGTGTGTAGTATTATTAAATAAAACCGTTTTGCGAGAAGCAAGAGACCTTTGGGAATGTCCCTTGTCATTTTCAGTATTTTAATGACCTCGTCATTTGGTTGAGCTCCAGAAAGGAGGTGTTCCAGCCGCACCTTCCGGTACGGCTACCTTGTTACGACTTAGCCCCAATTACCAGTTTCGCCCTAGGCCGCTCCTTACGGTCACGGACTTCAGGCGCCCCCGGCTTTCATGGCTTGACGGGCGGTGTGTACAAGGCCCGGGAACGTATTCACCGCGCCATGGCTGATGCGCGATTACTAGCGAATCCAGCTTCGTGGGGTCGGGTTGCAGACCCCAGTCCGAACTGAGACAGGCTTTAAGGATTTGATCCATTTTGCAAGGGACCATCTCTCTGTACCTGCCATTGTAACACGTGTGTAGCCCCGGACGTAAGGGCCGTGCTGATTTGACGTCATCCCCACCTTCCTCACACCTTACGGAGGCAGTCTTCGCAGAGTGCCCGGCATCACCCGATGGCAACTACGAAGAAGGGTTGCGCTCGTTATGGCACTTAAGCCGACACCTCACGGCACGAGCTGACGACAACCATGCAGCACCTTCACAGAGGCCCCGAAGGGCGTCATTGTCTCCAAATCCTTCCTCTGCAATTCAAGCCCGGGTAAGGTTCCTCGCGTATCATCGAATTAAACCACATGTTCCTCCGCTTGTGCGGGCCCCCGTCAATTCCTTTGAGTTTCACCGTTGCCGGCGTACTCCCCAGGTGGGATGCTTAATGCTTTCGCTTGGCCGCTGACCTATTCAGACCAACAGCGGGCATCCATCGTTTACCGTGCGGACTACCAGGGTATCTAATCCTGTTCGATACCCGCACTTTCGAGCTTCAGCGTCAGTTGCGCTCCAGTGAGCTGCCTTCGCAATCGGAGTTCTTCGTGATATCTAAGCATTTCACCGCTACACCACGAATTCCGCCCACTTTGTGCGTACTCAAGGAAACCAGTTCGCGCTGCAGTGCAGACGTTGAGCGTCTACATTTCACAACACGCTTAATCTCCGGCCTACGCTCCCTTTAAACCCAATAAATCCGGATAACGCCCGGACCTTCCGTATTACCGCGGCTGCTGGCACGGAATTAGCCGGTCCTTATTCATAAGGTACATGCAAAACAGGACACGTCCCGTATTTTATTCCCTTACAAAAGAGGTTTACAACCCATAGGGCAGTCGTCCCTCACGCTACTTGGCTGGTTCAGGCTTCCGCCCATTGACCAATATTCCTCACTGCTGCCTCCCGTAGGAGTTTGGACCGTGTCTCAGTTCCAATGTGGGGGACCTTCCTCTCAGAACCCCTACTGATCGTCGCCTTGGTGGGCCGTTACCCCGCCAACAAGCTAATCAGACGCATCCCCATCCATCACCGATAAATCTTTAATCTCATTCGGATGCCTTCGTGGGATATCATTGGGCATTAGTCTTACTTTCGCAAGGTTATCCCCAAGTGATGGGCAGGTTGGATACGCGTTACTCACCCGTGCGCCGGTCGACGCCCATCAAAAGCAAGCTTTCGATGTCGTTTCCCCTCGACTTGCATGTGTTAAGCCTGTAGCTAGCGTTCATCCTGAGCCAGGATCAAACTCTTCATTGTAATATCTTAATGTTTTGTTTTCTCTGTTTTTATGCTCAAGACTCCGTCATTACCTGTCCTTGAAATTTCTTTCAGGAATTGACAAGTGACTTTTTAACCCGAACAACTCTTTGTGAAAAGAGTGCTCATTTTGTCTCTTGTACTTCTCTACAAAATAGTTTTATGTAATGTTTTCAAAGATCGAATTGCTTCAGATTTGTGAGGTGTTGTAGGCCTCATTTCTGATTTGCGAGTGCAAAGGTACGGACTTTTGGCACACACACCAAATTTTTGGCGAAGAAATTTTGGAGAAATTTTCGGGAATTTCTCTTGAAACGGACGTAACACGCTGAATGCCAGCGCGTTGCGGCGTGCAAAAAAATCGCGCAATTTTGCGCTCTCGGGCGGCGGACATGCCCGTTTGTGCCCGCTGGCGGGCAAAAGTGCTGATTTGCCGGTGGGCAGACGGGCGGGAAAATTTGCTCGTTTTGCGCTCGCTGATGTACAGATGTGCAAATGTGCAGGTATGCAAATAAGCAGACGCCGAGGAACACGGGGAATGTTACTATATATACGTATACGCGCGCACGCACACGCGCGCATGTCCTGCATTTTGAGGCGATATTGTGTGCATTCTACACTAACGAAGCGTTTCTATCTGATAATCAATGCATTTAGGTGTGTAGGCAGATAAAAAATTCACCTACACAAGAACTGCACGCGACTGTTGCAGAAACGCAAGCACAACTACGGGAGGGCGGATTTCCGGTATAGGGAGAGAAAATGTTTGGCACCTCCGACAGAATTTTCTGCCTGGCATGATAGATTTTTCTGTCTGCCGTTACAGGAAATGTATACTCATGCGTGCTGACAATGCAGGTTGTGAAACCGATGGCAAAAGCGCAGGCAGATACGGTGTAGACAGTGCAGACAAAGTGCATACACTGTCTACACGCTTTTTGCGCTGATATTCAGCACATTACGAACAATAGTGCAGAGTGCAGACGAAGTAATAGTGCAAATAGTGCAGGCAGGGTGCAGATAGTGCAGGCAGGGTAGGTAGCGTGCTTATACTACCTACACACTTTTTTGCGCTGATATTCAATACATTACGAACGAAAGTGTAGGGTGTAGACAAAATGCACTTTTACCTTACACAAGCTACGTTTATGAGAGATGGCCTGGATTATTGCCGTGTTAGATCTCGACTTGATAAAGAATTTGTGCATACGATATAGACCTTGTGTACTGTCGCGTTAATATTTGTATAAAATGGGGGATGTTTCTTAAATACCTATATTTGCATAAATTTAATTGAACTTACATCGCGTGCAAATAATCTATGGTTTTAGCGCCATCTTTGCGCCCTGACAGTCATTTCGCAGAATTACTGTAGATGTTTTAACAAATTGAGGAATTTCGGAGCCGGAACAGAGTTACTACCCCGCAACCTACAAGGTTAACACTCTACACTAATGCGCCACCACACTAAATATGAAATAACCTTTGCTACATGTTTCTGAATAAACTAACAACTTATACGAGTTTAATATCCCTTCTACTTACTCTAAATTCATGTTCGTTCTTCAAAAAAGACGTTTGCAAAGACGACGCAGTGGACCAACCAGACAAAGCATGCCCCAATGTTTCGCTAAACGCATACATTGAAAACTCTGGAAGCATTGATGGTTACGTAAGTAGTGGCACTTCATTCAAGACTGGCATTTACACACTACTCACAAATGAGCACGTAAAAGCGCCCAAACTAAGCTATGTGAACGACAGCATATACAGGCAATCCTGCGATGCCCGTAACTTTATATTAAAGCTTACGCCGTCTACATTTAAGCAACAAGGTGGCAACAGAGCTTTCTCCGACATCTCAGAAGTGATTGAGCGCGTGCTGGGCGACAGTCCGAAAGAAGTTGCATTGCTGGCATCTGATTTTATCTTTTCACCGCCAACTGATGCTCAGAGTGTGAAGGAATACCTTAGTATGCAGCAGCAAGACATCAGCAATACCATGGGCAGAAGGTTCAAACAAGACAGTCACTTTTGTGTCGTAATACTACAAGGCATTTCGGACTACGCTGGCTACTACTGGAATGTAAGCAACACTAAATCAACCTATCATGGCAAACGCCCTTATTATGTGATGCTGGCAGGCAATCGCTCAGCTATAGCGCTGTTGTTACACTCAGCAATGAAGGGCGATACACATTTTATAAATTCATTTACAGAGGCTGGGCTGTCGCCCATGAGGTACGAAGTTGTGAAAAATACAAGTGCCAAGTATGGCACCTTCAAACTGTGCAAGAAAAGCAAGAATGGCCTAAGACACCATCTGAAAGACTGCCATGCTAACAAGCGCAGCGGCAACTTTACATTTAAGGTATACGTAGATTATTCATGTCTGCCATTGACCGACCAATATTTATGTGACGCCAGCAATTATGCCACCAGCACAAGTAGCTACAAGGTAACAAGCGTAGCGCCACTGAATGCCTCAGCAGATGGCTACACACACTGCATCACACTGACAGCGAACGACAGCAAACACCTATGCGCCTCATCATGCGATATTTTGTTGAAAAAGTTGTTTCCGGCATGGATCGAGCAGTGCAATGACGCTGAGGGCACAGCACCATTACCGGGAAAAACGTTCGGACTGTTGCCATTGATGCGAGGTGTGCAAAAAGCCTTTTCAAGCACTGATGCGTGCTATGCCCGAATGAGGCTCTGCATTGAATAACCCTTTTGAACGCTTACTTTAGGGTGGTTCTAAAAAATTCTGTTTTTAGAGTCCTGCTATTCTGAAATGCGGTTTGCACGCTATCACAAGTTTTTTTGAAAGTTTGTCCGATCACATAGCCTGCTATGTTCCCTCACAAACTTTCAAAAAGACACTTCCGATAGTGCACAAATCCCTATTTCAGAATTATTAAAACCACCCTTAACACAAACACATTTATATCATGAACGATTTCTTTTCGACTATTTACGGTTATGTAAACTGTTATGGAGATTCCTGGGACAGCTATCTGTACGACTGCAACGGCTATACTATGCTGGGTTGCACTACTGTTGGCATCACGCTGTTCATAGCACTGTTATTTTATTTATTGCCCACAGTGAGGTGTAGCGGCCGCAAATGGTGGTTGATATTTGGCGGCATCAATTTTGTAGTTGTAGCATTGACCACAGTTGCCGAATGCTGCACACTGTTTAACGAAGCTGGCAGCGACGAAGTAAGCGACTGCAGCTACGCCGACCTGTTTGGCACAGGAGTGTCCAGCGGCCTCATTAGCTTATTGCTGTTCGTGCTTTGCTCATTTGTTTTGTGCTTTTTCAGCACACACAATTACAAAGTTCCATTTAAGATGTGACGACAACCAGAGTTGCGGCTCATTCAAGAAATGATATTCTATTTTGAACACCTACTTACATTAGCATTATGGCAAAGCTTTACATATTTGGCATAGGCGGCACAGGTTCGCGTGTGCTACGTTCATTAACGTTTTTGCTTGGCGCAGGCGTCAAGCTACCCAGTTTTTCAGAGGTTGTACCAATTGTGGTTGATGCCGACAGCACATCAGGCGACAAAACCGAGACCGTACAATTGATGGAAAACTACCAACGTCTTTACCAATTTACCGACCATACATCAGCTGCCGACCCAGACGGTTTTTTTGCCACCAGCATGTCAAGTTGTTGCCACGATGGTTTTACGCTCAACATACCCGGCGGCACGGCACAAAAGTTCAAGGACTACATGCACTTCAGCAGCCTTGACAATGCCAACCGCGACCTTGTCAAGATGCTATTCAGCGAGAAAAATCTCGAAGCTGATATGTCGGTAGGCTTCAAGGGCAACCCCAACATTGGCAGTGTGGTGCTGAACCAATTTATTGGCAGCGATGACTTTGCAGCGTTTGCCAACTCTTTTGCTGAAGGTGATGCTATATTCATTATCAGTTCGATATTTGGCGGCACAGGTGCGAGCGGTTTTCCTATTTTGCTTAAGAACCTGCGCGCCAATGACACGGCCAACGTGCCAAACGCCAATCTTATAGCCCAAGCTCCAATCGGTGCCATCAGCGTATTGCCTTACTTCATTCTTGACAATGTTGACCCCAACCGCGACGACCAAATAGACAGCGGCACCTTTATACAAAAGACGCGTGCCGCGCTCAAATATTACGAGCGTAATTTGGCCGAATTGGATCATATGTACTACATAGGCGATGATGCACGTCCCACCTACGACAACCACGACGGGGGTGCGCAGCAAAAGAACAAGCCCAACTTTGTGGAATTTGTTGCTGCGCTCTCGATATTTGATTTTGCCAACCAAGCTTGTGACGGCATGACACACAATGCCAATAGCCGTACGGTATATCATGAATACGGCATTAAGGAGGACAAGCAGGAATTCAACTTCAGCAATCTTTCCGAACAAAGCGTTGCGCTCGTGCGCAAACCTATGGCCAAACTGCTGTTGGCGCACAACTACTTTACACAGGCTCTCGACCAATCATGGAAACTGGCTTGGGCCAGTACGCACGAACCCATTTTTTCGCGCACTGTGCTTGAAGAGAAAGGCTTTTGGGAACGTTTGACGAGCTTTACCACCGCCTACAAACAATGGCTGAACGACATGGCAAACAACAAGCGTCAGTTCGGCCCGTTCAAACTGACTACGGGCGAGAAAGACGTATTTGCCATTGTAAGCGACAAAGAACCTAAAAAGATCAAGGTACTGTCATACATCATGGACGACAACTTCAAATTGTTCAACAACAAGCTTGACAGTTTTAAGAAAAAGAAGGACTTCGGCAAATTGCCAGAGTCACTAAAGACACCTGCAGCATATTGGCTCAATCTGTTCTCGTTAGTGACCAGCAACCTTATTGAAGAAAAACTCAAAATCTGACACAACCTGCTATGAAAGTACTCAGACTTCATGATGGCACTGCATCGGGTGCCACAAACAATATAAATGGTTGGGGACAAAGCACAGTGATTTCGCAAAAAGCTGTTGAAACCATCACCGACCCCCAAGGCAACTGCGCACAATCAGAGATAACCTCCATACCAAGTCCATTTGCGCGTCTTGACCTTGTGAAGCAAAGCTTCAAATATGTCAATGACACACACGACTTTGACGGTAAAACCATATATCACCGCATGGTGTCGGACGCACTCGATGTGGGCGAAATATTTTTCAATATCAACAAGTACGGCAATCTGGTAAAGATTACCGAGTGGAACGTGGGCGAGATACAAAATCTCAAAGCCTCGACAGACAAGCAATTGCGTTTGTTGGGCAAGACACTGGAGCTTTACATACAATCAGATGCGGCCAATGGCAATGTGTACAATCTGCACAACATGAAGAGCATCTTCATACTGCAATACACCGGACCTGGTGCACCGGGTACGAGTGCGTTACCCGGCCACGTGATTGGCGCTACCAGCCCGTGTACACTATTCTTCACACCGGCCAATGACCTGGGATACGTGACAAACCAAATACTGTTTGATGGCAATAACGACCGCCCCTTTGACGGAGATTACAACCCGCTCTACAAACGTGATGCGGACTTTGTGCGCTACCTTGTGTGGCTGAGCAAGCAACTTGGCTTTGCCGAGGGGTACCCTGAGGTCAGCACCTACATCAGCGACACCATTACCAAACTCAACAGCATAGACAATGCTTTTGGACAGGAGTTGGCCAACATGACCGCAGCATCACACACCGACACTGCCCCCGTTACGACAGACAATGGCAAGCCCGTGACACTGGCCGGTGGTTACCCCGTGATGTACAAACGCTTTGATGCCGCACAAGTAAGCCAACACAGCCAGTTGGTTATCAACGCCACGAAAGCCATTGAAGGCGACTTGCCCCTTGTGCTGCCCAACGACCACAGTTGCGACGGAATGTACTATACCACGTCAGAGTGGGACGGCAGCCTGGTCAAACTTGTACCATTTGAAGACAAGCGCGAACTGTCGGAGCGTATATTACCAGGCATCAATGTGCCCTACCCCTATCTAAGTGCAGGCGACTTTTTGAGCAACAATTTGTTGTACAGCAAGTACACGCTCAGTCCAACAATCGGGGGTACTGAGAACTACGTGACATTAGGCGACAGCGAGGCATTGCGACATTACCTGCTGCCCATAAGAGAGACATTTTTCCGTTACTTCAGTCTAGCTGATCTGAAACGTAATCTCAAGGCCGAGAAGTTGGGTATGGGGCAAATAAAGGTGACCTTGTTTATCCCCATCAAAGGCGATGGCCGTCAAAGAGACAAGGTAAAGTTTGAGCGCACCTATATGGAGGGCAAAGAAGACTCTATACTCCACGAAAAGTATGGACGCATCGTTGACATAGGCTATACGGGTGTGACGATACTGCCCCACATGAGATTTCCCGACAACGTCAAGCCCGATTACCGCATTACGCTTTCGATTGACGACAAGGTTGCAAGCCTTGAGGCACAGAACGACTTGCCTACCCTATCACTTGTGAACGACAGCGAACGGCTGAGCATGGACGCTGAAGTGTGCCGCAACTTTGACAGTTTGGGCAACCGGCTTGATGAGGGGACATGCCTGGCCAAGCAATGGTATATTGGAAAAAAGTTTACAGCCCTTGCCATTAGCTACAAGGGTACAGAAAACCTGCTCATACCCGAAATGAAGGAGGGCGGCGGCAGCAAGAGATTTGTGTTCGCTGTGGACTTTGGCACCACTAACACCCACATAGAATATGCGATTGATGGTTCGGCCCCCATGCCGTTCAACACTACTGAGGACGATGCCCAACTACGCCCGACCGAAGACATGAAGAGCTATGCCCCATGGAGTAATATGATGCGCGCCGACTTGATTCCACCCATCATTGGACGCGGCAAGGACGATGACTTGTCAATATCCTTTCCTATCCGCACGGCGCTTACGTCGACCCAGAGAGTGGACTGGTTGCGTGTCAAGCCATTGGTAGAAGCCAACATTCCCATGTTCTACGAGCGCAAGCAACTGCCCAAATACGATGAGCCACCTACAACCGACTTGAAATGGAGCAATGGCGACGAGGCCCGTGCACAGATAGAGTGCTTCCTATCAGAACTGGCCATGATGATGCGCAACAAGGTGCTGATGAACAATGGCGACCTTAGTGCTACTAAGCTGGTGTGGTTCTACCCCACGAGCATGGTGGCTCAGATGGTGGGCGAATTTTCGAAGATTTGGAAAGAGGTGTTTAGCAAATACTTTGATGGTGCCGCGCCCGACCAGCTAAAATACATGCCCGAAGCCATAGCGCCGCTGCCGGCCTTCAAGACTGAATCCTCATCGGCCATTACGATAGACGTTGGCGGTGGCACGTCGGACTTTCTGTTTGCCGAGGGTAAAACCATTAAATGCATATCTTCGGCCCGCTTTGCCTCAAACAGCTTGTTTGGGTCAAACTCTGCATTTGACACAGGCGACAATGGCTTTATCAGATATTTTAAGCCCCAATACGAAGCGGTGTCTGACTCGCAGGACTACCAAATGGTAATTGAAGATATAAGCAAGGGGAAAAATGCCTCTGTCAATTTGGCGTCGTTCTTCTTCTCTATAGCCGATAACACCATCATTGCCGATGAGAGCATACGCAGGCTGAATGACTTTAAGAAGAAGCTCACAGATTCGAAGGAGTGCAACATGGTCATTATTATTTACTACATGGCCATTGCTTACTATGCTGCCCAAGTGGTTCGTATGCACAACCTGAAGGAACCGCGCTTTATTGGTTTTAGCGGTAACGGATCAAAGATTTTTAATATATTCTTTGACAACGACCCATCGAAGAAGTGCCTTATTGGCATGACGCAAAAGATTTTTGAACATGTGTTAGGTCACAATTATGATGCCGACGGGCTAGATCTGCTGATGCCGCAAGGCGATTCGCCCAAAGCTGCAACGGCCAAGGGTGGCATTGTGCTCATGTCGGACAACAAAGGCGACTTGAATGACGTGGACTACGATTATGTAGCAGAACACGCTACAACGTGGATCGGCACCAACGAAGATAACGCTATCAAGAGTTACAACGATGTGAACGACTGCTTTGAACAAGAAGTGGCAGTACATGTGAAAGACTTTATAGACTTGTGCCAAAACGTGCTTACGCAGTGCAAGGCTGACAAGTACATCAACCTGCCCGACAACATTGACAAGGTGTTTGAGCACTCGGCTTTTAAGCGCGACATTCAGAAATATGTGAAAGATGGCTGTGCACAAGTGGCTAACCCCAACTACGAGGTTTCGTCCTCGCTCTTTTTCATGCCGGTTGAAGGCATACTGCACAAGCTTACCAACGAATTACTATTCCCTAACGAGCACGCATGAAGCACTTATCAATGTTTTTACTACCATGGCTCGCCTCGGCACGAGCCATGGCTCAAACAAGGTGGCAGCAAATAGAAATTGGCGAAATGAGCTTTACATATCTTGAGGTGGGGCTTGCCATCGCACTCGTTTTGTGCATTATGCTCATTGTGGCATTATGGCGTAGTGATGGGCAGAACCTCAAGCGTGCCCGTAAAGCTGAGCAGGAAAGAGATGTTACACGAGAGCGCTATTTTGCATTGCAAAAACGACACAAGACAGACTCTATCCCTGATGCCCAAGCAAGTGACATTAACAAGGACAAGGCACCACAGGACGGGCAAGAGGACATACTGCACGATGCGCGACCTGAAACGCCGAATGATAACCCACCGACAGAATCTGAAGGACCTGTTACCATTGAGTTAGACATTACGCCCCACCCCCAGCGTAAACTATATGCCCGACAAGATGCGCAAAATGCCAATCGGCTTATTGCACTAAGTGACACCTATGACATGTACGAGCACTTCTTTGTCATCACGCTTGATGCGGGATCGGACACAGAGGGCGAGTTTGAGATAATTGCAAGCAATGCGGCTAAGTTTTTCAGTAATTCAGACAACTCAAAGTGCTGCAAGTTCGAGACGAATGCCGACGCAGACAACTATCAGCAAACAGCCGGGCGGGTACGCATCAATGGCACGGCAGCTGAAGTTGTGGAACCTATAATCATCACTAATAAACATGCAGCACAGGGCAAATGCTAAACGTGTAAGCAAAATAAAATCAGAAAATACATGGGAACATTTTTCATCATTACAATAGTAATGGTAGCTATCTGCATACAAGTATACTTTCTGCAGGATAGTGTTAAGAAGACAAATCTGCAAAAAAACATATTTTCAGATAAAGGGCGATATCGTTCTGCCAGGTATTACATTCCTGCCAACGAATTTGGTTATACAAGCTACGAAGAGCTGAAAAACAAGGGAGACTTTTATACGACTCCCATTCACGGCCTTGGATACGATTTGAACGGCAGAGGGGAAAAAGAGGAAATATCCCTTGTGGACATTGCTTCGAACAACGATATCGGCAAAGAAATAGAATCGTCTGTCAACAACTACCTTATACGCAACAAGGGGTTGGCAAGTGACTTTAGCATTATCAAAGACATTGTGGAGCGCAACTGCACCATGCTTGAGGACGAGATTGATACGCAGACGCCTTTTCCACTCTATATCGGATTGATGTGCACCATGCTTGGCATCATCATAGGCATTGGATGCATTGCTTTTGGAGACGGTGGATTTGCAGCATTTGTAGAAAAGCCGGAGCAACATATTGGGGCGTTAATGCGTGATGTCGCATTATCCATGGCTGCCTCATTTTGTGGCATTGGCTTTACCTCTACTATTTCGTTCATGGCCAAGAAGGGCAAAAAGTGTCTTGAAGAACGCAAAAATACGTTCTACTCCTGGTTTCAAGCCGAACTCATGCCTATCATTTCGCGTGAGAATGCCAGCGAGGGAGTACGACGTCTTGAGGATAATCTCAAAAGATTTAATCAAACTTTTACCCGTAATGTCAGCGGACTTAACAAGTCGGTTGGCGACATAGCCAAAACAGCTGCCAACCAAAGCAAACTCATCGAAACGGTAGACAAGCTTGACCTTAACCAAATGGCTACAGCTAACGTGAAGGTGCTCACTGCATTTAAGGAGTCGATTGGCGAACTTGATCAGTTCCACGACTATCTGACATACGCCAACAAGCAACTTAAAGCCATGGAAGAACGTAATGACGCGGTGAGAGATGCTGTGGTGGCAGTAGATAATGGCGTGAACGGGATATTGGAGAAGCTAAAGAAGTCGGTTAACGAACAAATGCAAGCACTCAAATTGTCGCTGGCTAATTCGGCAGAAGAAATGAACCGTCTGGTTGAAAACGAAAAGCGACTCGTGGCGGGACAAGCGGGCAAGATTGATGCTTTTTATGACACACTGCGCGACCTTAAACCTGTGATCGATGGGCTCAAGGACTGGCGAAAGGAGTTGCAAGTGCAAAACAGAGAATTGAACAGACTGGTGCAAACCATCGATGCCATGCCCCGCCCCGATGGCAAGGGCGGCAGCCAGGTAGTTGTGCGTAGCAAAGCGAACATTTGGCAAATGGTGATTGCCGCAGCACTTGTGTTGCTGCTCGCGGTGAATGGATTTAACGCATGGATAACCTATCATAATGCACCATCTGAAAGCCAAACCAAGTCTACCGAGCAAACTGACAAATCAGAAGATGCCAAGCAGCCTGCCGCTATCACCAACACGAAACTTCCCAATCAAGGCAATACACTGAAAGTGACCAACAATCCACAAACACCGCAAGAAACAGCAGCTGCGAACTGATTGAACCAAACTACACACATGAAATTATGAAGAACAAATCGTTTTTCTGGACCAGCTACTCAGACCTCATGACCAGCCTGTTCTTTGTGATGTTGCTGCTATTTGTTACCACAGTCATCATGATGTACGCCCATGGCAAGGCAAACGAGGAGGAGCTGAACAAAATACACCAACTGGAACACTCGGTTCAGGCTATTGACTCGCGTTATTTTGAATATAACTCGCAGTTTAAGAAGCATGTGCTAAAAATTGATGTGCAATTCCCCATTTACGACTCAAACATTGAGAGCATTGACCCTGCAGCCAAGCACAAACTTTTGGCTGCTGGCTCGCGCATCGTGCAGTTTATTGACAGCATCTATGCTGTGTATGAATCGCCTTTTCTTGTCGTGGTGGAGGGACAATCATCAAAAGGCCCCTACTGGCGCAATGTGCACGAAAACAACGATGTGCTAAGCTATGAACGCGCTCTGGCCTTAGTAAACTTTTGGGAAGCGCATGATGTCAGCCTGCGCGATGCCAACCATGCTCAAAAGTGCGAATTGCTTGTTTGCGGAAGCGGCGACAAGGGGGTAATGCGCATGATGCCCGATGTGCCGACTAATGCGAAGAACCAACGATTTTTAATTCATGTCATACCTAAGCCCGGTATGATTGAACATAAGACTTCTGACAATTATTCTTCCACAAATTTATCAACTAACAATACTGACATTCCATGAGGACACACATTCTATTTATAATCATTGCTATTTGCTCATTGTCGTTAACCACATCGTGTACCAGCCGTGAACAAAAAGTTGTAAAACGCCTTGAAAAGCTGAGCAAAAAGCTTGAGCGTCAAGGCAATGATTACTCTATTACGCAATGGCAGCGCGCTGCCAAAGAATTCAAACAAATAGACGAGGAGATTGCCAAAAATTACCAAGACTTCACCCCAAAACAACTCCACGAAATCGGACGTCTCAAGGGCATTTGCGTAGGAGCATTCAGCCGATATCTTGAGCATATTGCGAAAAAATCGTCGAATGAGGCTGATGGATTTGTACAAGGGCTTGAAGAAATATGCGGAAAACAGGACGTATATCCATCTGACAATACTGAAGAAAGCCCGTCCGAAGATTACTCTAAAAGTGATTCTGTCTACATCGAAACGGATTCGGTTTGTTAGCGATGGTTACAAAATGTATTATACAAATTGCTATGGGGCTGCTATGGTTATTCGTACCTGGCTGGATCACCCAAGGCAGTCGTAAAACGCGACAATGGATAAAGCTGGCTTGTAATATTGCGGGCATCATCATGGTCATTAGCGGAGGTTTAAGACTGTTGAGTGCAGTTGGCTCTGTTATGTTTTAGCCCTTACTGGTCGGTCTTAGAATCAACTAATTTCAAACACCTAACTATAGGGGGGGAGGCAAGTACTACATACACAAAAAGTACTTACCTCCCCCCTACCCGCATGATGCAGCCAGTCAATTTGCGATTGTCTGAAAAACCAACTATCTTTGCACTGATACTATTCTTGCATAAATAACAACGTACTCAACACGATGATAAAGGCTCATTACCACCCCTATGCTATTACCCGACTGCTGATAGTCGTAACCCTGCTTATGTCTGCCACATTTGCGGCCGACGCTGAACAAGTTGACTACCAGAGGGCTGCAAAAATTGCCCAAAAGTATATTACGCTGCGGAACAACAAAAGCATTAAAGCACAAGCGGAACAACAAGAACATAGCACCGGCAATGCACCTTATTATATATTTAATGATGCACACGGACACGGCTTTGTAATTGTTGCAGGCAATGACGCCATGGGCGAAATATTGGCTTACGATACCGAAAACACGCTTGACACGCTGAATGCTAATCCGTGCGTGAAATGGCTATTAGAGGGGTACAGACAAGCATACTATGACATTGAGAGCGCAAAGGTGGCTACGCAAGCCAGCCCTCGCGCAGCAACTTTCAGTCAGACAGTGCAGCCTCTGCTCAAAACCAAGTGGGGACAGTCGCACCCATTCAATGCTCAAACGGGGTATCCATACAGCGGTTGCGTGGCCACTGCCGTGGCACAAATGATGTATTACTACCAATGGCCTGCACACGGCTTTGGCAAGCATGAATATACCGTTACCTACGACCAAACTACCAAAAGTGCCGACTTTAGCCAATCATATTACGACTGGGCTGATATGCTGCCCGATTACCGCTATCCCGTGCGCGCCACCGCCACACAGGAGCATGCCGTGGCACAACTCATGAGCGATGTGGGCATAGCCTCATCCATGCAGTACACTCCCAGTTCGAGCGGCACACAGGGGCTTTTTGCATACCAAGCCCTGCAAAAGCACTTTGACTATACTGCGGCATACGTGACGAGGGCTGTGGAGGGGCCAAGTCGCTTTGCCAGTATATTGCGGCAGGAGTTGCTGAATGGCTGTCCCGTTTACCTTGAGGGGCGCCCCGCCAATACTGCTTCGGGACACGCCTGGGTGGCCGATGGCTTTGACGAGAATGGCCTTTTCCACATGAATTTTGGCTGGGAGGGGCAAGGCGATGCTTATTATTCGCTCACCAATCTCAGTTTGTCACAAACCGGTGGTGAGTTTCAGGGTAAGCCCCTGGCCTTTAACCGTGCCGTAACGGCCATTCTTGCACACCCCAACAATGGTAAATATCCCGATATAGACCGCGGGCTTTTGGAGGGTTCGCCCCAGCTCATGTTTAATGAGGGAGGCTCTGTCACGCTCAAGGGTGCTGACGGCAAGAGTTTCAGCACCTCACAGCCCCAAACCGTTGTGATCAACTCATTTGTAAACAGAGGCACTCCCTTTAAGGGCGACATTGGCATAGCCGTTTGCAACGACAGTGGCAAGTTTGTGCGCGTGGCCTATTCAGACGACCATGACAACGGCGGATTTACGGAGCGCATTTATGGGGCAGACCATGATGGCTTTATGGGGACTGACTATTTGGTAAATCAGCCACAGCACGTGCAGATGAGTTTGGCTGGCCTTGCCAACGGATATTATAGCCTTACCCCCGTGTGTGTGGCACGTAACGATGATGGCACATGGGGCGACCTGTTCAGAATGAAAAAGGCCCCCATCATTGAGGTGGAACTGACCGACGATGCAGGTCGCGTGTCTGAGGTGTGCTCCGACGAGGCTCACTTTCAGCTCATGGCACAGCCACGCCTCAGCGGTGCGGCCGAACAGGGTGGCAGGGTGCAAGCATTTTTTACTGTTAAAAACCTTAATGGTGTGCCGCGCGACTGCTACATGAGGGTGCAGCTGCTTGATGAGCACCAGGCGGTTGTGTTAGATACCCGGGTGGACGAATGTACTGAAATAGAAGGATTTTCTGAAGCTGAAATTTCCATCACGCTTTCACTCCCCGCCAGTCTTGTGCCGGGGCGTTACGAAGCGAGGCTGCTGCTTTCGGCCGACGCGGAGGAGTCTCTGTTTTACCCCATCAATAATATACACGACAAGGAGGTGCCTTACATTGATGTAGCTGAAGCAGAGGACAAACCGCTCATGGCCAAGGTTGAAGTGTTCTTGGCCGACGACTCTAACGACAAGATTGAGAATGGCAGTGTTGACCTCTCGCAAACGTCTCTTTTCAAACTCGCCGTGTCGTTGCGCACATCAGAAGACAAGTGTTACAGCGGACATATTACGATGCTGGCCGAAGACACTCAGACGAAAGAAAGGACTTATGTGAAAGGCATTGATGACGAGGTTGACGTGTCGTCATCTTACGACGTACCATTATTTAGCTATTGGCTGCGCAAGGATAATTTGCCATGGTACGATGGCCACACCTATCGCCTTATAGTTATGGGCAAGCTTGACGGGCAAGACGTTGAGCTGAACAATCCCGAGGCGGCCCCCTATTACCTGAAACGCGAGGGCGATGTGCTCACACTCTTTCAGCAAGATGTGGTGACAGAATCTTCGTCAGCCTCAACTTGTTTGCCCACTACTAAGCCATTCAGTGTGAGGCGCAAGGGTGACGATTTTATTATTTCGGCCCACGATTTGTTCGGTGTGAGCATGTACAACGTTAGCGGCAGATTGGTTAAGCGTGCTTTGTCTGCTAACGGACGACAGGGTGTGCTATCGCTCCGAAAGTTGGAGCGGGGTATTTATTTGCTGCACATTGAGTGTGACGGAGGGCGCCATACTTACAATGATATCGTTTTGGTGGAATAAAGATGTGGCTTTTAGGGAGAGGTTTGTT
>ERZ1032113.252-NODE-252-length-17039-cov-118.538448_pt1 | contig 17039 bp, 8 predicted proteins | sample MGYA00518164_ERZ1032113 | MGnify/ENA primary metagenome ERZ1032113 (study PRJEB33719, sample SAMN04261305) | wastewater metagenome | biome: rural village; feature: human; material: feces | host: Homo sapiens | place: El Salvador | collected 2014-01-14 ... | reverse complement strand
TCTGGAAAGCATTGGCATTGATAACCGTGGTATCGCCCTTCATCTCCACCTCCTTCATGGCAGCAGTAACCACCACTTCGCCGAGGTTGAGCGTCTTAAAGATGGAATCATCTTTTTGCGTTTCCACAGAGTCGCCATCGCCCTCTGACAAGGCACTACTCTCCCTTACTGTATCACTCGACACAGCATAAGAGAAAGCCCTTCCGTCAGGAGAAAGGGAAGACGATGCCCATACATTTGCTATTGTTGAGAAGGACATGAGCAAAAGCACAGACACATAAGCATATCGTACCTTCATTCTTGGTTTGAATATTCAAAATCGGCTGCAAAGGTACGAAAATCGGTATATATTTGCAATACCTTGAAGTAGGTAAAGTGCCAAAGGGCTTGCCAAGGGTTTCTCCTAACTAATTATATATTCTTTTTATAGCAAAAATCTTTATAATTAAGGCTCTTGTAATTTCCTACTAGACTTTTCATCACACTTATAATGTAAATTTCCAGAAGAATCTGTATAAAAATACTTTATTATATTTACTTTAGCTCCCATCCCGTTATGTCTTATTACATATTGAGTGTTTGGTAATAGCCTTATATAGGAAGGATTATACCGAAATTCTTGCTTATAAGAAGACGATTCTATCGCTTTAAATTTCTTTGATATTCTTTTTTTTAAACAAATAGTATCCACCTCTCTACATGTTCCCTTTGTCCGCAAAAAGAAGTCATATGTATAAGATTTGCTAAAGCTATCTAATGGCTCAATAGAAAAATGCAACAGATTGTAAATATAAAAAGTCTGTTCCTTTTCATTGAATTCTACATCATGATTGTCACATGAACAAATCAAAAATAAACACATGAAAATTTCTATTATATATTTCATTCTCAAAAATCTATTGTGAATAGCCAAATCTTGACCATTCTTGTTAAACTTGTTTGTTAAGACATTTTTTATATTGGGCGGTATTCACCAATTGTGAAACCGCCCAATTTGAGGTGTCTATAACAGGGTTTCATACAAATCTTTTTCTTCTATCGCAAAATTGAAGAAAATCAGATTCCAATATAAAACAACACTTTGTTACATAAAAAATGAAAAGTTCAAAAATCATTCACTTTCCTTATTCTTGTTTTGGACAGAAAATTCTTTCCACCAGAATTCTAAAGTTTTTATTTTTACCGATTCTGTTTTTTTACTTTTCAACAAAGAATCAATAGATGTATTGTGTCTCTTTTTAACAAATCGATTAAAACTATTAAATGTTTCTGTCCCATATTCAGCCTCTACTTCTCGTGGGGCATGGTCGTGGCTTAACGTTTTTATATACCCCCATATGGTTTTCATCAAGTACGTTCCTGTATCATTATCTCTGGCAATTTGCTTGATGTGACTAACTTCATGAGAAAATTCTTGCAACCAAAGATCATAATCCTGTCCTCCTTCATTGTCATTTAGATAATATGGGGAGACAAGAATACGAACATTATTTGCTGAATTCCCAAGTGTTATGCAATTGCCAGATGGCTGATATTTGAACTCTAAAAGATCAGCATTTTTTATGTGTTCTATTGGAACACCAGAAACCAAAGACAACACATAAGCCGCAGACTCCGTGAATTTGTAATATGTTTCTTTCGCTGTATATGATACTACAGTGTTAGATATGCCAACAGCTTGAACTCTTTTAACATCTCGTGTATACTGTCTTACAAATCCTGTAGGGAATAGACCCTTTATATCTATATGGGTAATAGGTGAGTCGTAACAATATGTATATGCTCCCCAATGGACATATTTTTCAGCTAAAGGATCTACACTAATCCACAAACTCAACCTCGGGTCATAATACCTCGCCCCATAGTAATACAATCCCGTCTCTTCATCGAATTCCTTCGCATTGAAAAGATAAGGCGTATTCCAAATGTTATTGCGCTCCTCAACGAACACTTCACCGAAAGGAACATACTCGATATGCTGCACTACCTCGCCGTCAAGGTTGGTGATGTAACTACTGCTACCCAAATGGTCTGGGTGGTAGTAGAACTGCATCTTCTCGTATGAGTCGCCCTCTTGGAAATTGTTCTTCATTGCTCTTGCCATAACACGTGCCTGCGCAGCCTCCAAGCTGCCGTCATTGCAGCAGAAGCCCTTACCATCGACATAATCGTTGTTGTCCTCGCCATTGTACGGCACTGCAAAGGTTGCATAATTATCCTTGATAACCTGCAACTGCTGAGTATATTTAACCTTATAATCAACAGACAAGCCATCAGTCTCGCTACCTGCATACTGGATGCGGCGTGGGTCAGAACCGTAAGAGTCAAAGTCTCCAATCTTGGAAACGACACGCTGGCTACCGATATAGATGTGCTTGGTGTAGCGTCCGCCTTGGTTGGCAACGAGATAAGGTGATACATAGAGTGAGAACTTGGCGGTGTTCGTGCGACCTCCAGCAAACTCTGAGTTCACATAAACTTGGTCACTCTCGCCAGAAGTCTTCACAGTGCGCTCGCCATCTGCATCATACCAGTAGTTAGTCACGAAGCCATTGTCATCAGAAGCAAGGAGACGGTTCTCCTCATCCCATTTGAGTTTACGCTCTGCGGTCTTCTCGTCAGCCATGCCGTCCTTCTTTGTACGGCTTGTATTGACATAGACAAGATTACCGTTGGCATCATACTCATAAGCATGATTGTTGTTCACATTCTCGCTTTCGGATGGTGTCTCCTCTGTACGGTAGTTAACATCCTTAACGTTTGCAAGCTGGAATTTCTTACCAGTGTCTGTGCCGTATGTATAAGTAAGGTCATAACCAGCGTTGAGCGTACCATCAAACTGCACGTTGTTCTGCGTGAGAATCTGACGCTTCGAAGTGATACGGTGCATATTGTCATAGCCCATCGCAAGAGTATAACTTGCGGTCTTGTTGTCCGCACCTGTATATGTACCAGTTGCGCTGACAAGACGGTAGAGGGCATCGTATGTATAGGTATGCGCCATTTGTCCGCCAGCCTTGCCACTCTGTGGAACTGACGCACCGTTTACAACACTGAGCACATTACTTACAGCATCGTAAGTGTAGGCATTGTCCATGATGGTATTGCCACCACTGTTCACGGTGAGGTTCTGCAATCTGCGACGCTGTGGGTCGTAGGTGTAGAACGTCTCAGCACCATTACAGTACTTCAAGTATGTACGCTGCTCAAACTTGTCATAGCCAATCTTGCTTACATAATCGTAGCCGTATGACTTGTAGCCATGAACCTTTTCAAGTTGACCACCGAGGTTGTAAGAGTAGGTAATCTTCTCCTCATCAGGGTAAATCATCTCCAACAGACGGTTGTGGCTGTCATAAGTCCATTGCGTCACGTAGGTTGCTATCGCCTGATTAGGCACAATCATCGTGCGGCGGGTCTTTGTCACCTCACCCATCTTGCCATAGAAATACTCGATGGCACCTGTTCCGTCCTCACGGAGCATCAATCTGCCAATACGGTTCTGAGAAGCGTTGCGACCACCATAGTAATACTTCACGTCGTTCTCAGGATGGTCTGGGTAGTTGATACCTGTCAGACGCTGATAGTCGTAATCGTATGTGATGAACTTGCCTTCCTTTGCAAGGTTGGCAGTCTGCTTTGTAAGCACGTTTCCAAGAGCATCATAAGTGAAACTTGTGATGCCACTTGCAGGATGGTTCACCTCTGTACGACGGTCGCCCATGTCGTAAGTAGAGGTGGTTACATTGCCCTCCGTGTCGGTGACACGGACAAGACGCTGTATGCCATCATACTCAAACGAGGTGGTAATCTCACCGTCAGGACCGCTCTTCTGGATGGTCTTCAAGGTCTTGCCGCTACCATTGGTATGGGTAGCCTGCACATTATGGAGTGCATCCGTTACTGTTGTAACAAGCGCATGACTGCCATTGTCAACAGTGTACTCCGTTGTTGTCGTAGAATTGTCCGGCAAGGTTACAGAGGTAGCACGGTCGAGTACATCATAGACTGTAACAGTAGGAGAAACATTGTCGAAAGACTTGTTGAATGTTGACTTCGAGCCAGTTCCTTCTGTTGTAGGATAGAAAGCCTTTGCCACACGTCCGAAAGCATCATACACGTTTCTTCCACTGACTATCATATCCGTATTTGTTTATTATGCTATTATTAGCATGTTTTTATTGTTTATTAATCAAAAGCACTAACGCTTGCTATATAATCGAAATTATCACTTGATGTATCCTTTCCAAATTGTTGCTTTGCATCAGCAAGTTGTTTGAAATACTTTGCAAATGGTCGTGATACTTTCTCTGCCCACTCTTTACCAACAGGTTTTGGAATGATTATCTCTTTGTATCTTTGTCCGACATCTTCACGATTAGTCTGCATAAGCGTAACTCTTGCCCATTGTTTTCTTGTCTCAACGAGGGATAAAGCCCACAAAAGATAAAATGGGGTGTAACCATAATCATTCTTGTTAACCCTTATGATAAAGACTTCCTTTGTTAGAACAATCTGTTCTTCTCCAGGTAGAAGTATTGCAAATTCTCCGATATTACTACTTGCCCTACTTGGAGAAATCAAATCCCACGCTTTAAGATTACTCTTTCCGTCTTCCGTTTTCCAAAATTTCCGTGCCAACTCTATAGCTACAAGATTGGTTGGATTTACGTTTATTCTCAAATTCCTAATGTCTGAGACTTTTACATACGGAATAGTACCATTACGTAAATCATTGCTTGGACTACCATGACCATTTGTCAAAGTTATAATTCCCTCGTCCATGAGTTCTGCAATAGATATACCCTCAAAGTGATATTTCGATTTCAATGTTTCAAATGGTTGTTGAAGCGATTGGTCGAAATATTGGGGAACAAGCACATCTGATTTATATATCGTAGATAATGCTATGTCATACTGATTCTTTTTCTCTCCTTGTGAATATTCAATAGCCTGTTCCAACAACTTATTGTCGATGACATCTGTTCTTTTACCAGTCTCGTCAACAACAAATCGGTCACTTCCATTTTTGTAAATGCCACAGGTTTGTGGATTCATAAAAGTAACGACATCAGAATCTTCATGAAGATTGGATTTGTCCTCATGTAGTTTCTCGAAAATATACAAGTTTGTCTTAGCTCTACAGAAGCCTTGGAAAGCATCCATAGGGACATTCGCTACACAAATAGGTTTCATTCTTTCTTTTACCCATTCACGAACATATTTATAGGATGGTGAGAAGAAATAAGTCTCTGGGAGGACAATACAAATTCGCCCTCCTTCCCTAAGCAGGTCATAGCATCTATTAAACATTGCCAAACCCAATTCAATGTCTTTGCCAGTCTCTACATAATCAGCTATACTTAACCCCGACTTCTTTGCATCAGAATACTTGATTTTTAATGGCGCACCAAAAGGTGGATTTGTGAATACTTTTGTGAATCGCCCATTCTTAAACTGGTTGGAAAGCAAATGGGGATACTTGACTTTCCAAGTATGGGTCAGAACGCTATCTCCACGAACACAATGAGCCGAACCATCATTCAAAATCTGCATGATAGCCTTTGTTAGTTTTATGCCGATTGCGTCCTTGTCTATTCCGTAGATATGCAATTGCGCCCACCTTGATATTTCCTTTTCTTCATTTGGGTATCTCTCTTTCATTTCAATCAGCGATTGAATAAGAAAGCCACCAGTTCCACAAGCGGGGTCAATGATAATGTCATCCAATGTGACATCCATCATTTTTACTGCTGCTTGTATCACTTGTTTAGGAGTGAAATACTGACCTTCCTCTTGCTTCAAAGCCGCACTGCGTAATACTTGGAATGCGATAGAAACAGTATCAGCACCAATATCTATAAGATTATATTTGCTTAATCTTTCTACAACATCATGAATTGTGGCATCGTCAAATCGCAATTCTTGGTCTGATTTAGACACAAAAATGTCTGGATAGACCTCGATGAAATTATCAAACTTATCCTTAATATATTTTGCCGTTCCATTTTCAGTGGCGAATGTTCTGAAATAGACTTCTCGATCAGAGTCTATTTTTCCTTGTTTGTCACTATCAAGTTTTAGCAGAATAAGATTACAGAGTTGGTCTAACTGCTCTTCACGTCGAGTAACATTTCCGTCTTGTGCAACAACTTTATCCAATAATTCTGTGAAAGCACGATACAATGTATCTTTTGTTGGTATAACCAAATCAGAGAATTTAAGGATAACGGAATCTGGAGTAAAAGATGCGCCCATTAATGGCAAATCTTTTACTGTTCGCTTTTGTGGATAGCTCAAACCCTTGGCACTCTTATAAACAAACATAGTTGTAGCAGACACATCTGCATTATTTGCCCAAATGCCAAGTTTTACATGAGGCTCAAGACCTAAATATGTCTCTAATTGCTGCAACCCCACATCTAAATTAGGCTTCTTACACTCTATAACAAACAGCAAATGGCGATAGTCACCACAAGTGGCAACACTATCAAATACAGCTATGTCTACAGGAAAATAATCAAAGGACACACCTTGCTCTCTTTTGGATGCCTCAGAAGGAGTTTTGGGAACTTTCCATTCATTTTTGCCAAATATGATTTGGTCAAGGTCCCATCCATTACTAATAAGCCTTTCTACAATAGGACCAACAACCAATTGCTGTTCTGGTCCATCTTTCAAGAGTTTCTTTATATTATCGTTCATTTGCTTTGTCTAAAACTATAGTTTCATATTTAGTTTGATGCAGCTCTCTTTCCCCGAAAGCTGCATCAAAGAATCTTGTTTAACTTTACTACAATTCAATAACTCCTCCATCTCCGTCGGAAGATGAGCTTCCGCCAGACGTAGAGCCACCACTTGAAGAAGAGCCTGTTCCAGATGAAGAACCGCCACCGCTTGGTGTGCTGCTACTCCCCGAATCTACAGCCGAGCTACCCGAAGTAGAAGGAGCGGAAGCCTTTTGGTTAAGCACCTCACGCTTGTAATGGGTAATCTCGGTATTTGCATAATCAATGAAGGCGGTGTAATCCTTTTCGCCATAAACGAGGGCAAGGGCATTTACCATCTTCACCAATGCACGATAGGCATCATCACTTGCTGTGCGAGCTGCTTTCAAAGCTCCAACTGTCACACCCATTTTCTCATTGGTACGCTGCAAGGTAAGCATTCTTACTCGTTCGTTAGCTTCTTTCAGATTTGTAACAAATGCTGTCAAGCCTAACTTTGCAACTTGTGCGGAATACTTGTCTTCAAGGTCTGTAATGAAATTAACCAAAAGACCAGTCTCCTTATCGAGTTGGCCAGCGGTGTTAATCTTGTAGTCCTTGATGTGCTGTGCGAGAACCTTTGCAGCCTGCGCCATGTCGGCAATTGGCATGGCAAGGAAAGCTTCAACGGCTTTCTTGTAACCAGCATATAGAGCGTCACGATCGTTGTCCGCCTTGGCAATATCATCAGTCAAGAGACTCTTCTGTGATATTTTCAAGGCTTCGTCCTCTGCATTGACGGCAGTCTTGAAATTACTGACAAGTTCTGAGGCTTTGCCTTTGACTGCGGTATCAGCCTCGGCACGTGCAAGAATGTTACTTACAAACGTGAAATGCGCACCGTTATTCATGCGCTGAATGTTGATGTCGTAAATCTCTTTCATGATGTTAAGGATTTAAATTTGACAAATCGTTTTGTGCATCGTTGGATTTCTCCAGTTGCGATTGCTAAGATATAAAAATAAACGAGAAAACCGCAACCTTATTGCAAAAAAATGACAGCAGGATGATAAAAAGATGGTTTTTGCCCGTAAAAATAGCTTTTGATTCTGATTTCTTGTAATTCTTAACACAAAAAGTTGAAAGAAACAGCAATCAACAGATGTTTTCACATTTTGTGGACAGAAGAAACTTGAATCAAAACTACTAACGGCTCTTAAAAGTAACCATTGATTGTAATCAGCAGCCCCAATGACACATAAAAATAGGTCTTGACTGCAATCAATGGCTTTAACGAACCTAAAAGTGCCTGTTGATTACAATCTACACCTCCAACGAACATCGAAAGCAGAATTATTTTCTAATCAATACCTCCACCAAGCCCCAAAATGGCTATTGATTGTAATCAACACTTCCTTTTTGTTCTTGATAAAATAAATAAAATAGCGACATAAAGCTATCTATTGCTAATTGCCGCTATTTTCTAATTTCAGATTTTCACCTTTGAAAAATGCTGATGTTTATGGCGAATATCAGCATTAGCAACAACCTCTACATTGTCCGTATTCTTTTCCTCTTCTTTGCATTCTTTCTCGGTCGGCGGTGCAAGTTCAAGCTGTATTTTCCTGTCCAACGCCGCCAGTTCCACTTTCAGACCTTTCAGTTCTTCCTCTTTCTTCCAAGTCTTGCCAGCTATCTCTTCCAGTTGCGGTATTTCCTTTTCCAAAGCCTTGCATCTTGAATCATACTGCTCAATGTAGCTTGGTATCTTCTGCAAGGCATTCAGAAAGTTGTTTGCCGCTGCTATCGGGTCCGACTTGGCAATGTGACCGTAGTTGTACTGGTACTTGTAATTGCCCTCGACAAAAAAGCGGTTGTCAACAAATGGAAGACCATTCTCGAAACTTGTCTCGCTGACAATCTTGACAGGGAATCCGTAGATTTCTCCAATCCGCTTGTATTGTCCGCCAGTTGTCTCTTTCTCCGCCAACATTTGCAGATGCTTTCCTATAACCTCTAAGTTCGTGGACTCCACACCATCAAGAGTGATGAGGTTGAGGATGTTGCCGTCCTTGTCTTTCCTGGCTTTGCCCATAAACTTGCCGTAGTCCTCGGTCATTCCCTTGAGAGAGGCTTTGTTGTTACCCAGCTCTGCCGTCTTTGACTGCAATTTTGTTTCTGAGTCACGCTTACCCTTGTTAAACGATTTGCGCTCACCCTCCAGAGAAGCAATCTTCTTCTCCAGCTTCGCCTTGTCAAGCAAGTCGGTATTTCCGGAGAGAATAGCCATATACTCGGAAAAATTCATGCCCGATTTCTCGTCCATCGCTCCCTCGTCAATGGTTCTCGCCCCCAAGGCTCCGCTTTTCAACTGCGAGATAAAAGTCTGCTTACAGTGCAGGAGGTTGAACTTGTAAGAGTCAAGTGATTTTTCCACCGCATAGATGATAATGTCCACCTTATTGTCAGCGTATAACTTAGCTATCTCGTTGCCAGCACGAACTCCACGACCATTGCGTTGTTCAAGATCTGATGGACGCCAGGGTGTGTCGCAATGATGAATCGCCACACACCGTTTTTGTGCGTTTACACCTGTGCCTAACATAGATGTGGAGCCGAACAATACTCGTACCGAACCCTCGTTCATGGCTGCTATCACCGCCTTTCTTGCCCTCTCGTTCTTGCACTCCTGAATGAAGCGGATTTCAGACGACGGTATGCCGTAATCCTCTATCAGCTTACGCTTGATTTCAGAATACACGTTGAATTCGCCCGGTCGATATGTTCCCAAGTCGGAGAACACAAACTGCGTGCCCTTATGACCGTCGTAACGGTGATAGTAGTCGGCTATCATCTTGGCACAATGGCTCGCCTTGTTGTCGGGATGGTCCTCACAAGTCGGGTCTATCATGCGCATGTCGAGAGCCATCTTTCGGGCATAGTCCGTGGCTATGAGCATCTTTGCCTTCTCTTCCGTTTCTGACAGTGGCAGTCTGCCGAGGATGGTGGCATCACCCGTCTTGGCAAACTCCATCAGCTTTTGGATGAAGTCCTCCTGCTCGGGTGTCGGTGGTATGTTATGAAGAATCTCGTTCTTCTGTGGTCTGTCCACGCCAACCGCCTCCGCTGTGCGATAGTCGGTTATCTCGTTGTAGAAAGCAGCAAGCTCCGGTACCTTGATGAAGTATCGGAAACGTTCCTTCTGTACGATGTTGTTGGTGACGTTAAACTCGAAGTCGGTAGTCTTCTTGGCGAAGATTGCCGCCCACGCATCGAAACAGCGGATGTCCTGACGCTCCAGTTCCTTAGGGCGCAGGTACTTGAAGAGCAGATATAACTCAGTCAGTGAGTTACTGATGGTTGTTCCTGACAGGAATGTCGCTCCCATATCTCTGCCTGTCCGCTCCTGTATGGTACGGATAGCAAAGAGCATGTTGAGTGCCTTCTGGCTTCCCTCGCTGTTGCCGAGTCCTGCCACACGGTCGTGACGGGTATTGAACATGAGGTTCTTGAACTGGTGGCTCTCGTCCACAAACAAGTGGTCGATGCCCATCATGCGGAAATCCACCACATCATCGGTGCGCTGCTCGATGCTGTAGGCTATCTTCTGCAACTTTACCTCCAGATTCTGCTTTCGCTTTTCCAAGCCTTTGAGCATTCCCCGTGACACGTCTTTGCCCTGCGTGCGTATCACCTCCAAGTTTTCCTCCACGGTATCAAGCTCCGCCTGCAATATCTGCCGCTGGAGTTCTGGCGATTGCGGTATCTTCCCGAACTGGTCGTGCGACATGATTACACAGTCATAGTCGTTGTTCTTGATGTTGTTGAAGAAACTGACACGGTTCTTGGTGGAAAAATCCTTCTCCGAGGCATAGAGTATCCTCGCATGGGGATAAGCCGTCTGATAGGTGGCAGCTATCTCCGCGACATTGGCTTTCAGCCCGATAATCATCGGCTTGTGAGCCATACCGAGGCGTTTCATCTCATGCGCAGCCATGCACATGATGAGGGTCTTGCCTGTACCTACGGCGTGGTCACATATCCCGCCTCCGTTCTGCAAAAGCATCCATACACAGTCCTTCTGACTTGGGTACACACTCTTGACACCATACTTTCCGCCAAGGGCTTTCAAGTCCAAGTCGGGGAAGGTCTGGTGAGAACCGTCATACTTCGGACGCACGAAGCAGTTGAACTTCCGGTTGTACATTGTGGTCAAGCGTTCCTTAAAGGAGTCAGACTGCTCTTCCAGCCATTCAGTGAACCCGTTGCGGATTTCGTCAATCTTGGCATTAGCGAGCTGTATGCCCTCACTGTCACGCACCTTGATGTCGTTGCCGTGTTCATCCTCACCGATGCTCTTCATCATGTCGGGACAAGTGTTGTGCAGGGCATGTTTCAGAAGACTCATGCCGTCATAGTGGCGGTAATATCCCTTCACCATATACTCATCCGTGATGGCCATGGTCTTCATACTGCATTTTGCCGAATATTCGTCCATGCTGTCGGAATAGACGATGCTGACCTGTGTATTGAAGAGGTGGCTCATGTAAGCGGAATACACACCTGTAGGTATCCAACGTTCACCGAAGTTGAAGTCCAAATCCTCAAAGGCTATCGGTTCGGGAATGCTTGCCTTCAAGGCTTCCAACGACTCCCTCACGATTGCATGGTCTGGATTTTCCTTCAGCCATTCTTCTATACGCTCCGCTTTCTCTATGACATTACCAGCAATGAAGCGGTCGGCTATCTCGTAGCCGTCTATGAGCGGATTGTAATAGATGCGCCCTTTAAGCGCTTCCGTCAGTTCCTGTTCCGGCATATCCGATAATTCTGTCATATACGGCAAGTCGATACGGCCGAACTTGTTGAGCGAGGCGGTGAGCGCTTCCTCTGGTGAATCAACATGACTGACCTCGTCAAGCGAAAAAGAGACCGGGTGGTCGAAGATGTCTGACTTTGTGAACTGTCCGTTTTCCACCCGTTCCAATGACAGCATGTCGCGCCCTGAGGCATCCATAAGGATGAACTTCACGTTCTGCTTGGCATTGAGGTTGCCGAAGCGGATGAAAAAAGCGTCATAATAGACATTCAGACTCTCACGCATCTGCTTGTTTTCCGTCTGTTCTTCCGCTTCATAGGTGTAAAGTTTCTGATAGGCATCACGGAGGGCGATATACAGGACAGCCTTTTCTTTCTGCTCCATATTCAGATCCAACGGCATGAAGGTAGCACCATACTTGGTAAGGTCTTTCAATACACCGACGTTTCTGGCAGAGTCGAGCACCATAGAACCCTCACGATGAAAACTTTCCTGTTTCTCATCAAATGGACGGGGCTTCATAGCATCCTCTTTCTTCCTTGCCTGCTCTTCCCGCTTTCTTTCTTGCTCTTTTTGTTGTTCCCGCTCATGATTTGTTTCTTTCAATGTGTTCTGAGTCTTGGAATCTTCTTTTGGCTCATTCCCTTTTGACTGTCCATGCCCGATTTGAGCTTTGAGAACTTCTATCGGTTCCATCGGCGGCTTGAACTTCGGATCAAGCGTATCTTCAACGCCCAGAGCCTTGAGTTGTTCCTGACGGTGCAGTTCCGCCTTTTGGCGCAGCAGCACCCTGTCTTCGGGAGCCATGGTCATCATCATCTCGTAAAAGCCGTTGATTGGCGGATTCTCTTCCCAAGAGATGCTTGCGTATGGTTCATCACCAGGCAGGATTGGTTTTGTCTCCTGTGCTGTTTCCTGCTCTTTTGCATCTGTCAACGAAGGCTTTTCTTCTTTTTCCACAGGCTTTGTCACAACTTCAAAAGTCGGATTGACGCTTTTTACCAACGGACTTGCTCTCTTCCTTGACACTTTCTTGGCGGCAGCACCCACTGTTACCTCTGCTTTCTTCTTCGTAGCATGGACAGCTTGACGGTTTTCTTCTTCCTTTCCCCAAAGGTCAAACAGAGTCATTTGGACTGGTGGCTGCTGATGATTGGACTTTTGGGATAGCTCTGCATCATCAGTAGGCTTTTCCTGCTTTTGCAAGGATACTACCGTATCGTTCTGCTTTTCCTCAATGGAAGGCTTCATCTTCTCTGTTTTTTCTATCTTTTCTGTTTCTTCAACCTCCTTAACTTCCTCAGCCTTTGTTTCCTCTATCCCCAAGTATCGGTTCAAATTGAGGTTCTTCTTAAAGTCTTCATGGAGCATCTTTCGCAAATCCTCTGCAATGCCTTCCACACCATCCTCATGCGTGTATATCATTGCAGGTTTGCCGAACGGGTCAGTATCCAACTTTGCTGTTGTATGGATAATGCGTTCCGGATGCTCCAGAAAGTAGTTGTTTGTCGGAATGCGGTTCTCGTCATTATAGACAGTGTCAAGCAGGTTGTCGTCTCCTCGCAGCGACTCCTTTTGGGTATTTTTCTGCAGGATGATGAGGTCACTGCCCACTTCCGTATTGGCATTTTCCGTGAACAGGTTGTTGGGAAGACGAATCGCTGACACGAGATCTGCATGATAGAGCATCATAAAACGCGCGGCACTGTTGTTTTTGGCATTCAATACGCCTTGTGAGGTGATGAAGGCAACCAACCCGCCGTCCCTTACCGTATCAAGAGCCTTGACAAAGAAGTAGTTGTGTATGCGTCTGGTGACAAGTGCCCTCATGCCTTTCATGGCTGTATAGGACGGATCAAATACGGCAACATCGCCAAAAGGAATATTTGAGATGGCGAGGTCGAAGTAGTCATTGAAAGGCTTTTCTATCTTCTCGAATCCCTCTATGCGCACTTTCTGCTCCGGGTGCAGATGGCGGAGTATCTTTCCCGTAAGCAGGTCTTTTTCAAATGCCATAATGTCTGCCTTGGGATTGTTATCCAAGACGGAATCGACAAAGGCACCGATGCCTGCCGAGGGTTCAAGCACCTTTTCGGGGATAATCTGATGCTCTTTCAACACATCCGTCAGAGCCTCCGTAACGGCTGACGGCGTGTAGAATGCCGTGAGGACAGACTGTTTCAGACTGTCCATCAACTGTTTGTACTCGCTTTCATTCTTGCTGTTTTCACGGATAAGTCTATGCAGTTCCACTGTTGGAGCAAACAATTCAAGGTCTGACTTTGCCCAATGGACGGCATCCGCCAGTTCCCTGGCAGGGTTCAGGATGCACTTCAATCCACCGAATCCGCAATAACGCTCCAGAAGGAGACGCTCACGGGCGGTCGGCGTGCGCTGTTCCCTGTCAAGGATGAATGCTGTCTCTATCGCCTTGATGTTGTCGTTCAGACGTTGTTTTCTATTGTACGCCATTTGACTCTATGAAAAGGGCTACGGCTCCCGTCAACTCTGTGTAGAGCTGGTCGTAGTCCGGTGACTGGGCAAAATCGTCATCGGTGAGGTCGTAAATGGAATACACGTTGTCAACCAAAGGCAGGAGGTTCTTGACAAACGCTTCCTGATCTTCTACTGCTACCTCCAGGGGAAACTCACTGTCAACAACATCATACAGGATGCTGTACTTGGAAAAGCGGAGACCTTTCAGCAATGCTGCCATGGCAAGCTCTTGTGCCGCATCGGCAAAGAGGGCATCACGCCGTGCCTGCTCATATACTTCTGCGGCATGGTCTGCACGTTCGCGGATAAAGTCCGCATCGCTGGCTTGTGGAAAACGGTTCTCTCTGAGATGGTTCAAGAGGTACAGTCCGTAATAGGACAGCTCTGTCTGTGCCTGTTTCTTTCTGTTCATTTGTCAGTTGAATGGATTAAGTGGTGAATAATAAACCGTGGATGGCGGTTGATGTTAGTTGAAAGCAAGAAAAAGGCACTCGGTATCCCTCCGAGTGCCGCCACTTAATCCACAGTAAATAAAAGCATCCTAAATAAAGACACCATTTATGAACCATGTTTCGGTGGCAAAGGTACAAACTATTTCTTGTATCTCTTCACATTTCCTCGCTTTTCTGCTGTTTTGCGCTCTGCAAAGACGAATTTCGTGTTGAAATTCTCGTCAAAGGCTATGGCTGCGGAGAATGATTTGCCTTGCTTGCTGGTGAAACCATTGAGCGTTCTGGTCTTGCCCTTGGTAAGCAAGTCGGTGATGTCGGCATCAGTGAGCAACTTTCCTGCTACCTGCTTGAATACTGGCATACCGCACTCCTTGTTGCTGCATCTTACTACCTTTCCGAAGAACTGCATGGTACCTTGCTTGCATTTAGGACACTGGCAGCCGGAATCCTTGTGGCTGAAAAGTCTGTCACAACCTAACAATTCCGCAGTGATTTCACGGGTATAACCTTCGATACTATGGGTGAACCCGTCTGCACTTGCTTCACCTCGTTCAATCTTGGCAAGTTCCGCCTCCCATTTGCCCGTCATCTCCACATTGGCAATCGCCATGTTCTTCACCACGGAATGCAGGGCGAGTCCTTTTTCTGTCGGCACAAGCTTCTTCTGCTGGCGCACCATATACTCTCGTTTGAGCAGGGTCTCGATGATGGCGGCACGTGTGGCAGGTGTGCCAATACCGCTGTCCTTCATTGCCTGGCGCATCGTATCATCTTCTATCTCTTTGCCTGCGGTCTCCATAGCAGCAAGCAATGTGGATTCCGTATGCAAAGGCTTCGGTTTGGTCTTGCCCTCCGTGATGGTGCAGCCAGAAAGAGTGATATGCTGTCCTTCTTGCCAGTTGGGAATGACTTGATCCTTGACCTCATTGTCTGTTGCGTCTGCATCCTTGTCCTGCCTGTTGTTCTTTTCCTTGAGCGACAACGCTCGCCAGCCAGTCTGTCGGATGATGGGGCCACTGATGCCAAACTCAACTTCATGATCCACTTGCGCCGTTACTGATGTGATGTCCTTGATGCAGTCTGCCGAGAACGCTTCTATCATCCGGCACAATATCATGTCATAAACGATCTTCTCGTCCTTGAAAAGACCAATGGCTGCATTTTCTGTGATGAGCAGGGCATGGTGATCGGTCACTTTGGCTGCATTCACGCTGTTCTTGCAGTAGTCCTCACTGCCAGACAAGAGTTTCACTTTTTCTCCATATTCCGAATGATTCTCCAGATTCTTGAAGAGTTTGGGAAGGGTGGCAAATACATCATCCGAGATATAGCGGCTTGATGTTCTTGGATAGGTGATGAACTTTGCCTCGTAGAGTTTCTGGGCGATGGAGAGTGTATGCTCTGCCGTGAAGCCATGCTGGGAGTTGGCTTCTTTCTGCAAGGTGGTGAGGTCGTAAAGGAGCGGTGCTTTCTCCACCTTTCGCTTGGTTGCGACCTTTGTGATGACGGCAGAACCGGTATCTTTCACCTTATTATATATATCGCTTGCGGTAGCTTTGTCTGTCCAGCGGTTGACTGATGTGAACTTCAGTATATTGCCACTGTCTGCATCAACCACACCGAAGTGTACCTGCCAGAACGGTTTCGACTCGAAACGCTTGTGTTCCCAATAGCGTTCGCACACCATGCCAAGGGTCGGAGTCTGCACACGACCTACGGAATAGGTGCCACGTCCTGCGGCTATAGTAAGGGCTTGTGTGCCGTTGATGCCGACGAGCCAGTCTGCCTCACTTCGTGCCTTGGCTGCATGATAGAGATTGTCATACTCCTTGCCGTCCGTGAGGTTCAGAAGTCCCTCACGGATGGCGGTGTCCGTAAGCGAACTGATCCAGAGACGGTCGAAAGGTTTCCTGCAACCGAGATACGCATAGAGGTATCGGAAAATCAACTCTCCCTCACGTCCGGCATCGGTTGCTACGATAATGCGCTCACTGCTGTCAAACAGCTTGCCGATAATTTTAATCTGGGCAAGCACACCTGCATCTGGTTTGTAGCCGTTCTCTGTCTTGACTTGTCGGGGAACAAGAACGAACGGGTCGGGAATCACAGGCAGATTCTCCGCATGGAATCCCTTCATGCCGTAGGTTTCCGGCATGGCTGGCTGCACTAAATGTCCGAATGCCCATGTCACATAATAGCCATTGCCCTGCATATAGCCTTCCTCACGCTTGTCAGCTCCCACAATGTGGGCGATTTCCTTGGCTACGCTTGGCTTCTCTGCGATGATTGTCTTCATTGTCTGTTGTTTTTGTGACATCCGCAACCGTGGGATAGACGGTCGCAGATGTCGGTTGTTATAATGGATGATTAACTCTGTGGATCAAGTGGCGGCAACTACATCTTCACGCTTCTTGCCTTTCTCTTTGGCTTCTGTTCCTCGGCGTTCTGTTCCTTCTGCTGCTTTTCGTTCTTTGGCGCAGACTGTCCCGGACTCAGCGGATCCTTGGTGTGCTTGGTCGCCTCATGGGTCTTGCCCTGCTCGTTGACGGCGACTTGTACCTTGTT
>ERZ1032113.247-NODE-247-length-17255-cov-18.115930_pt1 | contig 17255 bp, 8 predicted proteins | sample MGYA00518164_ERZ1032113 | MGnify/ENA primary metagenome ERZ1032113 (study PRJEB33719, sample SAMN04261305) | wastewater metagenome | biome: rural village; feature: human; material: feces | host: Homo sapiens | place: El Salvador | collected 2014-01-14 ... | reverse complement strand
CAGATGCTACGCTTGTAAGCTGACCATGGTCTGTTGGACTGTTGGTTACCTGGAAGCCTGCTATCAGATGGCTCTCCGCATCAACTGCAGTTTGCACATTATAACCAACACAAAAGCCTTCGTTGGCTTTCATTAGTCGGGAATCAGGATCTGTTAAGGAAATCTGGCTTTCACCACTTTTCTCAAGTGTATCACGGTATCCCTCATAGCGTTCCTTGCGCTCCTTGCAAACACCAAGCTTACGTTGCAACTCATCTTTAGAGAGTCTGCGTCCTTCCTCATGATCGTATGCTTCAAGTTCTTCCATATAGATTGAAATATGTTCATCAAGACGCTTGATTCGGTCATCGAGTTTGCTTAGAGTAAGGTTGTTGTCTTTAGCATTTACAGCCTTAAACTTGCTTCCATCAATAGAGATGTACGACTTGGAAAAGAGCTTCAGTCCCATACAAAACTTGTTGAACTCTTTAAAAACTTTAGTAATAGCCTTCTTGTTGTTCTTGCGGAAATCGGAGATTGTACGAAAGTCAGGAGTCAGCTTGTTGAGCAGCCACATTACCTCTACGTTACACTTGCACTCACGGGCAAGTTTGCGAGAGGAACGTACCTGATAGAAGTAACCATAAATATAGAGTTTGAGGAGATCGCGAGGATCATATCCAGGAGTACCAGTCTCTGCAGGAGTACTGCGGACGAATCCCAGTTCATTCATTTTGAGGTTATCGACAAAAGCATCGAACAAGCGAACAGAGGCGTCAGCCTCTACATACTCGTCAATGCAATCAGGGAAAAGAACCCTCTGTCGTCTATCTTGACCTTTTTTATATGCCATATCTTTCTTGTTTTTACTACAAAGATACATAAAATAATTGAGAATCAAGAAGATACGAGGTTAATTAACTATAAAGAGCAAAAGAAAAATGCTCAATTCAGTTGTTTGCTTCCCTAATTAAGTTTTCGGACGGCCTCCCCCATTCATTTTTTTTCCCTACCTTTGCCCCCAGTAAATGCGAACTATCATGTAAACGGTTAATTTTATAATTACCTATTTATATAATATAAACGTAACAAAAAATTAGAACAAACAAAACTCTTTAATAGATGGTGAAACGATTAATTTTAGCTACAGTGTTACTCATATTTGTATCACTAGCTAATTATGCGCAAAACACGGGAGTGAAGTCCAACCTCTTATATTGGGCTACTACAACTCCTAATCTTGGTGTCGAGACTGCCTTAGGCAAGAAGCATACCGCTCAGGTATTCTTTGGCTTCAATCCTTGGAAACAGTCCGGTGGCGACCAGTCAAGCCTTCGTCATTGGCTTGTGATGCCGGAATATCGCTATTGGTTCTGTCAGAACTTCAATGGCTGGTTCTTGGGTGTTCATGCCATGGGCGGACAGTTTAATGCAGGAGGAGTGAAGTTACCCCTTGGCATTTTCAAATCTCTACGCGACCATCGCTATGAAGGATGGTATGTAGGTGGTGGTGTGACCGCTGGTTATCAATGGCCTCTTTCCAAGCACTGGAACCTGGAAACCTCTGTAGGTTTCGGATATGATTATATCCAGTACGAAAAGTTCAAGTGTGGTGCCTGTGGCGAGAAGGAGAAGTCATCTCATGACAACTATGTGGGTCCTACCAAGGCAGCCATTTCTCTTATTTATATGTTGTAACTCATTAAACATAATCTATGAGTATGAAAGAATTTAAGAATTACATATTATTATTCAGCTCTCTTTTGATGGCTATGCCTCTTGCAGCCCAGGATTGCAAGAGTCTCAAGTTGGCTGCTGAAAAGATACAGGTATCTCATGTAGAGATGTCGCATCACAATGACCTGATTACGGTTATGATGGCTCTGAATCTCGATTCCCTGGATCTCCCTACTAACAACCAGCTTGTGTATACTCCGATTATCAAGCATAAGGGAGAGTTGCTCAAGATGCCTGAGATTGTTATCAATGGTAGAAGACAGCAGATCATGTTTGACCGAGGGGTTGGAAAGAAACAGTTGCAGCTTTCTCCTCAGGCTTTCGTGGTGAAGCGAGACAACAAGAAGCAGCAGACCGTGAAGTATCTGGCATCCGTTCCTCTGTCTTCCAAGGTAAGGAACTACGATCTCGAAATTCACGAGGACCTCTGCGGTTGTGGTGATTTGCAGGATGGTACTGATTTTACCATCACTCGTCGTCGCCAGCCGGTAGCTTCTTTCGTCCGTCCAGAGGTAGAAGCGGTCAAGGTCCGTCATCTTGATAAGCGTGCTTATATCGATTTCCCGGTAGATCGCATAGAGCTGCATCCTGATTACCGCCGCAATCCTGAGCAGTTGGATAGCATCATCCGCACCATCAATGCATTGAAGGAAGATAAGAATCTCGAAGTGAGCGGCATCAATATTCATGGTTATGCATCACCGGAGAGTCCTTACACCCATAATGATTATCTGGCAAAGAATCGTGCTAAGACGCTTACCGAATATGTCCGCCGCATGGTGAAGTTGCCTAACAGTCTCTTTACGGTTTCTTCTACTCCAGAGGATTGGGATGGACTGATTGCTTATATTAAAGGTAGCAACCTGGAGCATAAGAGTGCCATTTTGGCGATTATTGATGATAAGAGTCTGAATCCTGATGCCCGCGAGTTGAAGATTAAGAAGCAGTATCCTTCACAGTATCGCTTTATGCTCGATACCTGGTATCCGGCACTCCGTCATTCCGACTACCACATTACTTATAAGGTGAAACCTTTCGATGTGGAAGAGGCAAAGGAGATTATCAAGACCAAGCCACAGCAGTTGAGTCAGGAGGAGATGTTCCTGGTAGCTCAGACTTACGAGCCAGGCAGCAAGGAGTTTAATGACGTGATGGAAGTAGCTGTCCGCATGTTCCCTGAGAACGAGACAGCGAATCTGAATGCAGCCATTACCCGTTTGAATGCCGGTGATGCAGATGGTGCGAAATCTTATCTCGATAAGGCAGGAACCACTCCGAATGCCCAGAATGCCCGAGGTGTTTATGAGATACTGAAGGGCAACGAGAAGCAAGCTCGTTATTATCTGGAGCAGGCTGCCAAGGCTGGCGTTGCTTCTGCAAAAGAAAATTTACAGAATCTATAAAGTTATACATACTGTCTGTTTAGGATAAGATAGCTGTTCCATAGAGACAGGGCGCTGCCCTGGCTTGGGATAGTCTCCTGAACCAGGCAAAACCGTTCTAAGTACAACTTTATAAAGTACCTCAAATATAACGTATTAGATGAATTGTAAACCAAACATATATAAATGTAACATAGTTTGATTTTTAAGAGCGATTATAAGTAAAGATATAAAATATTAATAACAACAATAAAAAGTTACAAGATGAAGAAAACTTTATTATTTTCCGTTGCATTAGCGGGGCTGATGCTCGGTTCTTGTTCTAGTAGTGATGATCTGAATGGTGGAGGTAACAACACAGGTTCTAATCAGAGTGGTGATGGCTATGTAGCATTTACTATTAATATGCCTAGTCAGTCAGGTAGTAGCTCTCGTGCTTTTGATTCTAGCAATGACCAGTTTAAAGATGGTTTGGCTAATGAGTATGCTGTGAAAGATGCTACTCTTCTTTTGTTCGATGGTGCTGATGAAAATAGTGCGACATTTGTAGCTGCTTATAAGTTGAGTACAGAACCTTGGAAAAAACTTGCACCTTCAGATGATAACATTACTACTCAGTCAAGGAAGATTGTGCAGAAGGTTACAAAGTCAATTAACAAAGCTAAGGCTTTGGTGATTCTTAACAAGAATGGTATCTTTACTGTTGATGATACTGATAATTCTTTGACTATTGATGGTACAAAATTTACTGGAACTTTCAAAAATTTCTTGGAAAAAGCTGATGCAACAAAAGACAAGGACTTTACAAAAGAGGGCTTCTATATGGCTAATGCTCCATTAGCTAGCAGCAATGGTGGTAGTACAGCTCCAGCTACAGGTACAAAAGTTACTACATTGACTGATTTGAAAGATAAAATCTATGATTCAGAATTAGCTGCTAAGACTGGTGATCCTGCAGAAGTTTATGTTGAGCGCGGTGTCGCAAAGGTAACTCTTCAAAAGGGAACTGTTAATAAAGCAGATAATGGTACAACAGATAAGGTTTCTTTTGAAGTAACAGGTTGGGCAATCGATAATTATAATCCGACAACATATTTGGTTCGTTCAACAGATGGTTTCAATTCATGGATGAACTATGCTAATGAAAATGTGACAGCCAAACCTTATCGCTTTGTCGGACATACAGAAGTTGCTCCAGGATTGTATCGTACTTATTTTGCCAAGGATGTGAATTATGATACTGATGCTAGTACTGTTTTGAAGCGTGCTACAGATTTCAAGAATACTTATGGAGATGAAAATCCTCAGTATTGCTTTGAAAACACTTTTAACGTTGAGAAGCAGAGAGAGAATCAGACAACATTAGCAACTATTAAAGCTAAGTTGAATGGTGGTACTTCTTTCTATATTCTTGGTGGTGATCAGACAACTCTATATACAGAGGATGATTTGAAAACTTTGGTTGCTGGTAAGTTCATTACAGAGGAAGATACTTGGTTGAAAACCAATGGTAAGGCTGGTGAAACAATTACAACAACCGATATTACGGTAACATTAGATAAGACTAACCCTACTGCTGTTATTGTAACAGATATTAAGGTTGCAGATTCAAAATTGACTGATCCAACAACAGTAACTTATCCTGCTTTAGATAATGTTAAAGCAGCTATAGGTACTATTACTTATTATCAGAATGGAGAGTCTTATTATACTGTGCGTATCAAGCATTTTGGTGATGAATTGACTCCATGGGCGAAGGGTCAACTTGGTGTATCAGAAGGTAAGATTTATCCTGATGGTACTAAGACTGCAGAGAATAACTGGCTCGGCCGTTATGGTGTTCTCCGTAACAACTGGTATGATATTACTGTAGAAGGTGTTAAGGGATTAGGTTCTCCTATAAGACCTACACTTACAACAACTACAGATGATGAATTGGAGTCTTATATTGCAGTACGTATCAACGTCCTCTCTTGGGCTAAGCGTACACAGGGTGCAACTTTGCACTAAGATGTAAATACATTTAAGATAAAAATTTGAAAATAATAATTGATTAGCGATATGATAGCGCAGAAGATAAATAAATGGTTGAAGGGTGTCATGGCAGCTGCCATGACCCTGGCCGTCGCAACCTCGTGCCATGATATGTGGCACCAGGATTACAGCGACTGCCCTAATGGTGTATATGTGAAGTTTAAGTATGATTATAACCTCCAGCGTGCCGACATGTTCAATGACCATGTCGGACAGGTAACGCTGTATGTATTCGACGAGAACGGAAACTATATAACCCAACAGACCGAGACGAATTCTGCGCTATCATCGCCTCTCAAAGACCCAAATTATGTAATGCACGTCGAGAACCTGCAGCCAGGTAAATATCAGTTCCTTGCCCTTGCCGGACAGAATGCATACGCCGACCAGTTAACTTCAGGCCGTGCCAAGTTCGTTCGTACCGCTCCATCGGCTTCAGGAGATAAGATACAGAAACTGGAAGTGAATCTCGACCATGAAAACAAAGGTGAGTATGATGAGGTTGTCAACAACAACCTCCCTCTCGATACCCTCTGGCATGGTAAACTGCTGGAGGCAGTAGAGGTATCATCCTCAAAACCTTCTTATGCAACCATCCCTCTGGTGCGTGATACAAAGAAAATCAATGTGGCGCTTCGTGACCTTGACTCTCCACAGGATATGGATGTCAACGACTACACGATGACCATCGAAGACCATAATGCCCGCATCCTTTGGAATAACTCTCTCGATGAGAGCCGTAAACTTATTTATACTCCTCATGCCACATGGAATACTGTTGATGAAACAGAGCAGGGCAAGATAGCCCATGCTGACTTTATGACTTCCCGCATTCTGAAGCACGAAGATTACAACCAGGATGGCCGACTCCTCATTAAGAGTAAGGAGACCGGAAATACGGTAGTCAATGTAGATCTGCCAGACCTCTTGAGTCGTCTTCGCACCAGCGAGGAGTACAGTTACAGTGCACAGGAATTCCTAGACCGTGCCTACGATTACAAACTTCAGTTCTTTATTCAGGGTGGCAAGCTCAAGTATTGTTACATCACCATCAGCGTGAATGTACTGAGTTGGAGCAAGCGCATCCAGTTCGAAGAACTCCATTAACATGTCCTACCCGGCTTTCAGCAAGCCGATATAAAAAGAAAGTGTATGTTTAAAATGAAAACTATAACCCTCTCATTGCTAACCCTTTTGCTGGTGATGTCGTTCGCATCCTGTGCGAGCGACACTACTAGCGATTTGCCTGTTGAGAATGACAATAGCAAGGTATTTTTGTCAGTTTCAATAAACGTAGCTGGTGAGGACTCTGAAACAACAAGAGCGGAAGATTATATTTTTGAACCAACACCTTTTGGAGGAGAACATGGTAATGGCGATCTTAAAGGAGAAACTTATGAGCAAACAGTAAGTAATATGTCTATGCTGTTCTTTCATTCAGACAAGACAGATTTAACAGATGGCGAAACTACCATAGATCGTGTAATCTATTTCCCAACTGTAACTCCTGATGGCAAACGTACCATACCAGTTGAGGTTGATCCGAAGTTTTTGAAAGATACCAATCTTCGTTTCTTGGTCATCGCTAATGTTGGGGACTTATCAGATTATCGTGGTCGTAAGTTATCCGAAGTGCGAGATCAGTTGATTACTGATGTTTTTAATCGAACCGATGATGCTACGTATACAAAAAAAGGAGAATTAAGCGGCTTTTCAGCATTCGTGATGTCTTCACGTGGACAGAGTTCTTTAACTGAGAAAACCGGTAGTGGAACAGAAACTGATCCTTATCTTTTTGACCATGAGATAGAGCGTTTGGCTGCAAGAATAGACATCATGCCACATACTGAACTTTATGAGCCTGATAAAAAAACTGGTCTCTGCAAATATTGCTATAATGTTAAGCAGGGTACTGATATAATTGGTGGTTTTGTACTGGAGTATGTCCGTCCTTATAATATAATGGATTCTAAGGAATATGTCTTTAAACGTACGGCCAAGAATGCTTCGTTGGATGATTTGCAATACCTCGGTGAGGAAACGGAAGATGCTTTAAAAAACAGTACTAATTACGTGGTGGATCCAACATCTCAAGATAAGAGTAAGGCAACTTTTAAATACCCTAAGAGTACGAACGAGTATTGGGCAAATGCAACTTATGATGCTTTCTATCAAACACGTATTGCAAATAAAACCCATACGAATTCTACAGGTGGAAAGGCGGCTGCTTTCAATCCGGAAACCGACTATTATATTCTCGATTACGTAAAAGAGAATACATCTTTCGATAATGATGAGCAATATGCAACAGGGCTTGTCTTTAAGGGAAAGTATTATGAAGCTGATGACTGGGATGCTGCAAATGTAGTGCCTAAGACTGGTCATAAATCGAACGGAAAAGACAAGGCTTACACCTACGTTATTCGCCATAGCGACCCTACAGGTAGTGGTAAAACTTCCGACCCAATGCACTACGGCATTGTCCGCAATAACATTTATCGAGTTCGTATCGATGGAATTACCGGTAAGGGACCGGATGGATTGAAGGTAACCCTTAACGTGAGAAAATGGGCAACCTATACTCACGAGGAGACAACAATGTAAAGACAAATAGATAAACAGAAAGTATAGTTTGAAATTAAACTTTCAGAGAAAATGAAAACGATGAAAACGATACATACGGCATTGATTCTGATGGTGCTAGCCTTTTTTTCGGCTTGCTCCACAGATTGTGCTGACCCTATATTGGGAGGCAGTGGAGGCGATAACCCAGGCGACAAGGTTACCGTCCACATGACTCTTTCTACAGCTCCTTCTTCTGGAACCAGAGCTACAAAGTTAACATGGGAAGATGGCGTAGATGCAGAAAACATGAAGAGCTGGGTAGTAGCCTTTGTAAAAGACGGCAAGGTTGTTTCTTTTGCAGAGAATACGGATGTATCGGCTAATAATCGCATTAAAGATGAAGTCACAATCAAGGATCTTCCTAAAGAGAATGCCACCTATCAGGTCTATTCCTTTGCCAATCTTACTTCCACCGAGCTAGGCATCTTTAAAGGTGCAGAAGTTCATTTCGACAACATGAAGTGGAAGATGAATGGCAATGGATTCAATGTGAATGACCCAGACTGCAAAGGTATTCCTATGAGCAATAAGCAGGAAGTAACGGTAGATGCTTCCGGTAAGACTGATAAAAACGAACTTTGGGTAGTAAGAATGCTGGCGAAGGTTACACTTCAGTTTAAGAATCCAAGTTCTACTCCTTTGGTAATCAATGATATTACGTTGAGTGATGTAACTTCAAATCCTTCAGCTGATGTTAATACAGAAGGTAACATCATGTTGTTGCCAAAGCATTCAGATGTATCAGGAACCTCTGGCGCTACTGGTTCATCTAACCTAACTGGTGCAGATAAGGATCAGGTTAAATGTATTCCGAATCTGGTAAGGCAGGCTGCAACGGAGAATTATACTTATAAGCTGACTAAGACAATACCAGCGAAGGTAGATAAATACGAAACAGAGAATGAGATTTCGTTTTATGTGAATGAAAGCGCAGCGGGCAATACTTCCAAGTATTTCATCATCAACCTGAATACTTCAGCAGGAGTCAAGCGTTACGCCTTGTTCAAGGATTGGACAACGATAGCTCGCAACGACCATCACATTCTTCCTATCTCATTAGATGATTACAAGTTGAAGTTTGATGTTCAGTCCTTCTCTGCCATCGGTCTCTATCCATCTATAAGAGATAACGGAACCACTCTTTCCTACACCTGTTATTACCCGGAAGAGGAATTCCATATCCAGCCAAAGGTTGTAAAGGCAAGTGATGACAAAGAGGTAACTGGTATCGATTATAACCAAGTAACATGGAAGCTGATTCAAGAAGATGGTATGGCTGATGAAACAGCTGCGACAGCGAATGCCAAGTTGGTATTTAAAACTCCTCTACCTAAATGGACTCCATCCACTGGTTATTTTGAAGGTACCTTCAATGATGACAAAGCCGACAAACAGAGTGCCCTCTATCAGGTCACAGTCCCTGTACCAGGTGAACCGAGCAAGTCTCTTACATACAAGATACTTTTCACCAAGGATTTAAGCAGCTATGCTGCTCGTAAACATTATACACGTAAATACTATCGCTATGAATAAGATTAAAAACATATATCGTACTCTCATCCTCCTCCTTTCATTGGTTTTGATGCCAGTGGAAGGATGGGCTAGTGATGGTTCATTAGTAAAGGGTGACACTCCATTATCATTGAGTGATTATATATTGGGTAAATTTAAATATGCATGTTTCTATTTTGAGAAAGATGGAAAGAAACTTGATATATCAAATTGGGTGATTTCTAATGATCGTAATAGTAGTCATCCTATTCAAGTAGACCCTAATGTACCTAATGCATGGGATGGTCATCTGAAAGACAATAGTTATGTGTATTATGATAAGACTAAGTTTTTATATGGGGAGCCTTGGAAAGAAATTTTTGAGTATAAATTAGATACTAAAGATACTGATATCCATAATTCAAAACTCGTTCTCCTTCTTTCAGACGATGCCAATCTCTTAACCGAAAAAGAGAAACTTGCAGGCGTCAAAAAGATGGAATTTGATTTATATACAGAAAAAGGCTTGAATTCTGCGATTAAGTATGGCAGTAAATCATCAAATTTTTCCACAGCAGAAAGTACTTCTATAATCCCAACTGATGCGACCTCAACCAATGTTACTTTGCCAGATTTCAATGCAAAGTATTTGCGTTGGCAGTTATTTAAGTCTGAGACTCCTACCAATCCTGTTGCTTCCATAACAGATATATTGAGTAATTCTTCATCAGCAGTTAAAAGTTCTGATTTGATTTTCTTTAATTCAACCGTTATAGCTAATGAGGCAGACCGTACTGTGACCTTTGATTTCTCGAAACTTCCAGAAGGAGCAAAAGTAGAGAACTATGTCTTGAAGTGTACTTGGGCAAATAATGACGATGATGCCAAGGTGGTAACATATAAAGGAAATACCTATATTCTTCAGGAGCCATCTATTAATGGTGAATATTCCTTCAAGTTTGTAAAGCAGGAAACACTTGATGCGCTTTCTTTGGAACTTTCAGCAGACAATGGAGCAGCTGTATCAAGTCATGATGTAGATGCAATATATAAAGACGGAAAACTTGAGGTAAGTTTGAAAGATATAGTTCCTGATATCCTATCTGATTTTGGCGTAGCTGATAAGAAAGATGTCAGCAACTTCTATATGCGTTGGGTATTGGCTGATAAGGATGGCAAAATCATAAGTGCTAATTCTAATAATGGCGCTTTGGCTTTGCGCAAAACTTCTGAGGGTGTGGGGTATTACACCTTGCTATCGACTGATGGTTCTTCTTTGTTACCTAATGGATTGGATGTAACTTTCGAGTTGCCTTCCGGCTCTTGGTCTTCTGATATGAAGGTATATTGTTTGTTGAGCAATGACCTTACAGGATATAAGGCTCAATATGGGGTTATAACAAAAGAACCATCTGCTTTCAAGAGTAAGATAAATGTAAAACTCTATTCTCCAGATAAACTTCCATTTAAGCATTATGAAGGTATCGCCAATAAGAAGGGGGACTGGGATATGGTGAACGGGCATACCTATCAGAAGACCCATGAATGGGAGTATTATTATTATGTTGATGGAAAAGAAGAAAATCAGCAGATTCTCTTGTCCCTGCCATTCCAGAGGTATGAGCAAAATGGTAATGATCTTGAACCTCGTGGTTATTTCCGTTGGTATAATTATAATACTGATGAAGGATCAGACCATCTTAAGGTTATTGGTGATGGAACAACAAAATTATTCATGAAGGAAAATAGGGGATTATTCGCCTATAATATCGGTGCACATCCTACTAGCAGTCTGATAGGTGTTAATTATAGTACTTCCCATGTTAACGATTCATGGCAAGGGGAGACCATTGCCTGTGATGTAAGTAGATATATTGACGGAATGGATGAGTCAAGGACTTATCTGCTCCATGAACCAACTTTGTCTATTCGTTACATCTTCCATATTCTTCCCAAAAAGAAGATTGCTGATGATATCATGGCTGCATTATGTAATCATGATGATGGTGATTATACTTATGAAGATAATAAGAAGGTTACATTTGGTTATAAGGATGAAAAGTCAGTAACAACATTGCGCTTGCAATTGAATGATATTTCTCGATACTCATTTTATCCGATGAAGCCTGCTAGTTTGAAAAAGGTTGTATACAATAATGATATTACTGAAGATGATTTTGATAAGTCAAATTATGTCTCTGTTCCTAATAAGTACACAGGTTATATCGAATGGCGTATTTATGATGTTTCTAAAACAAAATATTGCAAGTTACCAGGGGAAGGTCGCTTTCTTGATTTAAGTGAAGAAAAATTGAATGATGCTGACTGGTACAATTTAGAAGGTTCGGCTATTGATGCTAAAGATAAGCCGGATATAGATAAAGGTACTCCTGTATTTGTTGTAGCTTATTTGGGAGTAGGAAACGATATGTGTCCTGTAGCTAACTTTGATGTTCGTTTTATGGGATTCCATCCAATGACGCATGAGCAGATAACTGCTGAAGGCTATAATAACAGAACCATATCATATCTTGATGAGCATTATCAACAAGCCACCAAGCCTATTTCATTTGACGATGATGATGATGAGCAAACGGTGGCAGCCCCAACAAAACCAGATGACAACCAAGACCGATTGCCATCAAGATGGGATCGCCGTGCCTATAGCTTCGTATATCGTGATTTGATAGCCTATGATGCTACTGGTTATTCTGTAAGTATTGGACATTCCCCACTTCATGGAGATTATGGACTTTATAAAACTGCTAATATTTCTGGTATTTCAGGACATAGTTATGCTACTGGTGAGGATGGTTATGTTTGGTGGACAGATAAAACCTTGCATGATCGCACGTACGAAATGACGAATGGATCTCAGAACGGACACTTCCTTTATGTGGATGCTTCTGATGAGAGTCGTCAGATTGCCGCTGTAGATTTTAGGGCAAATCTCTGTACGGGTATGCAGATGATATTTTCTGCTAATGTCGCAGATATGACTCATGCCGATGAACTCCCTCAGGTTATGTTTAAACTTTATGGAGTGAATTATGATGCAGAAGGAAATATACAGAGTCAAAAACTGCTTCATTCTTTCTCGTCTGGAGATTTTAAAAATAATATCGACAAAAATAGCGACGGAAACATAGAAAAAGCTACATGGTATCAGGTTTATGGTAAAATTGTCATTCAGAAGGAATCTGGTGTAGAGAATTACTCTGATTTTAGAGTTGTCATTGATAACTATTGTCAGAATACTGAAGGTGCCGATTATGCCGTAGATGATATCCGTATATATGTCGAACCTGCTAAGGTGCAGGTGCTCCAGGAGAAGCCGGTATGTAACGGTGCTACAACTGGAACCATCAAACTGAAGATACGTGCTATCCACGAGACCTTGAATGCGATTTTGGGACAAAAAAATACAAAGATCTATTTCAGATTTGTGGGTGAAGATGGTAATCCTGTAAATACGGATTATTCTTATACCTTGAAGGATAGAACGACCGGTAATACAAGTACAGTTCCTGGCACAGAATATGGTACTGTTGATGTATACGATTCAGAGGAAACCTGTAAGAACTTTGAAATCGATGGTACTAATATGATTGAGCAAGATAGTGAAGGTGAAACCTATATTGTTATCAGCAATAAGGACTTTCCTTTGACTACGGGTAAGAAGTATTATGTATCTGTATCTACCGAAGATCCAAAATCTGGTAAGGCTAATTGGGGCACACCTGCAGAAATTTGCTCGGTATATAGTGACTGGTTCGAAATAGTTAGCCAGCATCCAATCATTACTGATATTGATGGTAAGATCGTAACGGATTATAAGATTCCTTGCGATAAAGCTGACAACTATGAGGTTAAAATCAAGGGACAATTGGTTACAACTGACCCTAATACAGGTGGTAAGATAACATTGGATGGTGTTAAGTTCTTATGGTATCTTGATGGTACAGCTGAGGAAAATAAGTTGAACAAAACAGCCAGCAACGAAATCACCATCAGCAAGGAAAAGCTTTCCTTGGGTAAAACTCATAAAATCTATATGAAGCCTGAGGAAAAAGAGAATTCTGATGGTTATATTGAATATACTGCACCAAACGGCAAGATCTATCTGTTGTGTCCTGGTGGTGCAATACCTGTCCCATTGCGTGTGATGAAGGATGGTCCTACGCTTAACTTCGGATTCAATGATGTGGATTATCCTTTCAATGATGGCAGCTATGAGGCTTCGCTTCGTATTGGTTTGCCACAAATGAAGAAGCTGATGGCTTCTAAGGGATATTTGAAGGTACCTCTTCATAGTGCTACGATGAGAGATGGAACAGTTATTACTGAACCTCTTACTTTCATTGATGGCAATGGTACTTCTGCTGTCGCTTCGACAAAGGTGTATGTTGCATCAACGAATGATCCTTTATGGGAAAAGAAGCTGAATACACAGGTTGCCACATTGGAGAAAGCAGAGTTGCCTGCTTTTGATAAGAAGACTCAGGCTACACTCAACCTCAAGTTTGAGAATGATGCAGTTGCTGATTTCCACGAGGGATACTACTACGAGCTTCGATTCGTTTACGAGAAGAGAGCTGCTTCTGCGGGAACTACCAACTGCCCTGGCGAGTCTTATCTCAAGCTGAAGATTGTACCGGAGTTCATTACCTGGAATCCTACTGCGGATGGCGGTATGAATGCCAACTGGAATAATGATGATAACTGGCATCGCTCTTCTAAGGAAGAACTGTATGATGATGGTTATACGAATTATCTGAAATATGGCAGTAGCATGTCTGGTACGCCAACTTCTGCTAATGGCATTCCTACGCTGAACAGCTATGTGCCAATGAAGTTTACCAAGGTAACTATCGGTAATCTGAATGGTTTGCCATTCCCTGACCTCGGTAACATCGTTTACCGTAGCACCAATGGCATCGCTACCAAGCTGACCAATGGCAAGGGTAATGAGGCAACGAAGTATATCCAGTATGATATCATGGCTTGCTGGGATGAGGCAGATACTGAAAAGGGATTGGTGGACGGCAATCTGATGTGTGAGAAGTTCTATGGTAATACCTGCCATCAGATTTACTTCAAGCCTCAGGGCGAGCTTCGTGACCAGTGCTATCTGGTATATGACAAGGCTTGGGTAGAGAAGGAACTGGTACCTAACAAGTGGTACACCATGGCTTCACCTCTGCAGTATATCTACGCTGGTGATATGTATGTGCCAGCTAAGGATGGCAGACAGGAAACCCCGGCGTTTACGGATATCAAGTTTGATGATAAGGCTACTGATGGTACTGCTGTGTATAGCCGAAGCAAGTATCCGGTTTATCAGAGAGCCTGGATGAAGAGTGAAGTGAAGGAAATCACTCCTAAGGGTGATTATTCTGCATCCCATTATCCTGGTGAATCTGCTCCTGAAGATGTTGATATGAATCTGGGTTACTGGAGCCATGTATATAATAAGGTGGATGAAAGCTATGCCGCAGATGGAACCTTCGGTGGCTTCTCTATCAAGGCGGGTAATGCGCTCTTGCCAAAGAAACCTGCTGATGGTACTCCATTGCCAAATGCGCTCCTCCGTTTGCCGAAGGCTGATACTAGCTATCAGTACTTCGATTATGATGGAAAAACTACTTCTGGTGGTACATCTGTACCAGTAGGAAAGGATGGTCATGGCAAACTGCTCGTTGCTTTCAATAACGATGAGAAGCATCTCGCAGAGAAGTTTCAGGCTTTGGGAGATAACGCCAGCGGATTCTATCTCGTAGCGAATCCATATACCTGCTCTATCTCTATGGCTAAGTTCTTCGAGGCAAATACTGGTTTGCAGAACGCGATTTGGATTGTAGAGAATGGTGAGGTGAAGGCGATTTCTTCTACCGAATTGGATAAGCAGAACTACGCTATCCAGCCTACCCAGTCGTTCTTTGTCAAAAAGAAAGAAGGCGAAACGGTAGAAAATGTAAGGTTCACTTCTGCGATGTATGTTGACCGCACTATCACTCCTGGTCTGTTGATGGCATCAGACTATGTCAAGAGCATTGAAGCAACGACAGAGAATTCCAACGGCCAGACTTCAAAGGCACGCATTGCTTTGCGTCCGGAGGCTTCTGCCGACTATGATGACCAGGAGGATGTGGATCTCTTGTATGATCAGAACCTGAAGGATGTTCCACAGGTTTATACCGTAGCCGGAAACGAGGCGGTGGCTGTGAATGCTGTTCCTGAGTTGTCCTGGATTCCGCTCGGTATCGTGAGCCAGCAGGCAGAAGAGGTTTCACTCACCCTGAAGGGTGTGAGCAAGCTCGATGCTCCGGTTTATCTCTATGATGCTGCATCGGCAAGCTTTACAGAACTTCATGAAGGCGAGGCTGTGAAGGTGAAGGCGGGTGATCACGGAAGATACTTCCTCACCCAGACCCGTACTTCAACCGGCATCGACCGCATGGAGACTGAAGAGCAGAGCGCACCGGTGAAGGTTTACTCACCAGCTGCAGGCATGATCGTTGTTTCTGCCTTGGGTGGTGAGAAGCTCGACAGGGTTCAGGTATTTACATTGGATGGCAAGATGGTTCACAGTTATCAGTTACCTGATAAGCAGAGAATGATTCTCCGTGTTCCATCCGGCATTTACATAGTGAAGGCATCTACTCAGTCCTGTGCTCAGGCTAAGGGTCAGAAGATTTCAGTAAGATAGTATATTCTAGTTTTTAAATATCAATACTTATTTTTTGATAATCCTTTTATACCCATATTATCTGATACCTTACTATATACAGGGGCATCTTTGTTTCTTTGGTAGAGACGAAGGTGTCCCTATCATTTTTATTATTTTTTTTAACACGCATAATTTGCTAGTTTCCAACAATTATCTTATATTTGCAAAGAGTTTCTGTGTCTCTTATGTAGAGATTCAGATGAACGACATCAAAAAACGAGCTTGATTCGCATGATGAAAGAAACAAATATACAATCACAGGTTACGTCCACTATTGCAGGGGACGACGGCGAAGCCGTGGCAAAAAGTGAACAAAACGCTAAGAAAAAGGTTCCGGAAAAGCCTAATGAAGGGCTTGAAAAACCTGCTGATGCAGGATGGTATGTGGCTGTAGTGAGAGTGAATTGTGAAACGAGAATAGCTGATTCTATACGAATCAATCTTAATCACAATCATGTTTGGTTTGATTACTGGATTCCCAAGGTAAAAGTAGTTTATATAGACAAACGTTCCAATAAGCGAAAAGTGAAAGAAAAGCTATTTCTTTCCACCTTTATCTTTTGCAATGTTTCTCCGAGACAACTTGACAAAATCCGCTTCCGTTCGGATGTGTATAAGATGCTGACGATGCCAGGTCAAAGGAAAATATATCAAATTCCCGACCAGGTTGTTGCCAACTATCGATATTTTGTAGAGAATGATGAAGAGCCTGTCACAGCTGCCCCTGTTCCTTTGAAGAAAGGAATCAAAGTGCGAGTGGTAGCAGGCAGCATGAAAGGTGTGGAAGCATACGTACAGAGTTATAATGGCAAGAAAGCCGTCATCGGCAGCGAAATCAAGTATATCAGTGGTGCAACGCTTACGATAAGTAGAAATTTACTCGAAGTCGTTGAAGAAGATTAAGTTGAGAATGATCTTGTTGCATAAAAAAACTATGAGTTATCTGAGTAAAATGTTATAGTAAGTTATAGCAAAGCGGTCCCATCCCGCACAACCATGGCGAAGACCTTTGATGGTCCGCCAACCTTATAGCGTAGCGGTTCTGAGCACCGGAGGGCGGTTACATCCTTCCTTTCTGAGAAGGGAAGGCTTGGTTAGGATGTGGAGCTCTCCTTGCAGAAGAGACGGAGAGGTAGAAAAATGGTAAGGAAGGTTTCTGTCCCCTGTAAGGGGAACCGAAAGGGTCGCAAAGACTATTGAAGGTTGGTTTTCGAAAATCTTATCATGTCCCTAATCCCATGTAATTATAACTCGAACAAAAAGGTGAATGTCAAGGC
>ERZ1032113.242-NODE-242-length-17520-cov-86.059261_pt1 | contig 17520 bp, 15 predicted proteins | sample MGYA00518164_ERZ1032113 | MGnify/ENA primary metagenome ERZ1032113 (study PRJEB33719, sample SAMN04261305) | wastewater metagenome | biome: rural village; feature: human; material: feces | host: Homo sapiens | place: El Salvador | collected 2014-01-14 ... | reverse complement strand
AACTCAAAACAAAAGCTCAAATCTGCTATTTTTTGCTTTTTTAGTCATTCTTTTTATGTAAAATATCGATATTTTACCTTGAATTATCTAAAATTAGTCCTCCATTTTATTGATATTTTGTAATTTTGCGCCATCAATCGTTGTATTGTGCAAATACTGACAATTATAGGAAATAAAAACAAAACAATCATCAAAATGAATGTAAAGCAGAAAATGGGAATGGCGTTCGGAGTTATGGCGATGGCTTTAGCTCCATCTGCCCTGATGGCTCAGAATGAGTGGAAACTGGTATGGAGCGATGAGTTCAATACCGATGGACTTCTTGATGCCAAGGTATGGAACTACGAGGAGGGATTCAAGCGCAATCATGAGGCGCAATGGTATCAGAAAGCCAATGCCTATTGCAAGGATGGCAATCTCGTCATCGAGGCACGCAAGGAGAAGAAGCCTCGCCGGAATCCCGGTTTCCGGAAGAGCAGTAGCCGATGGCCTGAGAACATCGAAAAGATACAATATACCTCAGCCTCGGTAAATACGGCAGAAAAGAAGGAGTTTCTCTATGGCAGGGTAGAGGTCAGGGCTAAGATTCCTACAGCGGGTGGAGCCTGGCCTGCCATCTGGCTTCTGGGGCGCGGCATGGACTGGCCATCGAATGGGGAAATCGACATGATGGAGTATTATCGCAAGCAGGGAGTGCCTCATATCCTTGCCAATGCCTGCTGGGGAACCGATAAGCCTTGGACGGCGAAATGGAACAGCAAGGCAATCCCCTTCACCCATTTCACCGATCGTGATGCGCAGTGGGCTGATAAGTTCCACGTTTGGCGCATGGATTGGGATGAGCAGAGCATCTGTCTTTATCTGGACGATGAACTCCTCAACGAGATTAGTCAGGCAGAGGCGGTGAATGGCAAACTGGGCAATGGCGAGCAGCCTTTCAAGAAGCCGCAGTATCTTTTGCTCAATCTTGCCCTGGGCGGTGATAATGGTGGAGCGATAGATGATTCCGCCCTCCCGATGAAGTATCTCATCGATTATGTAAGAGTGTATCAGAAAAAATAATTCCGCCAACTGCCACAACGAAAATGCGCCAACTGCCACAACGAACTCGGGGCAACTGCCACAACGAAAATGCGCCAACTGCCACAATAGAATAGGAAAATAACAAGGTTAAACTATTTTACCCTTTATATCGCCCGCCATTCCTGGGCAACGACGGCAAGAGACAACCATATCTCTATTTCAGTCATCAGCGAGGCATTGGGACATCATTCCGAAACCACCACGCAGATCTATCTCCGCTCCATCAAAAGCTCAGAAGTAGATGATGCCAACGCCAAGATACTGGCAGCTCTATAAGCCACAAAAAAGAATAAAAAGAGGGATTTTATAAAATGAACCAAAATGAACCGATTTTTCTGAATCTCTACATAAGAGATACAGAAATGCCGAAAACTTTCGTTCAAACAACGACTTAGAAAATTATGTACGAAAAGAAGCGTAAAAAAATGTTGATTTTCGTAGAACGATATTAATTTTTTAACACCCATAATTTGCTTGTTTCCAACATTTTTCGTATTTTTGCAAGGTAATTCTGTATCTCTTATGTAGAGATTCAGAAGAGTGTAGTGAAATAAGAACTATAAATATGGCTTTCATATAAGCGAAGCGTATGACAAACAATTTGCTATATACGGGCTTACATGCATCATGTATGCAGAAGACCGAAAGACATAAAAGTATTGAAAATTAGTGGAAGTTAGTCTGTTGATTTATCAATGCTGTGATACATATCACAACCCCAATAATCCGGGAAGAGGAATCTTTTCAGGAGAAACCGAGATGTATCCTGTAGCTAACTGCCGTTAATATTTAGCAATTTTCATCTGTAAGCTTTCACCTGTAAATTCTTAACTCTAGACAATGTGGTTTATAGTCAATACAGATAAATTTCAAGAACAAAGCACGAAAGAGTTTCTTGAAAATACGTATCCCGGCATAGTGAAGTTTGTCTATCTGCCAAAATGCCGAACGAAGTATGTCAATGCCCAGGGAGAAGAACGTTTCCGTTTTCGTCCGCTGATATATGGATTACTGTTTATCAAGGCAGACAGCATAAAGGTTTTGAAGAAAATACTGACACCTTGGGGGTATTTTGTCTATGAAGATATCATTCGTAGCCAGGAAACAGGCGAACTGCAGAAAGGAAAGCTTGTCTCAAGCGCACATCTTCTTTGTAAGGATGTCAAGAACTTATCTCCGGATGACATTATCAGAACGGCTACAATCCCAGATGAAGACATGGAGCATTTTATTTATTTCAGTGATAAAATGGCAGATGGTGTAGAGGGATTGAGTATTGTAAGCAAGCGATATGATGACCTCATTCAGGAGAATGATACCGTCCGCATATTCAGTGGACCTTTGGTAGGTTGGGTTGGCGTGGTCAAGCAAATCAAGAACAAGGGCAAGAAAGACCGCCATCTTTTTGTGAGATTTGGTAACACCCTCTGTCTCAGTTTTTCCAACGTTCGTCAATACGATATGCAGGTAGAGCATGAGGCAACCAAGGGACCAAAAGCTGAGGCTGTGGGTGTGTGGCGTGCCATCGATCAGATGATTGGCTATCTTCAAGCCAAACAGCCATCCGAGAATGCCTGTCAAACATTGCGCAATCTTTTCTTGGATTATCAAAAGAGATTGCCTGTCTATCGCAATCAGAGTATGTCGGATTTGGCATACGAAAGCAAGAAAGAAAAAATCACTGTTGCCCAGCAGCAAAAGGTATTAGGACAAATAGACGAAAAGATGCGCAATAACTTTCGTATTCTTTCCAATTACTTTAAGGCAGGGGAAATCTCCCTTGAAGGGTGGTTGAATGAACTGATTCCTGATGCCAAATTACGTCCATTTCTTACACCTACTTCTGGAGCAATCATCCCGGAAGGACATGATTATACGGTGTTGCATCATAATGGAATCACAGAGCTCATCCTCCGCTGTAATCTTCGGGATGTCTTCCAGGATAAAGGTAGTGAGTCTGATAAAAACTCCACGGACTTCGATGAGGACTATGAGTATTATGCCCATTTTGCACTGGTGAATACAGATGGTGGAAAGGTAAAGGCCATCTGTTCATGGGGAGGATTCTATGATTATTACGCATCACAAAGCTGTAAAGAACAAGAGGCTTTTCTCGCAGATTTAGAGGCGAAGAAATATCCCCGCTTACTCTACTTGCTCACTCAAAGCGAATATAGATTTGAAAAAGTCAATGGGATAGGTGGATTTTCGATAGAAACAGACATCGACTATACGAATGATATAGATGCAATGTCAAAGGCTGTTGCCAAGGCATTCAGCATTCAACATTCAACATTTAACATTCTTGTAGCGGCAGCCGTTGAATTATGGAAAGGAACGCGTCTATTGGTTTGGCGCCAGTTGTTGCAGCGTTATGTACTGCTTCATAAGGTGCCAGTCATAGACCAACCACAGTATGAATCTAAAGGATAAAATGAAATGCAGAAACTAAAAAAATTTGTATTGAAAAGAGTGAAAACTCAAGATGGTGACATCTATTTTGTAGATGCAGTAAAGATAAACGACGCAACAGGTATGGGTGGTTTTCACGGTTATACCGACATCAACAACCCAGCCCTAGATGAATATCGTGATTTAATCAATCTGAACATCCGGTTAATGAAGAGCATGAATGCCTCGAAATTCATCTTAACAGTAGATGAGGATGTAGAGCTCTAACTCCCGTCCCCCGCCGCCCGTAGCAAGCTATAATAAGCCGGTCCCCATCATCAAGCTTGTCCCCGGCGGTCCCATCCCGCACAATCTGGCGAAGACCTTTGATGGTCCGCCAACCTTAGAGCGTAGCGGTTCCGAGCACCGGAGGGCGGTTACATCCCTAATCCCTATGGTAGGGATTTAGGGCTTGGGTATAGGGTAAGGACCCTCCCGCTGGGGAGGGACAGGTGGGGCATAAACAGCACCGAGTAGGGCGGTTTCCCTCTTCTTCCCTGAGGTTTCTGTCCCCTACAAGGGGAACCGAAGGGGGCGTAAAGACTATTGAAGAAGACCGAGATGTGAGGTGGAGCCCTCTTTAATGGTAAAGAGGGACGGGGGGATTTTCGAAGATTCCTTTCTTTACCAGTAAGAAAAAACTCCTTTTAGCTAGCAATGTCAGCCAAAAGGAAGTTATAAGAGTTAATCAAGGCGGTGCCGAGCAGCCCAGCTGCCAGCATCCAAACACGGACACTCCTTTGGAGTGGTCCCAGGCAAGTCCCGATGCCCCACGATTTTCGCTTTCGGAAAGAGAATCTTCAGATTCCTGAAAAAATCCACGAGTCTCGTTTCCTGTTCTGCCGTCATGGTATTGCAAGGCCTGCCTTGCTCATCAAGTCCCCCTTCATAGCAGATGCCGATAGAGCATCTATTATAAGGTCTGGCATGAGCACCCACCTCCAGTAGCATCCGATGCTTCGTCATCGTACCATCCTTACGGATGTAGAAGTGGTAGCCGATGTCATAAAACCCACGCGCCTTATGGTCGCGTCGCAACTGTTCCACACTATAGTCCTCATTGCATCGGCTAGCCGAGCAATGCAAAACCAGATATTTAATGTCGTCAGCCGACATATATTGACTTTGTCTCATAATTCAACATTTAACATTCAACATTCAACATTAAAGCATTGCATTTGCGCATGAGCTTACTCCCAGTGCTGTAAGAGCTGCAATCAAAGCTTGAACAACAGCGTTCAAAATGAAACCCAAGAAATCTTCTTGGAACCATCATTAAAATTCTTCATAATCAGAAATGTATTTAAAAGTGAAACATAAGTTTGAAGGGGTGACCACACCCTGCATTAAGCAGGATGCAGTCACAGGGAGATTCCTACTCCAGACCATCACCGCCACCGTCTGTGCCAGAGTCGGTACTGCTTCCACCGCCAGGGTTTGGTGTATCACCACCATCACCCGATGGCTTGTTGTCACTCTTGTCGTCCTTGGTAGGCTTCTTCTTCGCAGCCTCCAGGTCAACGGTAGTCTCGTTCGCCTTTTCAGCCTTGAGCAAGGCAGCTTGACCAGCACGGCTTGCCACGAGCTTGAACTCAGCTTTATCAACAAGGTTCTCAAAGTCCACACCAGGATTAAACTTGATGTTCACCGACTTGATGTTCTCCTCGCTAAACTTCTCCAGCGACTCCGCACCCTCACAGTTGATGGTGATGCTAAAGACACCAAACTCACCGAGTTTAACCTTGTTGCCGTTGAGCAGTTGTTCTACAATGCAGTCGCACATGTCCGACAAGATAGCTTTCACCATACCGCGGCTGTAGCCTGCGTTGTGTGAGGTAATGTGCTTGCAAAACTTGTTCAAGTCCCATATTTCACGAACTTGGTTCTTGGCATAAGCCTTTTGAGGCTCCTCAGGTTTGATAGGATTACCCATCATGTAAATAGAATACTCAATCATAATCGATTCCTTTCTTTTAAATTGTTAATACTGAAATTGTCAGCTACTCCAAACTTCGAATGTCCTGACTTCGTCACTCAAAAAATACGTATTTTATAACTTGTTGATAAACAATATTTTGTATCTTTGCGTCACCTAATTTTGGGTGACGTAAAAGGTTTTTTAACTATGTTTATCAGAATGAAAAGACATCGTTCCGGTAATATCGGAGTTATTGTTGTTGAGAAAATCGGTGGCAAGATGAAGGAACTTGCAACGATTGGTGTTGCATATAGTGAAGATGAGGTCGAAAATCTTGTCAATGAAGCAAAAGAATGGATTTCCAAGGAAGAATCCCGGCGTTATCCACAACTCGATTTGTATGGTGAAGAACGTGAGGCTTGTGACCGTGAGCGAGAAGAAGTACGTCGTGTTCTGTCCAATGTCAGCAATATCCTTCTCAACGGTTGCGACTTGATATTGGACCGCACTTTTGATAGGATTGGTTTCAATCGTATTGACGATGAAGTGTTCCGCAAGCTAGTTAAAGCCCGTTTGGCATATCCAACGAGCAAGGCTGCTACGGTGGAATATCTGAAAAACCACTTTGACGAAGATGTGGATCTCTCAAAAATCTATCGCTATCTTGACAAGCTTAGCGACCATCAGCACGAAGTCGTACAGGACATCAGCGTGCGCCATACGGCGAAACTGTTCGGTGGCAATATCGGTGTGTTGTTCTATGATGTCACCACACTTTACTTTGAAGCGGATTATGAGGACGACTTGCGCAAGACAGGCTTCTCAAAGGAGGGACGTCACAGTAATCCTCAGATCATACTCGGCCTGCTTGTTAGCCTTGGCGGCTATCCGCTTGCCTATTGCATCCATGAGGGCAACAAATATGAAGGCCACACGATGCTGCCGACGATAAACGAGTTTGTAAGCAAATACGGTTTGGAAAACTTCGTTGTGGTGGCAGACTCTGGTCTGATGAACAATGCAAATATAGCGGAACTTGAGGCTCATGGCTACAAGTATATAATAGGTGCGAAGATAAAGAATGAAAGTCAGGAAGTCAAGAACTGGATATTGGAACAGCCCAAGCGCGACTGCCAGATGGTAGAATATGACAAAGGAGGCGGTCGTCGGCTCCTGGTCGGCTATACAGATGACCGTGCAAAGAAAGATGCCTATAACCGAGAGAAGGGAATACGCAGGTTGGAAAAGGCTTACAAGCATGGTGCGCTCACTAAAGGCAACATCAACAAAAGAGGTTACAATAAGTTTTTATCCATGGATGGTGAAGTGAAGGTATCCATCAACTATGACCGTATTGCCGACGACTCCAAATGGGATGGCCTAAAAGGATATCTCACCAATACGGATATACCAATACAAGACGTTTATGCTGCATACCACAACCTTTGGCATGTAGAACGAGCTTTCCGTATAGCAAAATCAAAGATAGAGATACGCCCCATGTTTCATTTTACACGCAAACGTATTGAGGCTCATATATGCATCTGCTTTGTGGCTTTGAAAGTGTACAAAGAATTAGAACGTATGCTAAAAGTCTCAGAGATTAAGATGAGTGTAGACAAGGTGCTTGCATTAGCAAAGACCATCACAACCATACAAATTAAACTACCTCTGAACAAGGAGGTTTACATCCAAACAATGCTGATGGCAAGACATCAGAAAATCGCCAAACTCTTTGATGAAGATTTTTGGGGTACGCAATGACGAAGTCAGGAGGGGCGTCAGTCTGAGAATATTAACAAAAAAGAGTGTGTCATGAATTTATGATACACTCTTTTTTTTATTCTGTTTAATTACATCTTCTTTATCCGTTTGCGATATTTCCGAACAAATCGAAAGAGGCATCCCAATCTTTCCAGACAGGCTCTCTGCCTATTTCCTTCAGTCGGGCATTGATAACTTTGGCAGTACGCTCATCGCTTACGGTGAACTGCTCCAATGCCTGAGGATAGGTATGGTAGCCACCAGGATTTACCTTTGATTCTGCCGACATGGTGGTGACACCCAGTGTTGCCATGTGGTCACGGATGTAGGCTGGCTCACGGGTAGAGTAGGAGATATCTACATCGTGGTCGAAGATACGCATGGCGAAAGTTGCCTGTGCCAACTGCTTATCGGTCATGAAGCAGTTTGGCTGGAAACCTTCGTTCTGTGCAGGGCGCATACGAGGGAAGTTCACGCTGTATTTGGTCTTCCAGTAGTGCTTCTGAAGGTAGCGCAGGTGATGAGCCATCATCACTACATCCGTGCGCCACTCCTTCTCCAAGCCGATGAGCACACCCATACCGATGGAATGAACACCTGCCATACCCATGCGGTCGAAACCATCGCAGCGCCACTCAAACTTGCTCTTCATGCCACGTGGGTGGTAGAGCTTGTAGTGCTCGTGGTTGTAGGTCTCCTGGAAACAGATGACACCGTTCATGCCGTGGTCGGCGAGGGTCTTGTAATCCTCTGTAGAGAGCGGCATCACCTCAATCTTCACGTTAGAGAAATACTTCTTGGCGATATCGATGGCCTTGGCAAGATAAGGGGTGCCAGCCTTTGCAGGGTTCTCGCCCGTAACGAGAAGGATGTTCTCGAATGGAGCCAACTGCTTGATTGCCTTGTACTCGTTCTCAATCTGCTCTGGGGTGAGGATGGTGCGGGCCATCGGATTCTCACGATGGAAACCGCAATACACGCAGGAGTTGGAGCATGAATTGGTGATGTAGAGAGGAATGAACATCGACATGGTCTTGCCGAAGCGCTCCTCGGTATATTTGCGGGAAAGACGCGCCATTACCTCCAGGTATGGCTCGGCTGCAGGTGAAATCAGCGCCATGAAGTCGTTTACATCGCAATGGTCCTTGGCAAGGGCACGACGCACATCGTTATCGGTCATTCGAGCAATGCGCTCCGTGGTCTCCTCCCAACTGATATTCTTTAATTCGTCTGAAAACATTTTCTTACTTTTTAAACTTTCTCAAATCGTGTGTCAACTTGGCTGCACAGAAGTTTGGACCACACATGGTGCAGTACTCACCATCTGTATGACCAGCCTCCTCGAAATACTTCAAGGCAAGCTCTGGGTCGAGTGAGAGGTGGAACTGGTCTCTCCAGCGGAACTCGAAACGTGCCTTGGAGAGGGCGTTGTCGCGGATAGTTGCACCTGGATGACCCTTTGCCAAATCGGCTGCATGAGCGGCAATCTTATAGGTTACCACACCTGTGCGCACATCTTCCTTGTTAGGCAATGCGAGGTGCTCCTTAGGTGTTACATAGCAGAGCATTGCGGTGCCGAGCCATGCTATCTGGGCGCCACCGATGGCTGATGTGATGTGGTCGTAACCTGGAGCGATATCGGTAACCAATGGGCCGAGGGTGTAGAATGGTGCCTCGTGACAGTGGTCGAGCTGGCGCTCCATGTTCTCCTTGATCTTCTGCAATGGCACGTGACCAGGACCCTCGATGAATGCCTGCACGTTCTTGTCCCAGGCACGGGTAACAAGCTCGCCCATGGTATCCAACTCGGCAAACTGGGCTGCATCGTTGGCATCGGCAATACAGCCTGGGCGCAGACCATCACCCAAAGAGAGGGCAACGTCATACTGTGCCACGATGTCGCAGATATCGTCGAAGTGCTCATAGAGGAAACTTTCCTGGTCGTGGTAGAGACACCACTTGCTCATGATACTACCGCCACGGCTCACGATACCGCAGAGACGGCTATCGGCGAGATGCACGTTGTGGCGACGAATGCCGGCATGGATGGTGAAGTAGTCAACACCCTGCTCGCACTGCTCGATGAGGGTATCACGGAATACCTCCCAGTTCAGATCCTCTACCTTGCCGTTTACCTTCTCCAAAGCCTGGTAGATAGGCACGGTGCCTACTGGTACAGGACAGTTGCGCACAATCCATTCACGGGTTTCGTGGATGTTGTCGCCGGTAGAGAGGTCCATCAAAGTATCGCCTCCCCACTTGCAAGACCATACAGCCTTATCCACCTCTTCCTCGATGCTGGAGGTAGTGGCAGAGTTACCGATGTTGGTATTGATCTTCACGAGGAAGTTGCGGCCGATGATCATCGGTTCGCTCTCCGGGTGGTTGATGTTGGCAGGAAGAACGGCACGTCCGCGTGCAATCTCATCACGCACATATTCAGGGGTGATATGGGTATCGATGCCCAACTCCTGGCAGTTCATGTTCTCGCGGATAGCCACATACTCCATCTCTGGAGTGATGATGCCAGCCTTGGCATAAGCCATCTGGGTGATGTGCTTGCCAGCCTGTGCACGGCGAGGCAACTGGATGTGCTCGAAGCGGAGGTGGTCGAGGCTATGGTCAGCAAGGCGCTGCTTGCCATACTCGCTGGTAACCTCCTTGAGCTGCTCGGTATCGTTGCGGTCGAGAATCCACTGCTCGCGCATTCTTGGCAAGCCTTTCTTCAAATCTACCTGATAGTTAGGGTCGCTGTAAGGACCGCTGGTATCGTAGATGTAAACCGGAGCGTTTGGCTCAGTATGAGGAATGCCGCGCTCATCCTTCACAACAGTAGGAGTGAGGTTAACCTTGGTCATTCCAACCTTGATCTGTGGGAAAAGTTTTCCCTGCATATACGCCTTTTCTCTCTGGGCGTAAGCTTTCTTATCGTTTGGCATAATTTTTTAAAGGTAAAAAGGTAAAAGGGTAAAAAGGTAAAAAGAGCGTTCTTGCTTCTTTGCCTTCATCCTTCATGCCTTTGTATTATCTATATTATAATTAGTCGTTGAGGAATGCGGTGAGTGGAGAACTTGCCTCGGCACAATCGCTGATGGCTCCGAGACCAGCCTCGTAAGCACGGCGACCGCATACCACTGCCTCCTTGAATGCCTTAGCCATTTCTACAGGGTCTCCTGCAACGGCGATGGCTGTGTTGACCAAGCAAGCGCTGGCACCCATCTCCATAGCCTCGGCTGCGTGGCTAGGCGCACCGATACCTGCATCTACTACCACAGGAACAGTAGCCTGCTCGATGATGATCTGCAGGAAGTCCTTCATTCTCAATCCCTTGTTGGTACCGATAGGTGCAGCAAGTGGCATTACGGTAGCAGCACCAGCCTCTTCGAGGTGCTTGCAGAGGGTAGGGTCTGCCTGGCAATATGGCAATACCACGAAACCGAGCTTTACCAGTTTCTCGGTAGCCTTCAGTGTCTCGATAGAGTCTGGAAGAAGATAGCGTGGGTCTGGGTGGATTTCGAGCTTGAGCCAGTTGGTTCCGAAAGCCTCTCGAGCCATCTGTGCTGCGAAGACAGCCTCCTCGGCGTTGCGCACGCCACTGGTGTTAGGAAGGAGCTGGATATTTGGGTTCTGCACGATATGAGAGAGCAGATCGTCCTGCTTGTCTTCGAGTTCGATACGTTTCATAGCAACAGTAACCATTTCTGTTTCTGATGCTTTGATGGCTTCAGCCATGAGGGCATTGTTGTTAAACTTTCCTGTGCCCAAGAAGAGGCGTGAGTTAAACTCTCTGCCTGCGATTACTAATTTTTCCATTGTTTTATTATAGAGTTGTTATTTTTGTTTTCATTTCTGTAGGAAAAGTACTTTTGGATGATTCTTTTCCGCAGTATTCTGGGACCGTTATCCTCCGCAGAACGCTTTTACGATAACGATGTCTGCTCCTTCTGTGATGATTGTGTTTTCCCATTCATCACGAGGCACCATTTCGTTACTGATAGCTACTGCAACTCCTGTAGCTGGCAAATCGAGTTCCTGGGCTAACTCCCTGATGGTTTTAGCCTGTGTCTCGGTCTCTTTGTTGTTGATAGTTACTTTCATATTCTGTTCGTTTTATATGATGAATAATCCGTTTGTTTACGCTTTTTCTATCGCCCGAAAGCGATGATAAGATAATATGTAATCAAACACGGTGAACTTCCAGATGAAAGCCTTAAGAGAAAGAATAAAGCGCTATCAAATATCCCTGCGACAGCATTACCTGCATCAGGTTCTATGGGTATCATCTCAGCCGAATCTTTCAGCACCCCGTGATAATCGCTTGCAAAAGTAATGATAATATCGGAAAAACAATAGAAATTCAAAAATATTTATGCTATATTAACGCTGATGCATCTGTAGCTTTACTGGTGTTTCTTTCTGCAATCCGGGCATTCGCCTTTGATGACAAAGGAAATAGAGTGGGGGTAAAAGCCTTCGGGCAGCTCGAAACTTGGAATATGGATATCCTCCATACAGAAGGAACGCTGGCAAGATTCGCAGTAGAAATGAATATGCCCGTCGTGATGATCGCAAGCCCCTTTTTCTTCGCAGAGTTCGTAGCAGAGTACGCCTCGCCCATCTTCAAAGGCATGTACCACATCATGTTCCAGAAAGAGGGTAAGGGTACGGAAGATGCTCGACTTGTCCATCGAAACCATCTTTCGTTCCAGATTGCTCAGACTCTGCGGGTTCTGTTCGCCCATCAGGGTCTTCATTACGAGTATGCGGTTGGCGGTTGGCCGAATGCCTTTCGATTCCAGCCTGCTGATCATATCTTGTGAGTTCATCGTTTCTTCTTTTTAAAATTTTTACTAACCGGTTGCAAAGATACAAAAAAAGCGTGTAAGTATGGTAACTTACACGCTTTTTCTTTATTTAAACGTAATTACTTTTTGCTTTCAATCTAGTTTATGCCGCAGCATGAAGGGATTGGAACCCTTATGCGCAAGCACAACCACGGCTTCTGTTCAAAGCCTCACCATACATTTCCATTGCGGTTATGTAATTTGCAAGAATAGCCTTCAAGGCCTTCTTGATGTTTGCATACATTGTTTTCATAATCGTTATCCTTTTTTTAAAAATTAATACTTGGCATTTCTGCCATTTCCTTTTTCCTTTTGTTCATGAGCGGTGGTCAATTTTACTTGCCCATCTCCATGTTGTTGTTTACATTTACAGCCTTGGCAATCATAGCTGCCACAACTGTAAGAATCATTACTGTCGTCATCATAATTTGTTTCCTTTCTTTCTTTGTGGAGCCTCCATGTGAGGTCTCCTGTTTTACATTATCCTTTTACAATCTCACTGTTTTCTGGTGCAAAGGTAATGCCTTTTTCTTGAATATCTGTCACAAAGACATGACAAAATGATGAAAAAGGGGCTTTTTTTGATACACGTCAACTAAACAGCAATGGCGGCTTGATATACGTCAAGCCGCCATGCTGTCATATTGAGAAATGTGTCATATTTCTTATGTTTCTTCGGATTTCTGATGCTAGATCAGTTCCAGAATCTTGTCGAGAAGCTTTTCTACGGTTGAAGAATCGGTTGCTTCATCGAGTTTCTGGTTGATTTTCTCTTCCAGTTTCTTGCTTACCTTGTCGGCAGCCTGATCCATGGCCTGGTTTGCCTTGTTTTCCAGTTTCTTCTGAACGGAAGCGCCCAGTCCGTCTTCTTCTGAACCATCGCTGTTATTATCGCTTACCGAAGGGGATTCATCGGTTGATGAGCTGGTGGTTTCTTCTATCTGCAGATTGTCGGCACCTTCCAGCGCCTTCACCATATCATCAGCATTCATCGTGTAAACGCTGCCAAGGATTCCGAAACTTACGGTGTGCTGCTTGCCATTAAACTCAACGGTTCCCTTAGAGCATACGATATAGTTGTGGTATTCGAAGAGCTGGTTCATCACTTCATCGATAGCGCTTCCTGCCATCATTTTGGCAATGGAACGGATGCTTTGGGTGAAGAAGTTGTTATCACTGGTTTCTGTAGCCTTGTCAATGGCCTTGGCTGCCTCAGTCTTTACCTTTTCTTTATGGGCATCAGGTCCTGGATTGGTTATGGCGAAAACCAGGAAGAGAAGTACGATAAGACCTAAGATGATCTTCCAGAGGGTCTTGCTCGATTTTTTCTTTTCCGGTTCCTGTCTGTAGCTCTGGTTCATTGCTGCGCCGTGCTGAAAGCCTTGCTGGTAAGCTTCCTGCTGTGCCTGCTGGAAACCCTGCTGGTTTGCAGCCTGAAAGTTTGCTGCTTCTGTCCCGTTGTTGCCGGCTGCATCTGCTGATGTTCCTTCTGCATTTTCTTTGTTGGCTGTATTAGCTTTGATTGCTTCTACAGTTTCAAGAACAGTCTTCAGTTCTGCTATTTTCCAAGCAGGTGTCCAGTCTTTCATGCCTTGTGCCCAAACAAGGGTCTCGGGTGTGATAGCCTTCTGGACGAGTTGCTCCAGGCTGAATGGACCCGCTTGCTGTCCGTTATTCTCAATGATAAAATATTCCATCATGTATTCTTTTATATAATATTTTTCTTAAAAGCCAATAAGGAGTTTCTTTCACTCTTCATTGCTTATTAGTGTGTAGCTTTCCACCAACCGGTTTTCTCTCTGCCCTTGATAGCTACGTTGTGCTGGCTAGGGTCGGAGATAGAAAGACCGCAATAATTTTTCACTTTAAAGGTTGTACCTCTATAACTCATTAACCCTGTATAAGCCTGTTCGGTATGAGCAGCAGCTTTGATTGTGAGTTTCATCTGTGAAGTATATTTGTCTTTCAGAGAGCCGCTCGGAACAAGACTATCTACGTATACGCTCATGTCGTAGAAGAGGTTGGGAGAGAAACCATCCAAAGGCTGTATGGAATCGAGCGGAACGGATGATGAGAGGGTATATTTGCTATTGATTTCCTTCATCACTTGGGCTAGATTATCCATCTGTCTGCAGTCGATGGCCGCCATGTTGCAGAATGGATCGCTACTATTCTTGTAGAAATTGACAACTCCGTTGACAAATCCAGAATAGTTAGGTGCTGAACTGTTAAGATAGCTCCATGCGGTTTTGTATGGAACGCCGGCTCCCATTACTTCGCTACTTGAACTGATCATGAAATTAGTGACGTCTTTCAGTTCGTATGCAGTCTCTACATTGCCCATATAGCATGCATCGAAGAGAATGTATTGCATCTTGGTGCCGCTGAGTTTGATTCCTTCGGCAAGGGTAGGAACGTCGAGAGCGTTTTCTTCTAAACTTACGCTTCCGAAGAAACGAGTGATAGGTTTGTTGGGATTGGCACCAAACTGTATTCCGCTGAAATTGTCGGTAGCAGTAGGGTGGTTGGTGTTTCCTTTCTGAGCAAAACCGGCATTAGGTCTTGCCATATAAGGATAGTTTACCCAATCGCTCTTGTAGGTCCATCCGCTGCCATGAGCTCCGATGATGAGAGAATAGTTCAGGGCTTCAGCACGGCGTTTCACCTCATTCAGAATCTCTGCAAATCCTTCTGCTGTAGTATATGTTGCTTCATCGTATGTCTTCAACGTGTCGCGGATGACGGCTTTCTTATTGCTGTCATACTGAAGATCTATAAGATAGCTCTTCCTGTAATTCTGGCTCATGAAGACCATTACACGCGAATTATTCAAGCCTTTCTTGGCAACGATACCTTCGCAGATACTGTCAACGTTGTTTTCCAAAAAACTTGTGAGACCGGAAGTGTTGGTTCCACCCGTCCAAGGATAGAAGACGAAGATAGTCTGCTTATTGACGCTTTCTACATCAATAGCTTCATCGCCACAACTGGTGAAAGTTGCTGCTAGAGATAGCGTACATATAAATAAGGTGAAAAGCTTCTTGATCATAATTAAAAATGTTGAATGTTGAATGTTGAGTTGCAATCTTGCTAACGAATCAGCTTGACTAATTCAACATTCTACACTCAACATTCAACATTAAATATAATACTATTATTTCTTCTTGAGTTCCTCGATGGTTGCCTTGAGGGCAGCAATCTTCTCAACAGAGTCGCTTTCCTTCTTGCGCTCCAGGGCTACTACCTTCTCAGGTGCGTGAGCTACGAAGTTCTCGTTGCTGAGCTTCTTGCGTACGCCCATCAGGAAGCCTTCCAAGTGCTTGAGCTGAGCCTCTGCCTTCTCAATCTCGGCAGCTACGTCGATGAGGTCGCCCAATGGTACGGCAAACTCGTCGGTACCTACCATGAAGCTTGATGCATCGGCACTCTTCTCAGCGATGACCTCAATCTTATCAAGGTTCGCCATCTTCAGCGTTACGTCGTTGTAAGCCTCGAAATCGTTCTTGCTTACGACCTGGAGAGACAACTGCTCCTTCTGGGCAATGTTCTTCTGGTTGCGAACGGTACGAACACCGGCGATAATCTGCTTCACAGCCTCAATGTCGGCTGCCAACTTCTGCTCCTCGGCTGTAGGTGCAGGAATCTCCAGCTTCTCGCGCATGATGCTCTCGCCATCCTTGCGGTCGTAGATGTGCTGCCACAACTCCTCGGTGATGAATGGCATGAATGGATGCAACATCTTCAGGAGGGCATCGAAGAAGCGGAGGGTAGCGTCGTAGCTCTTCTGGTCGATAGGCTGGCCGTAAGCTGGCTTCACCATCTCCAGGTACCAGGATGAGAACTCATCCCAGAACAGCTTATATACAGTCATCAATGCCTCAGAGATACGGTAGTCCTTAAACTGCTTCTGCATCTCCTCGTTCACCTCCTTGAGCTTGGCATCAAACCACTTCACGGCGATTTCTGCACTCTTAGGCTGCTCGATATCTGCAGTCTCCCAACCCTTCACGAGGCGGAAGGCATTCCAGATCTTATTGTTGAAGTTACGTCCCTGCTCGCAGAGGCTCTCGTCGAAGAGGATGTCGTTGCCTGCAGGAGCGCTGAGCATCATACCCATACGAACACCATCGGCACCAAACTTGTCAATCAGAACCAATGGGTCTGGTGAGTTACCGAGACTCTTGCTCATCTTGCGGCCGAGCTTATCGCGTACGATACCTGTGAAATATACGTGCTTGAATGGCATCTTGCCACGATATTCGTAGCCAGCCATGATCATACGTGCTACCCAGAAGAAGATGATATCCGGACCAGTTACGAGGTCGGAAGTAGGGTAGTAGTAGTTGATCTCCTCATTGTCAGGATGCTCGATACCATCAAACAGAGAGATTGGCCACAACCATGAAGAGAACCAGGTGTCGAGGCAGTCGCTCTCCTGCTCAAGATCCTCAGCCTTGATGTTGGCATTCTTCTCCTGAGCGAGTTTCAGAGCCTCCTCTGCTGTCTCAGCTACCACGAAATCCTTCTTGCCGGCATTGTCGAAGTAGTAGGCTGGGATGCGGTGACCCCACCAGAGCTGACGGCTGATACACCAGTCCTTGATGTTCTCCAACCAGTGGCGATAGGTGTTCTTGTACTTCTTAGGATAGAACTCGATATCATCGTCCATTACTGGAGGAAGGGCGATGTCGGCAAAGTGCTGCATCTTGAGGAACCACTGTGTAGAGAGCTTTGGCTCGATAGGCACATTGGTACGCTCAGAGAAGCCCACCTTATTATTATAATCCTCAATCTTCTCCATCAGACCGGCGTTCTGAAGGTCGATGGAAATCTGCTTGCGCACATCCATGCGGTCCATACCTACATAGAGACCTGCTGCCTCGCTGATAGTACCATTGTCGTTGAAGATATCGATGGTTTCCAAACCGTGCTTCAAACCGAGGGCGTGGTCGTTGATATCGTGAGCTGGAGTTACCTTCAAGCAACCAGTACCGAACTCGATATCTACGTATGTATCCTCGATGACAGGAATCTCGCGGTTTACGAGAGGCACGATAACGTGCTTGCCCTTCAGCCAGGTATTCTTCTTATCCTCTGGGTTGATACACATGGCAGAGTCACCCATGATGGTCTCAGGACGGGTGGTTGCTACTACAGCATAGTATCCCTTCTCATCCTTGTGTATCACGTTCTCCTCATCCACCTGCTGGCAGTCCTGCTCTACTACATAATACTTCAAGTGGTAGAGTTTAGAGTGCTCGTCCTTGTAGATAACCTCCTCGTCAGAGAGCGCAGTCTGGGCCTTAGGGTCCCAGTTAACCATGCGCACGCCACGATAGATGAGTCCCTTCTTGTAGAGGTCGCAGAATACGTGGATGACGGCACGAGAGCGGGTCTCGTCCATGGTGAATGCTGTGCGGTCCCAATCGCAGCTGGCACCGAGTTTGCGGAGCTGCTTGA
>ERZ1032113.230-NODE-230-length-18252-cov-95.787108_pt1 | contig 18252 bp, 12 predicted proteins | sample MGYA00518164_ERZ1032113 | MGnify/ENA primary metagenome ERZ1032113 (study PRJEB33719, sample SAMN04261305) | wastewater metagenome | biome: rural village; feature: human; material: feces | host: Homo sapiens | place: El Salvador | collected 2014-01-14 ... | reverse complement strand
ATAATTCAACTGTTTCAAAGATCGAATTGCCCTTTTTTATTGGACAGTAGTGATTCTGATTATCAGATGACTACCCATGTGTCGTGTTTCACGACACATGGGTACCTGAAGCATTTGCTCATTTCTAAAACAACTAACATACTAATTATCGGACAGTTAACCTACATGACGCTGTAAAACACAGCGTATGGGTACCCCGAAGTGTTTACTCTTTCTCCAAAAACAACAAACACTCTGATTATCGGACAGTTAACTCACATAATACGATAAAACACCGTGCATGGGTATCTGCAGCATTTACTCCTGAATTTTCGCAAGTTTGCGCCATCACGCCCAGAAAGGCTTATTTCATGCCAATCTGCTTCACACGCTGCTCGAACTCTTCCCTGTCACAGATGGCACTATTCTTGATTTTGGCGCGATAATTATAGATAGTGTTCACAGAATAGTGAAGGAACTCGGCAATCTTAGAACTGTCCTCGATGCCCAGACGGATAAGGGCAAAGATACGGAGGGTGGTAGAAAGATGGCTGTCATCTTCGAGCACGATACGCTCTTCAGGCTTCAAGAGGGCATTGAACTCCTCAACAAAGTCAGGGAAGAGCTTCAGGAAGGCGGAATCGAAATACTCATACAGTTCACCCATGTAGGGCTCGCCAGCCTGCATCTGCTCCAGCAACTTGTTGAGTTCTCTTGCCTTCACCAGTTTCACTACTCGCTTGCGCATGGTCTCTATCTTGTCGACATAGATGGCACAAAGGCGCAGAAAGCGACCAATATATACTTCCTTCATCTTGTTACTCTCGTTGAGAGAATGGTTCATCTCGTTAAGAGACTGGTTCATCTCGTTGAGTGACTGGTTCATCTCGTTAAGACGCTCATTTGCCAACTGCAAGGCCTGGTTGGTTTCCTTCAGCTTATGATGAGCCGCAGCAATGCGCTTGCGCTGCTTGTTGACATAGTAGAGCAAGAGCATAACCACAAAGAGAAGCAGGACAGAAAACGCTACCATGAGCCGCAGACGCTGGTTGCTCGAAGAAAGTTCTTTCTGATAGCCCTCCTCAATCTGCGTGAGCACAGGCATGATCTGGCGGCTGCGGCTAGGCGTATTGAAAATGGTAGCCGACTGCCAGGCAAACTTGATATACTCATGAGAGCGCTTCTGCTCGCCCGGTTCGGCATTGAGCAGATTGGCGAGTTCCCAGAGCGACCCCTGGTCCATCACAGCCAACTGGACATCGCAGATAGCAGAACGCAAAAGGCAGCTGAGAAACTGCTCTTCATCGCCAAACTGATTGTAGGTCAAGCCGCGATAAAACTGTACGATGGCATACTGATGGGTGCCCGGTTTCGTCATCGACAGCCGCTTATCGCTCAATCGCAAAGCCTCCTTCATATTGCCTGCATCGCGTGCCCTCACCTCCTGCATCTGCAGATAAAGGTCATCATCATGGCTGAATGTGCTGTCTATTGCAGCCTGATAGGCATTACGCTTGCCTGTATAATATTTCTTCAAAGAGGGAACGTTGGAATAATATGCCATCTCGCCATACAGATGCTGGCAAGCCCAGAGGTAGTTGCGCCTGCCCTCTGCATCAAGATCAGCGATATTGACAGACTTCAGCAGGTCGTATGATTCGACATAATCGCCCGTGGTCGACTCCTGGAAAGCAAGCAGCGCCTTAGCATTTTCCACCTTCTTTTTATCGCCCATTCTGAAGGCAAGTTCCATACATCGGTTGATATATTTCAGCGCCATGTCGTTCTTGTAGGAGCGGTATTCCTCAAAGAGCGCAAAACAGGCATCATACTTACTGCTTAGGCGCCTGGCGGTCTTCAGTTTCTGCTCCCAATCGCGAATTCGGGCTTCACGTACCTTCACATAATCAGCCGAATGGGCAATGGCGTTGTCCAGACTCTGAAAAAGCTGCTCTATATTATCTGTTGTTTTTGCTGCAAGAGAAAGAGGCATCAAGACAAAGAGCAGGAAGAAGAATGCCTTTCCCCATAATTCATTTACGCGATACATCAACTTGATTCCGTTTAAGATTGATTTATTTTCATGAGGTTTCACGTGCAAAAGTAATAAAAAAATCGGAAACGACAAATCAAATATAGAAGAAATATAGATTTCTTCGCATTTTTCGTCTATACCGCATCCACTTTTTATATATTCTTCATTTTTCTTATCCATCTCATTATCAGAGATATTTCTATCTAAAAAAGAAAAATTCATCCACATTTTAACATTCGTATCGCGCATCGTATCATCTTTTTTATTATCTTTGCAAGGTCTTAATAGAAGATAAACTTTATAAAATAACAATTAACATAATAAACAATGAGAACAGCACTTTTATCACTCACATTTCTTCTGGCTGGTTCTATGGCAGCACCTGCTTTCGCCCATACGGCAGCCCCTAAGAAAAAAGTAACTGCCACAACCAAGAAAGGCAAGATTCTGCCCATGAAGGAGTATATCGACCAACTGATGGCGAAGATGACGCTACAGGAGAAGATTGGTCAGCTGAACCTGATGGTAGCTGGCGACATCACCACCGGCGGCGCACTTGATACTCAGGTAGGCAGCGATATCGCCCAGGGCAACATGGGCGGAGTTTTCAATATCAAAGGGCTCGATAAAATCAAGGCTCTGCAGGAAATCGCCATCAAGAACAGCCGTCTGGGCATCCCGCTGCTCGTAGGTATGGACGTGATTCATGGTTACGAAACGATGTTTCCTATCCCTCTCGCCCTCTCCTGCTCATGGGATACCGAGGCGTTGAAGAAAGTAGGCGAAGTATCGGCCAAGGAAGCAAGTGCCGACGGCATCAACTGGACATTCTCTCCTATGGTAGACATTGCACTCGATGCCCGCTGGGGACGAATCAGCGAAGGAAATGGCGAGGATCCTTATCTGAGCGGCGTGATGGGAGCAGCGATGACTCAGGGCTACCAGGGCGTGGATATGCGCACAGAAGAGATTCTGAGAGCCAATCGCATCATGGCCTGTCTGAAGCATTTTGCCCTGTACGGAGGCGTTGAGAGCGGAAAGGAATATAACACGGTAGATATGAGCCGCGTGCGCATGATGAACCAGTATCTGCCACCTTACGAGGCAGTGGTGAAGGCTGGCGTAGGCAGCGTGATGTCTTCATTCAATCTCATCGACTACATACCTGCTACAGCCAACAAATGGATGATGACCGATGTCTTGAGAACGCAATGGGGATTCAACGGTTTCGTGGTTACCGATTACGCTTCTATCGCCGAGATTCTGCAGCACGGAACGGCAAAAGACATCAAGGAGGCATCAGAACAGGCGCTGAAGGCTGGTACCGATATGGACATGTGTTCCAACGCCTTCGTAAAGCATCTGGCTAAGAGCATAGCAGAAGGAAAGGTGAGCGAGGAAGATGTGAATATCGCCTGCCGCCGCATTCTGGAAGCGAAATATAAACTGGGCCTGTTCAGCGACCCTTACCGCTACTGCAACACCAAGCGCAGTAAGAGCGAGATTTATACCGCTGAGAACCGTCAGGCAGCCCGCGATGTAGCAGCAGAGACCTTCGTGCTCCTGAAGAACGAAGGCCATATTCTGCCACTGAAGAAGGAAGGAAAGATAGCTCTGATAGGTCCGCTTGCCGACACCCGAAACAACATAGCCGGTACATGGAGCGTGGCTCAGGTACCATCTAAATATACCACCATCAAGGAGGCAATGGAGCATGCACTTGCCGGAAAAGCCACCTTATTATATGCCCAGGGAAGCAATATCTGGCGCAATCAGGAGCTGCAGAAAAACGGCGAATCCGGTAAACCGATCAACTGGGGCAACGAGGCTGAGATGAAGGCTGAAGCGCTGAAGATTGCTAAAGAGGCCGACGTGATAGTATGTGCTATGGGCGAAAGTGCCGAGATGAGCGGTGAATGCGGTAGCCGTACCAACCTGGAGATGCCGGATGTACAGCGCGAACTGCTTGCCGAACTTCTGAAGACGGGCAAGCCTGTAGTGCTCCTCAACTTTGCGGGCCGTCCTACGGTTCTTACTTGGGAAAAAGCCCATGTACCAGCCATCATGAATGTATGGTTTGGAGGCTCAGAGATGGGCGATGCACTCTGCGATGTCATCTTTGGCGACAAATCGCCATCGGGTAAGCTCACCACTTCGATGCCTAAGACTACCGGTCAGGAGCCTCTCTACTACAACCATCAGAACACCGGTCGCCCTGTAGCAGACGATAACGAGAAGTTTGCCAAGTTTGCCAGCAACTGTTTGGATGTAAGCAATGGTCCACTCTATCCTTTCGGTTACGGTTTGAGCTACACCTACTTTTCATACAGCAACTTCCGCCTGAGCAGCCAGGAGGCCGGCATCAGCAATGAGGAGGCTACCGAATGGCAGGATGGCAAGAAGATTACAGCTAGCGTCACCGTTAAGAACAACGGCTCCCGCGATGCCGACGAGATTGTGCAGCTCTACATCCGTGACATGGTAGCCAGCATCTCCCGCCCAGTAAAGGAACTGAAAGGTTTCCAGCGCATCCATCTGGCAGTAGGTGAAAGCAAGGAGGTAAGCTTTGATATCACCCCAGATATGCTCAAGTTCTACAACGCAGATCTGAAGCACGTGATAGAACCAGGCGACTTCCAGATTATGATAGGAACCAACAGCAAGGATGTAAAGACAATGAAACTGAGCGTGAAATAAACAAGAAAAATCGCCCTGTAAAGAGCAAAGCATAGCTTGAAAGATGCTTTACTTCTTACAGGGCGATTATCATCTACTGAGCCCACTCCAACAGAAGGCTCAGTAATGGATTCTATCCTTCAGGATTACTTAGTCATCTCGAAACCTACACGCATACCATCGTAATTATTGGCGATAGTACCGATAGCGCTGAGGGTAGAACTGCCCTTGAGGGCACCCATGGTCTTGATGAGGTTGAGCAACTTTGTCTGGTCGAAGAGCAGGCTGATGCCGTTGGTAGTCTTCGTAGCATAGCCCGACATACTCAAGAGCAAGCCCTTCATCTGAATGGCATGAGTCTTCTCATCAAAAGTATAATTGCCCTGCCATGACTTGCCATCTATCTTGGCAGCGAAAGTTCCATCAGTTTTGAAGGTGAAATAGGTCTTTGAGCCGCTGAAGCCAAACTTGCTGTAATACTCACCCAACTTCTCCTCTACCTTGTTGGCAGCTATCTCACCGCCAGCCTTTGCCAGGAGATTCTCAGAGGTAAAGGCGCATCCCGGCTTGCTGTACTTCCAGGTATGGGCACAGAGATCCTGCTTGCTGAAGGTACCTGAACCGATTACATTATTCAGAATGCCATTGATAATGCTGCTACCTGCAGAGCTGCTGCTGTTAGAGTTTCCGCCCAGTACAGCACCCAAGATACCTGCAACGGCTGAGCCTGCATTGCTGGTTGCACTGGTAGATGTAGCGGCATTGCTGGTTGTTGCTGCAGTTGTTGTTGCAGTCGCAGCTGTTGTGTTAGATGCAGCAGAAGTTGTTTTCTTTGTAGAAGTCTTCTTGGTCGTAGTCTTCTTTGAAGTCTTCTTTGTTGTCTTCTTAGCCGTTTTCTTAACCGGCATCATCTCAGACATTGAGGCATTGAGCGCTGCCTCGTTCATAGCGCTTGCGTTGCTGCCAGCTGTGCATGCGAGCACGAGGGCAGCCAAAAGAAATACCTTTTTCATTGCTTTCTATATATTTATTTTTATCACTCTTATTTATATATACCCAATACTTCCTATTGTTCTTTCGGGTGCAAAGTTCGCAAAAAAATCGGAAATACGATAAGAAAAATCCCTATTTCGCGGTATGAATCTCCCTAAAAGCTCAGCATTTCTGCTCTTTTTACGTTATTATAGACGATTGCGATGACAATTCGTTTAAAAGATAATGAAAAAAACGTTCAGGAAATACCAATTATCATTCTAAAGGGGGAAACTGTTCAAACGATTGCACATTTTTTTGACATAAATCAAAAAATAACGAATAAAACACGCATTTTCATGCATTTTGTACCTAGAAATAGGTAGAAACCCCTATCTTTGCAAGCGGTTAACAAATAACAATAGGTTATGAATGATTTAATTAAGGTAAATTCAGAAAATCAGAATCAGGCTATCGATAGATGCCAACAAATTCTCCAGGATCGCCGCGAGGCTCTTGCTTCTAAGGCAAAGAGAAGAGGTTAATACTCTTCAGAAACAAGAAATAAAGGAGGAAAGATGATGCTCTTATACATATATAGTTAAGGACGCATCCTTTCTTTTTAAAGAGAGATTTTTCGAAACGACTCTTAAATGATGAGTTTCAAAAATTTTGGGAAAAGAAAAAAACGAAAAAATCCCGTTGTCAGCCATCTGGCTTGTACAACGGGATTTTTTCGTTTATTATATCAAGTCCGAGATTTTACTTCTCGTTCTTCACTGCCTTCATGATGATCTCGAAGTGATTACCACTCTTCAAGATGACATTCTTCAGGAAGTCTGAAATTTCAGATGCCTTCAGATTCTTCACCATCTCCTTGTAATCGCTATGAGTATCAACACCCATACGCTCGTATGTGCTCAACGCACCAAGCCAATAACCGTTAGACTTCTCGCTAACAGCAGCCTGCTTCAGGAGAATCTCCTTCACCTTCTGAAGGTCTTCTGCATTTGGCTGGGCTACGGTCTCTTCCATACCCTTGAAGAAGTAAGGAATAGCGATATCCGACTTCTCTGGGTTCAGCTGAGCCACGGCTGAAATAGAGATGGCAGCCTTGTTATCATAATCACGAAGCAAACCATAGTTTGCTCCTGCATGATAAGCAGCACTGAGTTCCTCACGGATAGTACGCAAATACTTCATCTCCAAAAGGCGGGCTGAAACATCAGCAAGAACCATATACTGCAAGGTGAATGGAGCCTTGGTATACCAAATCTCTGTTGCCTGATTCTGTGGATTCTCCATTGCCTTGGTAAAGACATTGCTTACCTTACCCTTAGCATAAGGAATCTGCTTGTTCTTCAGCTTGAAGCCATTGTTTGGCAGACTGGCAATATATTGCTCGATGAGTGGGAGGAGAGTCTTCTCATCATAGTTACCTACGAAATAGAAGGTGAAGTCCTTGGCATTGCCGTAGAACTGCTTACCAATCTCCAGGATACGGTCGTAGTTGATATCCTTGATATCGCTTGCCTCTGGCACACGGGCAAGTTTGCTACCCAAATAGAGAGTGCTCTGAACAGAATCCTGATATACGAGGCTTGGGTTGTTGCTCTTGTTGGCAAGAACAGTAGCCATCATACTCTTCATATTGTCGAAGCTCTTCTGATCCTTGCTTACTGCGGTCATCTTGAGATAGATGAGCTGCATCAGGGTTTCGATATCCTTAGGAGTAGAATTACCCTTCAAACCATGATTGAAAGGACTGAAGCTGAACGAAACGCCAGCCTGCTTACCAGCCAAAGCCTTATCAAGCTCATTGCTTGAGAAATCGCCAAGACCACTAGCATCGAGCACATCTGCTGCAAATGCAGCATTCAGGAAGTCTTCCTTGCCGAAAGTAGAATAACCCACATTGGCTGACGCTGCGAAAGCAACCTCATTGTCCTTGAAATCAGTCTTCTTCAATACCACCTTAGCGCCATTAGAAAGAGTCAACTCCTTGAAGCCCAACTTCTTGTTCTCAACAGTCTTCTTAATCTTACCAGCCTTAGGAGCCTGAGCGATGAGAGGTTCCTGCTTAACATTATCCACATAAGCCTCGAGCTTCTCAGCACGTACCTGCTTTACGATGGCAGAGAGTTCCTGCTCTGTAGGATAAACAGCACCAGCCTGCTCGCGCATCATTACCAATGATACAAGGTTGGTATCGCTCTGGCAAACCAACTGCTTGGCATAGCTGTTGATAACCTCAAGAGGCAAGTTTGGAACTACCATCTTCCAGATCTGGCTCTCCTCTTCTACTGACGGAATAGGCTCGTTAGAAGTGAAGTTATCCACATACTGGGTGGTAAACTGCTCGTTCTTCATCTTATCCTTGTTGGCAAGCGCCTTGTCAACCTGGCTCATGAATTCATCCTTGGCACGCTGATACTCAGTAGCTGTGAAACCGAACTCATGCATACGCTGTGCCTCGCGGAGAACAGCAGCATAAGCCTCCTTAATCTTTCCTGGCTTAGCTACACCGGTAAGGGTGAAAGCATCCTTTGTGCTTGAAATCAGGTATGAACCATCACCGGCATTTGCCTGGAGATATGGACAGTCTGGCTCCAATGCCTTCTCTGCATAACGGGCAGCAATCATAGAAGAAATCACATTATCCATATATCCCTTCAGGAGATAGCTCATGTTGCTCTTCAGAGAATCTGGCACTGCATTGTGCTTCATATAAACCTGGAAGAGATCAACCTGCTGCTCCTTATCCTTGTCGATAACATAGATGGCAGAATCATTATCAGCTACTTCAACCTTCTCTATCTTAGCGGCATTCTTAGGCACCTTGATACCAGAGAAGAGTTCCTTGATCTTAGCTTCGATATGATTAACATCTACATCACCCACGATGATAATAGCCTGATTGTCTGGGCGATACCACTTGCGATAGTAAGCGCGGAGAGTTTCTGGCTTACAGCCATCGATAACGCTCATCAAACCGATTGGGAAACGGTAGCCATACTTTCCGCCCTGATAGAGCTTAGGAAGTGAACGCTCTATCATGCGCTGCTGGCCTACGATACGCATACGGTACTCATTGTGTACTACATCGCGCTCGTTCTCGATAGCATCCTCGGTAAGAGTGATACCATTACTCCAGTCCTTGAGGATAAGCATACAGGAGTCTACGGCTGTTGTACGGGTAGTAGGAACGTCTGTAAAGTAATAAACAGTCTTCTCTACTGCTGTATAGGCGTTGAGATTACGGCCATACTGTACGCCGATGCTCTGCAGATAGTCCTGCAGAGAGTTGCCCTTGAAATGGTCGGTACCATTGAAGGCAAGGTGCTCCAAGAGGTGAGCCAAACCGCGCTGGTCATCATTCTCATTGATAGAACCAACTTTCTGTGCGATGTAGAAACTGGCTACATGCTCAGGATAACTGTTGTGACGAATGTAGTAAGTCAATCCATTATCAAGACGACCTATCTTCACATTCTTGTCTACCGGAATAGCTGGCATCTGCTGTGCCATCGCTGTACCTGCAGAAAGGAACAGCACTACTGCTGCAAAAATCTTTCTTAGTTTCATCTGATTTTAATTATTTATGTATTTATTGTTTTCTATATCATTCTTTCTATATACCTTATTATATATATATCATGCCACTTAATAAGTTCACCTATATATATAAACACGATAAACCAAGTAATATGGTTACCTTCTGCGATGCAAAATTAAGAAAAATAAAAAGGATTTGCAAACATTTTAGAGAATATCTTCCCAATGTATGCAAATCTTAACCTAAAACTAACATTGGAGGCAGAAAACCAATCCTAACCTACATGAAAGCTCTTCATCCATGAACCTCTGAAGAGGCGGAAAAGGAAGAGGATTCCCCTGAATGTGAGTTCGGTAGCCATCGCTATCCATACTCCCTCCAAGCCATAGCTCTTGGAAAGAGCATAAGCCAGGGTAAGGCGCACCAGCCACATGGTTCCGAGATTAATCATCGCCGGTTTCCGGGTATCGCCCGCTCCTACACAAACACAATAGGTCACGATGCTGGCTGCAAAGAACGGTTCGGCAAATGCCTCGATGCGCAGACAGACGGTTCCCAGCTCACGGATACTTTCTACCGGAGAAAGAACGCCAATCATCTCAGGAGCAAAGACATACATCACCACTCCCATCACAGCCATCACAGCCATTCCCAGTCCAACTGTCATATAAGCGAAATTCTTGCATAACCCTATTCGTCCTGCTCCATGCGTCTGTCCCACCAGAGTGGTAGCTGCATCACCAATACCATAGCCCGGCATATAGCAAAGACTCTCAGCAGTAATAGCAAAAGAATGGGAAGCAATGGCTATATTGCCAAGAGGTGCCACAATCATGGTACTCACTATCTGCGCCCCGCTCATCAATATGTTCTGTATGGCTATCGGAATGCTGATTTTACAGGCATTATGAACATACGACCTGACCCAACGGAAACGGACATGGTCCTGACGGAGATTCAGTATCTTATTCCTGAAACCTGCAAGATAAAGATTAGGCAGAGAGATGCAGACATAAGCCATCGCCGTTCCTAAGGCAGCCCCCACAACACCCAACTTCAGGATATAGATAAACAGGTAATTGAACACCACATCGCAGATGCAGATCAATACAGCCATCACACTAGGCGTATGCATATTGCCCGCAGATTTCAGCATCATCTCGGATATATGATAAAGGAAAACGAATGGCAGTACCAGACCGTATATCAGAAAATAGCGAGAGGAATTGGTGGCTATATCAGCACCTCCACCCAGCCAATAAGGCAGATAAGAATGAATGCCGACACAGAGAAGAGAAACAAAAATGCTGAACGCCACACCGCAAATCAGCGCATGACGAAACACCTGACGGGCATTTGCAAAATCATTAGCTCCGATAAAATGAGCTACCTGTACTGAAAAGCCAGTAGCCGCCGCACTAAGCAAGCTACCTATAAGCCAGGTAGTTGACTCAATCAATCCGATACTGGCAGAAGCCTCTGCTCCCAGATGACCCACCATAGAAGCATCGATGAAGAACATCATCACCGTAGAAATCTGAGCCAGCATAGAAGGTATACTCAACCCTACAATAAGATTGAGTTTCTCGCGCCGATCCATCTCCCTACCCAGGCGAATCGACTCCATCAAATAATCTGTCTTCTTGCTATAAAGCATAAATTAATTTCTCGTATATCGCTCATACAAAAAAATATGTGCATATATCATTTCAAACATATGCACATACTTTTCTCTAATCTTTATTCTTATTCAGTAATCCACTTCTTGCCAGAAGCTCTCTTATAACTATTGAGCACTATCTCAAAACGGAGCATTGAATAGCCTTGGATTGAAGAATAACCGCTCTCGCCATAAGCCAGCTGGTATGGAATGAACACCTGCCAGTGGTCACCCGGATGCATTTTGAGCAATGCGGTGGTAAAGCCATCAACATATCCACCGGACACATTACGGGTAGGATTAGCTGTAGCTGCATCAAAAGTACCCGTAAAGCTCTGGTCGAAGACGTAACCTTCCTTATAATTATCAGTAGGAATATAACGGCCACGATAGCTCACCTGTACCGAATCGGTAAGGATTGGAGAAGTTGTACCCTCTCCCTTCTTCAGAACATGAACGATGATATTATCGCAATCCTTATAAGTAAGGGTCGCTAAATTACCATTCTGATCCTTGTTCGGAGTCTGTTTTTCGAACGTCCAGTTCTTATAAACGTACCAGCCGTTAGCTTCACCCATCTTCCTGGCATAAGCCAATGTATCGGCAAAAGCCTGCTCGTTACGCTCCTGCCAGTTGGCATATTCCGAGACTGTATCATCATCTTCGCTACATGATGACAGTGTAATCACTGCCATCATGAGGAAGAAGAAATATTTCAAACTCTTAAGATTCATCTAAATATATTTGATTAATTAGAAGTTCTTGATTTCCTTGCCAAGCTTCTTCAATACGCTAGTGATGCTTACGCGCTCCTCGATGATGCTGCGAAGATCTGAGATAGCTACGCGCTCCTGCTCCATGGTATCACGATAACGCAGAGTTACCTTATGATCGTTTGGAGTCTCGTGGTCTACGGTGATACAGAATGGAGTACCGATAGCATCCTGACGGCGATAACGCTTACCGATAGAATCCTTAGGATCGCCATAGTGAGTATTGAAGTGGAACTTCAGTTCGTCAACGATTTCATGAGCCAACTCTGGCAAACCATACTTCTTATCCAATGGGAACACAGCACACTTAACAGGTGCCAAAGCCTCTGGCAAACGCAAAACAACACGTGTCTCGCCATTCTCCAGCTTCTCCTCGCAGTAAGAGTGGCACATTACGCTGAGGAACATACGGTCTACACCGATAGATGTCTCTACATCGTAAGGTACATAGCTCTCGTTCTTCTCTGGATCGAAGTACTTGATAGAACGGCCGCTGTACTTCTCGTGCTGAGAAAGGTCGAAATTGGTACGGCTGTGGATACCCTCTACCTCCTTGAAACCGAATGGCATCTTAAACTCGATGTCGGTAGCAGCATTGGCATAGTGAGCCAGCTTCTCGTGATCGTGGTAACGGTAGTTCTCATTACCCATACCGAGAGCCTCGTGCCAAGCCAGACGAACCTTCTTCCAATACTCAAACCACTTCATCTCAGTACCAGGCTGGCAGAAGAACTGCATCTCCATCTGCTCGAACTCACGCATACGGAATACGAACTGACGGGCAACAACCTCGTTACGGAAAGCCTTACCAATCTGGCAGATACCGAATGGCAATTTCATACGGCCGGTCTTCTGAACGCTCAGGTAATCTACGAAGATACCCTGAGCTGTCTCAGGGCGGAGATATACCTTGCTTGTAGCATCGCTGGCAGCACCCATCTGGGTAGAGAACATCAGGTTGAACTGACGAACATCAGTCCAGTTCTTGGTACCGCTGATAGGGCAAACGATACCCTCATCCTCGATAATCTGCTTCAGCATCTCCAGGTTAGGACCCTGCATAGCCTCAGTATAGCGGGCATGGAGGTCATCAAACTTCTTCTGGTTCTCCAGAACGCGAGGATTAGTTGCACGGAACTGAGCCTCATCAAAGCTATCACCGAAACGCTTCTTAGCCTTGGCAATCTCCTTGGCAATCTTCTCCTCATACTTAGCCATGTGATCCTCGATGAGCACATCGGCACGATAACGCTTCTTTGAATCGCGGTTATCAATCAATGGGTCATTGAAGGCATCAACGTGACCGGAAGCCTTCCATACAGTAGGGTGCATGAAGATTGCTGCATCGAGACCAACAATGTTCTCGTGCAACAATACCATACTCTGCCACCAGTACTGCTTGATATTGTTTTTGAGCTCAACACCATTCTGACCATAGTCATAAACGGCAGCCAAGCCATCATAAATTTCACTACTTGGGAACACGAAGCCATATTCCTTGCAATGGCTTACAATTTTCTTAAAAACATCTTCCTGTGCCATGATTAAATCTTATTTTTTTCAAATTTTCGGCAAAGATACTTCTTTTTCTCGAAAAAATGTTGTATTTTTGCCATAAATTAATAAAATAAGTATTAAAAGCTATATATGAGCGACGAAATTAAAGATAAAAACGGTCTTGAAGAGGAAAAATCGCCAAATTTGGAAAATTCTTCTGCAGAATCTGAACAGGATGCTGCAGAAGATGCCAACGAGGAGATTTCGACCGAAGAACATTCCGATTATAAGCCGGTGAACCGATTCGATGCTTCTGCTGTACATCACCTCAGCGGAATGTATCAGAACTGGTTCCTCGACTATGCATCGTATGTGATCCTCGAACGTGCCGTTCCTCATATTGAGGATGGTTTGAAACCGGTACAGCGACGCATCCTCCACTCTATGAAGCGCATGGACGACGGAAGATACAACAAGGTTGCCAATATCGTGGGACATACCATGCAGTTTCACCCTCACGGTGATGCGTCTATCGGAGATGCTTTGGTACAGATGGGACAGAAAGACCTGCTCATCGATACGCAGGGTAACTGGGGAAACATTCTTACGGGCGACCGTGCTGCGGCTCCCCGATATATCGAGGCACGCCTCTCTAAGTTTGCTCTCGACGTGGTTTTCAATCCTAAAACCACCGACTGGCAACTCTCTTATGATGGCAGAAACAAGGAGCCTATCACGCTCCCTGCCAAATTCCCGCTGCTCCTGGCACAAGGTGCCGAGGGTATTGCCGTGGGATTGAGCAGTAAGGTTTTGCCACATAATTTCAATGAGATTTGCGATGCTGCCGTCCACTATCTCAAGGGCGAGCCATTCCAACTCTATCCCGACTTCCCTACAGGCGGTGCCATCGATGTAAGTAAATACAATGATGGACAGCGAGGTGGTGCATTGAAGGTAAGAGCCAAGATAGACAAGCTCGACAACAAGACACTCGTTATCAGCGAGATACCATTCAGCAAGACTACAGGCAGCCTCATCGATTCTATCACCAAAGCGGTAGAAAAGGGTAAGATTAAGGCACGCAAGGTAGATGATGTAACTTCGGCAAATGTTGAGATTCTTGTGCATCTGGCACCAGGTACTTCATCAGATAAAACGATGGATGCACTCTACGCTTTCAGCGATTGCGAAATCAACATCTCGCCCAACTGCTGCGTCATCGAAGACAATAAGCCTGTTTTCCTCACCATCAGCGATGTGTTGCGCCACAGCGTAGACCGCACAATGGGATTGCTGCGCAAGGAACTGATGATCAGAAAGGGAGAATTGGAAGAGCAACTCTTCTTCTCTTCTCTCGAACGGATTTTCATCGAGGAACGTATCTACAAGGAGCGAAAGTTTGAGCAGAGTAAGAGTCAGGATGAGGTTGTTACCTTCATCGATTCTAAACTCGAACCATTCAAGGACAAACTCTTTACTGCCGAAGTAGACGGTAAGGGTATGGTAGAATATGCCTTCCATCGAGAAATTACCCGCGAGGACATTCTCAAACTCCTGGAAATCAAGATGCAGCGAATCCTTAAATATAATAAGGATAAGGCAGACGAACTGCTGATGAAAATTAAGGCTGAACTTGCTGAGATTGAGAACGACCTGGCTCACATGACCGATGTTACCATCAACTGGTTTGAATATCTCAAGGGCAAGTATGGAAAGAACCATCCTCGCAAAACAGAAATCAGAAACTTCGATACCATTGAGGTGACTAAGGTGGTAGAGGCTAACCAGAAACTTTACATCAACCGTCAGGAAGGTTTCGTTGGTACAGGGTTGAAGAAGGATGAATTCGTATGCAACTGCTCCGACCTCGATGACATCATCATCTTTTATAAGGATGGTAAGTTTAAAGTCACCAAGGTAGCCGACAAGATATTCGTCGGCAAGAATATCCTCCATGTACAGGTATTCAAGAAGAACGACAAGCGCACCATCTACAACTGTGTTTACCGCGACGGCAAACAAGGCGATTACTTCATCAAGCGATTCAACGTAACCGCCATGACCCGCGACAAGTTGTATGACATCACCCAGGGCACACCTGGCAGCCGCGTCATCTACTTCACCGCCAATCCGAATGGAGAGGCAGAAATCATCAAGTGTACGATGGAGCCCGACCTGACGAAGAAGCGCCAGAGCATCTTCCTGGAGAAGGATTTCTCAGACATTCTGATCAAGGGACGTGCTGCAAAAGGTAATCTCCTGACCAAGCGCCCTATTCGCCGTATCGGTCTGAAGAGTCACGGCCACAGCACGTTAGGAGGCAGAAAGGTTTGGTTCGACCCAGACGTAAACCGCATCAACTACGATGAGAACGGCCGCTTCCTGGGCGAATTCAATGATGATGATTCTATCTTGGTAGTACTCGACAATGGTGAATTCTACATCACCAATTTCGATGCCAACAACCACTACGAGGACAACATCATCCGCTTAGAGAAATGGGATGAGCATAAGATATGGACGGCTATCCTCTACGATGCCGACAATCAGGGATATCCATACATCAAGCGATTCACGATGGATGCCACCAAGCGCCATCAGAATTTCATGGGAGAGAATCCTAACTGCAAGCTCATCTTGCTTACCGATACAGTTTATCCACGCATCAAGGTTACTTATGGCGGTGTGGATGCCATCCGTCCTGCCGAAGAAATCGATGCCGAACAGTTCATTACGCAGAAGAGTTTCAAGGCAAAGGGTAAGCGCCTCACGACATTCAAGATTGACAGCATAGAAGAACTGGAGCCAACCCGATTCCCGGAGCCTCCTTCTGAGGATAATGATGAAGAGCAGGATGGTTCTGACTCAGAGAATGAAGGTGAAAACCTTGATCCAGATGCTGGCAAAAGCGAGCAACAGGTGATTGACGAGCTGACTGGTCAGACCAACCTCTTCTCAGAAAAAGATTTCGAAGAAGACCAGAAGGATAAAGATTGGTTATCGAAGCAATAAAAAGCGCAAAGAAAGCGAAAAAGAAAGCGCAAGGAAAGCTGCAAGAAAAGCAGCAAGAAAAGCAGCAAGAAAAGCAGCAAGAAAAGCGCCCATCATAAAAAAGGGGCTTAAGCTCAAAAAGCTTAAGCCCCTTTTTTATTATCTAGCCATTTGCATTTCTGCATTTCGCGTTTCAGCATTTCTGCGTTTTGCGTTTCGCGTTCAGTAAAAAAGAAGCCAGTCCCCCTCCTGCCCCCGTTCCAGGCGATTCCATCGCCTGTCCCCCAGCAGTCAGCAGCCTTCATTTTTACCTTTTATACCCCGCCAGTTTTTTCAGGCAGTATTCCTTAAAGTCATTCCAGTGGTAATAAGGTGCCACATCGCTCTTGATAGGCAAAGTAGCCTCATCTTCATTCAAAAGCACCTTCACCAGCACATCATTCGCCTTGTTTCTATAAAAAACAAACTGCAAATTCGTAGCCATCGGCGTAATCTTATAATCCCACCATTGAGAAGCAATCTTCTCCGGATCCTTAATCTCTTCGCCATATCCATTCAAATCCAGCAAACAGGTAAGCGGAGTAACCATCGTATCGTGTCCATATCTCAGGGTAGCGCCCGGATGCGGAAGAGCGATGCAGCTATCCGCCTTCTGAATGATGTTTCTCAAGAGATTGCGCTGGGAGAACGGCTGCACATTGCCCGTATAAGGCGAGTTGCCGTAAGCCATCTGCCACCAGATGTTGGCATTCAGCCAGTTCTGATACAGTTCCTCCTCCGTAAAGAGGTCATAGAGCGAAACCTTGCCTCTCAGTTCCGTGCCTTGGATTGAGCTTGCCATCTCATAGAGTTTTCTGTTCAGGTCACTCTGGTTGATATTCTGCTTCACCCAGGCAGGGTCGTTGAACAGTTCCTGCATCACACGGCTATAGCTAACGTGCTTCTGTGCAAATTCCTGCTGTGCCACCTTGATACCCACGCTATGCTTCAAGCTATCCAGGTATCTGTCGCCCTGGTTCATATAATACATATCATGCTCGCTGGCACATGGAAGATATGAAGTTTCGGATTGATACGCAACATCTGCTGCAAACCGTTCTCCATAGAGAGGATACATCGGATTACCAAAGTACTTCGGGCCTCAATATTCGTATTACCGGCAAAAATCTCAGGGAAGCGCTCCATCATTCTTCTGGTGATACCCTGATGCTGGAGAGCTCCGAGCGGAGTCAGTTCGCCATCGCGCCCCTTCGCCTCCTCACGAATCATCTTCACCTTAGCCAGCGTTTCCTCGCCTTTAGCTGTCAGTTTGCCCTCCTGCTTCGCTTTGAGCAGAGAGAAATAAGGCACATCATAAGCCTTCTTGCCAATCATATAGTGGGAACCATGCCGGCCATAATGGCTCAGATAGAATGGCTTATAACCCTTAGGAGCCGCAGTCAACTGCTTCTGAGGACCACGATAAGCTACATAGTTACTACCCGAAAGCGTAATATCCCGCTTGAAATCCTCTTGCGGAGTCTGTGCTGTCAGAGGCATCGCCAATGTAAGAGATGCCAACAATAATAGATTCTTTGTATTCATTGTTATCATATAATTTTGTTTTGGAAACATACAGTCTCATTTAATTCCAATTCATCAGTTTTCTCAGGAACGGAAGCAATTCTGCCGCCATCTTCCGATGTTGCAACATACTAGGATGCCAGCTGGCGCCATAACCTAAATCTCCTTTTTGGAAACTGAAATCGAAACGGTAAATGTTCTTATCAGTTTTATTGGCATCAGCACAGATTCTATCAAGCACAGTTCGCTGCTTGCTACTCTCCTTCTCGCCGAGCATCGGACCTGTCAACATCACAATCTTTGCATGAGGATACTTGCTACGTACCGTTTTAAGAAACATGCGATAATTCTTCTCGTAGAGTTGAATATCATAATTCTTGGTAGAAAGATCGTTCGTACCCAGATTGATGCAGACTAACTGAGGCTGATACTTGGCAAAATCCCATTTTTCATCATGCTGGTCAAATAAGGTATATTCATATTGCCAAGGCATGTTATCGGCATCACCTGTCTTCGAACCATTATAATTACGATATACACCGATACCACT